>OGGX01000707.1_pt1 | contig 17453 bp, 35 predicted proteins | sample 1571331 | NCBI WGS metagenome assembly OGGX01 (sample SAMEA2582056, study PRJEB24529) | metagenome | biome: Human gut stool | place: China | collected 2011
AGAGCATCTGCCTTACAAGCAGAGGGTCGGCGGTTCGAATCCGTCAACGCCCACTTTTTTTTTTAAGAGCAATCATGATTACATGATTGCTTTTTTTATTTCCCAACCAACACAAAGAAACACCTTATTCTCCCACTATTCTTTAAAAGAAGGCTAACACAACAAAAAAGGCAGGAATAATAATTCCCGCCTTTTTGTTTCCTTTCGTATACACCTAACAGCTTCCCCTATAGAACCTCACCGTTTCTTTTTATATAATGCAGAAGATATGACATGATCGATAGAAAATTTACCCGGTCCCGTTATGTACATCAGCACAAATACCACCAGATAAATAAAGGCCAGTTCCTTCACGGCAAACGGATCATTCCCGTGTATCACAAAAAAAGCCATTCCCATTGTAAAGACCATCGGGATCATAGCCAGACGATAAAACGCACCGAATATAAAGCCTACGGAGCAAAATACCTCAGCAAAAACAGCCAGCCCCAACGACAACGTACTTCCTACACCTAATGGATCCGGGAAAGATTCCGACATAGCACTAAAATTCGTCCATTTCTGGATACCATGCGAAAGCAGCAATACTCCGAAAAGGATACGCAACGCCAACAAAAAAAGAGAAAAAGCATTTCCTACCGGCTTGGCAGGAAAAAGAAATTTATAAACCACTGACATAATCTTTGTTCTTTCTTAAATTAGTTATTCATTTATAAAACATAAATAAAAAAGAAAAGTTTACGCGTAACCCCATAAAAAAAGGACTTCCAACACTTGGAAATCCTTTTGTGACCAGGGTGGGATTCAAACCCACGACCTTCAGAACCGGAATCTAATTTCCAAAACATCCTAATCGGCTATAATATTGCATATTACAAACCAGCATAAGACACATTTGCGAAACAATTGCGAAACTTCTGCTCCATCTTGCCATATTTCGGGGCTTTTATTGGCAATTGCTAATTGCATTTACCGAAGCAAAACACTATAGGCCCTCCAGCCATTTTTTACCTGACTTAGTGTTGGTCCATATCAATATGCCACCCACTACAACTATTCCGACCGTGAATATAAATCCTAAAGCATCCATCATTATTATTTTAATATTTTGTATCCTGAATTTGCTTCCTTCTTTAATCTCCTTATACATTATTAAAGATAGTGGCTTCTCCTATAGAAGAGCCTGTTTACCCCCCCCCCATTAACTTTACTTAACATATCAACAACCCTACATTCCATTTGCAGCATCTTTCCTTCGGCATTATCCGTGTTTTTGCGTGCCCTTGCTTCTTCCAAAAGGGTATTCATCCCAGACATCAAGTTCTTTTCTTTACTTATAGACAAGGCTAACTCTCTAAGGATTGCGTCTATTTTAAGCTCGATTACGACGAGCCTTTCCAATAATTCACTATCTTCTTCTTCCATCGTGATAAAGTTTACATTGTTTGTATAAAACAATGGTCGAAAGGAAAACGTTTCAAGCGAACTTATGTTTTACGACATTTACAGCCATTTTATTTGAATCCTGTTCTGCTAACTCCAGCCGCTTTTTAAGGGATTCTACCTCTTCCTTTAAATTTTCGATTGTCTCGTTAGCCTCAATGAGTTCGTCCAACCGTTCGTTCATCTGCCTTAAATAAAAGGCTTCCTTTTTCAAAAAAGCAGATTCCATGTCCGAGTTATTGGAACTGACTGGCGTCTCTTGGTTCGTGGGCTGCTTGGTCATTTCACCTTTGCCACGCAAAAGCCATTCGGCAGAGACATCTTTAAATGTATCCAACACAGACAGCACAAGGTCAATCGACAATCCTCTTTTGCCTATAAGCTGATTATTTACAGTTGTTTGTTCCATGCCTATAGCCTCTGCAAATTTCTTTTTGCTCAAAAATCTACTTTCAGAAAAATCAATAATTCGTTGTAAAACAGCATTTTTCATATTCACATTATTTAGACTAATTCTAAATAAGACAAATGACCTAAATTTCATACCGAAATATTTTGGTATTAGGTCAAATGACCTTATATTTGCACTGTAAAGTTAAACCAACCTGTTGCACAAGTCAACAAAACAGAGCAACGGACAAATATACGATAAATATGACAAAAACACCTATTAAAACGAGAGTTTGCATAAAGGATACACTGCTAAGTATCCCTGTAGGCGAAACAATTGTGATAGAACGCAAGGACATTACAGACCGAAGCGTGGTCTATTCGGCGACTCGCCTAAACAAAAAAGGCTATAAATTCAAAACATCCGTAGCAGGTCGAATAGACAGCATAGCGGTAACCAGATTAAAATGATATAGCCATGAAGATAAAAATGGAGTTGTTTGAGTTGAAAAATCTCCTTATCGAAGCGGCGACTCTTGGAGCAGAAGCCGCAGAGAAAAGACGGGCGCCGGCTTCCGATAGGATCAGCCAACGGGAAGTTTGCAGGTGGCTGAAATCCCTGGGGCATAAACCCTCTCTTCTCCAAGAGTTGAAAAGGGAGCACAATGTAAAAGGGGAGAGAAACGGAACCGGAAGAAATTCCCCCATGATGTATTCCAGGCTTGAAATCGAGGCGGCTTTGGCTGCATACAAGTCGTTCGATTCCGTAAACAATCTATAGGGTATAAGCCGAAAGCGTTCGGCTGGTGAAGGAAAGCGTTCCTGACCGGGTTCGAATCCCGGATGCCCACAAAAAAACGTTCTTTGACATAGTTACATGAAAGACCTTGACCCTATCATAGGTTACACGTAAGAGGTATCGGGATAGCGGCAAGGCGGTACAAGGCAAAATGGAGGGAGGAAAGATATTTCCAGCTCACGATGAAGTTTAATCGTTCTTTTCATTAAGTCTTATGCGACAATGCGAAAGTATTATAAAGCTGGAACATCCTTTAGGTGTTACGAATCAAACGTTGGTTAACCTATCCAGTTTTCAAGATATAACCCGGCTTTGAAGGCGTGAAGCTGTCGATCGGATCGGCTGCCGGGTACAAACGGAGGTTCACAGGTGGTAACGAATATGTCTGTAGCCGTTTTCATATTCGTTATGCTGTTCAATACAGCATCCTCCACTTTGTATTTTGCAATTAAATTTTTGGTTTTGGTTTATGCCTCTCTCGTCCGTGAGGATATAGCGAGGTGTCTTTTGGTATAAATGAAGAATTATATATGTTACCGGAGCTTTCTGGGAAGACCGCTCCGGCTCTTTATCTGAAATTAAAAAAATCAACGATATATGAAAGCAATTCAACTGTTCATGTTCAGCCTATCTGCGCTGGTGACATTCACGCTGTTTATCGGCGCGTTCTTCAATCCGTCATATTGGCTATTCGTGCCGGGTATGGCGTATTTATCATACCTGTTTTTCAAAGAAAAGCGATGGTAAGGGATATCTACATTATAGATCCGGACGGGGAGCAAGACTTCGACGGGTTTGAAGATACGGAAGATCCCGAAGATGTATATCAGAGGGAATGGGAAAATACAACTATGTATTGGTAAGATTAATATTCAAATCTAAATTATATAGAAAATGACTAAAAATGAAATTTTAAACAGCAACTGTGATGTCCGCCGTAGCGCTGCCGGGAACCCTAACACACCGGTAGAGGTGTTAACTGAACTGGCTAAGGATAGTAACTGTGATGTCCGCCGTAGCGCTGCCGGGAACCTTAACACACCGGTAGAGGTGTTAACTGAACTGGCTAAGGATAGCGACTGGAGTGTCCGCCGTAGCGCTGCCGAGAACCCTAACACACCGGGTTATAAAGAAACAACCTACGATTTCGTAGTCACTAAAAACTATGTGGCGGTAAAAGGAACTAATCATATGTGGTATAAACACAATTACCCCCAAATCGCCCCTTTTTATACTTGTGGATGTTTCTGCGGTTCAAGAGAACAACTTCTCGCTAGAATCTATTCGATTGATAATATAAGTTGTGATCCGACAATAAGGGTTAGAATACTTAATGCTTTAGACAACAAATTCAAAGAGGTGTTCGGTCGGTAGAAGAAAAACAGAATCAGAGGGAATGGGGGAGTATCAACATTAAACAGGTAATCACCAATATGAGTACAATTAATTTAAACGAACTCCGCGACCGGGCATACAAAATTGCACGAGATCATGGTTTTCACGATGCCGACTGGAGCAATGAGCATCTCCTTTGTCTTGTTATCAGCGAACTGATGGAAGCGGTTGAAGCAGATAGAAATGATAGCAGAGCCAATATGATAGGCTTCGAAACCTGCATAAAAAATGCCTATCAAGGCATTGTTCGGGACGATTGGTTTCTGAAAGCTTACAGAGCCGATATTAAAGGAAGTGTTGAAGAGGAACTTTCCGATGTGACCATACGTTTGCTTGATCTTGCGGGACTTCGCAAGATTGATTTATCCGAATTACAAGGACCGCTATTCGATAAATTCAATATTACCCCTGAATTTATCAGTTGGAAATCTCAGATTGAAGAGATGAGCTTCACTGAAAGAATATTCTGCCTATGTTCTCTTTTAACAAGCAGAGAAAGTATTGAAGATGTTGTCAGATCATCTATAGTGACAATATTCTTACATGCTGATATATTGGGTATTGATCTTCTTTGGCATATTGACCAGAAGATAAAATACAACACACTCAGACCTGTAATGCACGGAAAGAAGTATTGATTAACAATAAAAAGTATGGAAAAAGTTTTTATAACTAAATATGCCTTAACAAAAGGCATATTGGAAAAAGAAGCGGAAATATGCGATTATGGAAATGGACATATAAGAGCATACGTGAAAGGAGAGTTTTCGAGTTATTCTTTAGGCAAGGAATGTTTTAAGACAAAAGAACAAGCTATGGAAAGAGCCGAGAAGATGAGATTAAAAAAGATCGCTTCTTTGAAAAAACAGATAGAAGCATTGGAAAAGATGAAATTTTAAATAGAACTGAGTCGGAATAGCTCAAATCACGAAAGGAATAAGCATCCGAGGTGTAAACCTCGCCTCAGATCGGCAACCGCAAATCTTGAAAGTGGTAGACCTTGACATTTGCAATGGTCCGGTAGGCAGGAGCACGGTAGGATGAGATTTAAAATATTACCGCCAGGAGGCAGGCAGACTATTATTTGTTTTTGATACTGGCAGCCGGGGAAGACCGGCAGGGGCGATTAGTTCAGGCAGGTAGAACAGGCGAAACTTATCCATAGAAGCCATTGTCCCCGGTTCGAATCCGGGATCGCCCACAGACATATTAAAATCAATTATCCATGAATTTAGAAAATTACGAAGTGCTTCCAGTAGAAGCACAAGAGGTACAAGTCGTACAGGTTGATGCAGTAGAGAGGGCAAACGTCGACTCTCAGGTGGCAACGGCAAAGCGTTACCCCCGGAACATAAAGCGCAGCATAGACAATTCGATTGTCATGGCTACGATGGATTCTGAAACCGCTCAAAGTTGCGGATATGCGTTACCCCGCGGAGGGAAACCAATCACAGGACCTTCTGTCCATTTAGCTAAGATAGTCGTATCGAATTGGGGCAACATGAGAACAGAAGCAAAAGTTGTACAAATCACCGACAAGCAGATAATCAGCCGTGGTACATGTTGGGATTTAGAGGCAAATGTGGCATCTGCATTTGAAGTACGTAGAAGCATTGTGGATAGCAAAGGGAAACGTTATTCCGACGACATGATCACTGTTACGGGGAATGCGGCAAACTCAATCGCTTATCGTAATGCTGTTTTTTCAGTGGTCCCAAAGGCCGTCGTTGACAAGGTGTATAAAGCTGCACAAAGATTTATTACAGGAGACCTTTCGGACGAAGAAAAGCTGATCAAGCGAAGAACCGACGCAATCAACCATTTTAATGAAGAATGGGGCATTACGGAAGCAGAGGTTATCCGCTTATGTGGAAAGCAGACTGTTAATCAAATCAGGGCTAATGAGATTGCCTTGTTGCTTGGTATGGCACAATCTTTAAAAGATGGCGATACAACCGTGGAAGATTTGATGAAACCTTTCCGGGGTGGCGAAGTGTCAAAAACCAAAATCGCCGACATTGCAAAAGAGAGTGCCATTAAAGAAAAGAAGCCAACCCAACCTAAAACCCTTTTGTAATGGATGCACAACATACATTAGGTTGGTTCCGCGCCCGTTGTGGCCACATAACGGGCAGCAACGTCGGGCTGCTAATGAAAAGCGGCCGCACAGAAACCTTCTCCGAAACCGGCAAAAGCTACCTGTATCAGGTGGCAGCGGAAAGGGCTATGAATCCGGTGATCATCGCCGACGACGAACTGTTTGCCGAATACATTAGGCAAACCGAAGTGACCAGCAAAGCGATAAGATGGGGCAACGAACAAGAAGCTGAAGCCCGCGACCTTTTCGCAAAGATAACCGGACGGCACATTATAGAGGTCGGATCGTGCAAGCATCCTACCATCCCGTACTTTGCAAGCAGCCCGGACGGGTTTTGCTACGACGAAAGTAGCGGGACAAGATCGTGTTTGGAGATAAAATGTCCCAATCAGGCGACCTTTATGCGCTACCGAAATGAGATTTGCGACAACGAATCTCTGATACGCGTAAAGTACGAGTACTACTATCAGTGCATGGCACACATGATGTGCACCGAAGCGAGCGAAACGTTTTTTATCGTCTACAATCCTTTTCAAGCCGATCCGATCCATATTGTACGCATAGTTCCGGACGAAAGAGTCTTTGCGGAAATAGGAAAGCGGGTATGTTTAGCGAATGAACTTATAGACAAGATGATCAATTGAAATTATGGAAACACAACAACTTATAGCAATCAAAGATAGCGACCTCGAACTGGTTGTTAGTGAAAAAACATTGGGTAGCCTTACGACAAACGCTATCCAAATCAGGGATATGGTCAAAGCAGCTTTGCCAATGTACGATATCGCCAACTATAACGACGAAAACATTGACCAGGCGAAGAAAGACAAGGCCGCCCTTAACAAAGCGGCCAAAGCCCTAAACCAAAAAAGGCTCGAAATCGAGAAAGAGTTTATGAAGCCCTTTGGCGAGTTTAAGGATATTGTCACCGAAACCGTAAAGTTGATCGGTGACTGTTCCGCTAAAATCGATGCAGTCGTGAAGCAAAACGAGCAGCAATACAAGGATAGGAAGTTAGCCGTTATCCGCTCTTATTTTGACGATGGCAATGCCAACCTTATTGATTTTGGTAAGGTTTTCAAATCGGAATGGCTCAACAAGTCAGCGAGCATTAAATACATACAGACGGACATTGAGAAAATCTTTGCCAAGGTTGACAGCGACCTGGAGGCCCTCAAAGGGTTCGGCGAGGACTTCGATGTGCTCCGAACCTATTACATGGACACGCTCAACATCTCCGCGACCATCCTGTACGCGAACCGCCTCAAAGAGCAGCGCGAACGGGCACGGATAGCCGAAGAGGCACGGATAAAGGCAGAGGAAGAGCGCAGACGGATTGAAGAAGAACGGCAAAAGACGGTAGAGCAGCCCAAACGGCAGGAGATGCAAGCACAAGGAAACATTCCCTTTATCCCGGCCGAACCACAGCCGGATCCACAACCGGCACAACCCGAACTACTGACACGGGCCTTTAAGGTCACGACAACGCGGGAAAACATCATTGCACTTGGCAATTTTATGAATGACAGGGGCATTGACTTTGACAAAATTGAAGTCCCATGAATTAAGGGTGATATGTTAGGAAAGACAGACCTGAAAACGATCATCGCATTACTGGACAAGTCGCAACAGGTAATAGAGGCCAACTGCTCAAAGCCACGCGACCTTGACCTTGCCAGGCGATGCAGGCAAATGGTAGGCAAATTAAGAAAACGTGGATAACTTTTTTTGTTTTTCATGGTATTATAGATTAGTATTTAACAAATAAATAATTATGGCAAGTACATATTTTGAATGTAAAGTTTCCTTCGAGAAAATCATGGAAGACGGGAAACAAAAAACGGTGACGGAAGCCTATTTAGTAGATGCGCTTTCGTTCTCAGAGGCGGAAGCCCGCATTATTGAAGAGGTCGCACCGTTTATCAGCGGTGAATTTACCGTAAAAGATATCAAAAGGGCAAAGATATCAGAGTTGTTCTTCAACGAAAACGGCGACTGCTTCTATAAGATCAAAGTTTACTTCATCACCCTCGACGAAAAAAGCGGATCCGAAAAGAAAACCGCAGCACAGATGTTGGTACAAGCGTCGAACCTGAAAGAAGCCGTCGCCGTACTGGAAGAAGGCATGAAGGGCACACTTGCCGACTATAAGATTGCATCCGTCACGGAAACTCAGTTAATGGATGTTTTCCCCTACGAAGCCGGCAAGGACGATAAAGATACAGAAAGTTCCACTATGGAAGATTCGGGGTTTAAAAGATTCTTCCAGTCGTTACCGGAAGGGCAAAAAACAGAAATAACGGTAGACGGGAATACATTTGTAGTGGACAAGACGGGAAAGAACACGGTAGTGTCACCCAAAGAAAAGGACAGCAACGAAGATGACGTACGAGGAACTGAAAGCCAAATATAACGGACAGGACGTCAGACGGCATCCAAGGTATCTGGAAGACCAGCTCCAAAAGAGCTGTGTTAGTTGGTTCGATTTGCAATACCCTCAGTACCGGTTACTCCTGCACCATAGTCCAAATGGCGGTAAAAGGAATCCGATAGAGGCTGCAAAGTTTAAGCAGATGGGTGTCCGTGCCGGCTTTCCCGACCTTATCTTGCTCGTTCCGAATAAGGCTCATCCTTTTTTGGCGATCGAGCTAAAGGTCGGCAAAAACAACCAACAGGAAAGCCAAAAGGATTACGAAAGGGAATTTGGAAAGATCGGGGCCAAATATGTAGTCGTCCGCTCGATCGGGGAGTTTATAAAAGTGGTCAACGAATATTTAAACGACGTTTGATATATGGAAGACGAAATAAAAGAGATCAGCGATTATCTTAACATAACCTGTTCGACCAACCCGGTGGAAATATCCGAAAGGATATCGGTTATCATGGTCTACATGATGCGGACCGGAGAGATGCTTGCAGAAGCCAAGAAAAAGCTCCGACGGAAGAAATCTGACGAGATACAGAACACTATCATCCGCATTGCAAAGGAAAACTGCTTGTCGGCAAAGGTACAGAACGCGCTGCTCGACAGCATAGCGGAAGAGGAATCATATCTCGTTGACCGCCTGGACAGGCTTAACGCTTCGTGCGTGCATCAACTCGATTCGCTCAGAAGCCTGTTAAGCTACGAGAAGGAATCATTAAGGCTGAATAAAACCGGGTATTGATATGGAGATGGATATGTTGAAACTTATCCACAGCCTGCAAGAAAAGAGGCGCAAGGATAAGATAACACCCGACCATGTGCCGGAAGTTGAAATAATGAATGCCGTCCTTGAATCGGCAAGATCGGAAATGAATGACCTTTACAAGTCCGATAAGATAGGGGTTGTAAAGACGCTCAATTCAAAGGCGGTTTATGTAAAGGATGGCAAGTGATTTTTATCTACGTTTTGTTTGGCGTTACGGAATTTTGGTTATCTTTGCGGTGTCACAGTTACATACAGGCACTGCAAGCGAGCAGGCTAAGAGATAATAGAAAGCATAGGCAGTTCTATTATAATCCGTTCATATATCTCTGATGTATGTGGCTGTGACAAGTTTGGATTATGTAGAGCTGCTTTTTTTGTTTTATTCATCTAATTGTCACAGCCAGATGAAAACTAAATTCTTCACATGGGCTACCGTAGCCCGTATCTACAACGCTATGCCACTTGGCGTATGCGAGTGCAAAACCATAAAAGACGCTAAGGGTTATACCAAAGTGTTAGTGTTAATAGTTATTGCATTCCTGCTTGCCGGGGTGTATGATGCAATTCTCCTACAGAAAGGAGGTGCGTTATGACTGCTTTTACACAACGTCAGCAAACAATCAAGATTAACAAACTCATTAAAGCCAATGAGAATCTTTTAAAAGAAGTTGAGTTTCTTCGGGATCAGCTAAAACGGTCTCGTATTGAGTCTTCACAGGAAACAGAACTGAAAAACGCTTGTTTCTTCTTCCTTACCCATAAAGGTTTATACACCGAATGGAGCAATTGGCACAACCGAAGGACAACAGAACGGATTTTGGACGAAATCAAAAAGACATTTAAATAAGTCTACCCTACTCACATATTTACAGCCCCGGTTTCGACCGGGGAGTGTATATCATATTGTCAAAAAAAATAAAACATTATATCTCATGAATGAAATTGAAATATTCAAGAACGAACGTTTCGGCGAAGTGCGAGTAGCCGGGACAAGTGATAACCCTTTATTCTGCTTAGCCGACATCTGTAAAGTATTGGAATTACAAGTCACTCCGACAAAAAACAGATTAAAACAAGACGGGGTTAGTCTAATTAAGGGGGTCTCAAAAACAACAAATCAGTATGGTGTCACTACCGAGCAAGAAGTGATGCTCACTTTTATTAACGAACAAAACCTCTACAAAGTAATCATGCGATCCGACAAGCCACAAGCCGAACCATTTCAAGATTGGGTATGCGGAGAGGTTCTCCCTTCCATCCGCAAGCATGGTGCATATATGACAAACAATACATTGGAAAAGGCTTTGACTTCACCCGATTTCTTGATCCAATTGGCCACAAACCTCAAAGAGGAACAACAAAAACGTATTAAGGCCGAGCAAAAGATTCAGTCTGACGCTCCCAAGGTATTATTCGCCGATGCTGTATCTACATCCCGACGCTCATGCCTGATAGCAGAGTTGGCAAAGATATTACAACAAAACGGTATCAAGATCGGACAAAACAGATTATTCGAGTGGCTCCGTAAAAACGGATACCTATGTCAAAAAGGGCAATACTATAATCAGCCATCGCAAAAATCAATGGAATTAGGGCTATTTGAAATAAAGCAAACGACCATTAATAAGCCCGATGGATCTGTACTTGTATCTACAACAACAAAAGTCACAGGAAAGGGTCAGATTTATTTTGTAGATAAATTTCTGAACGTTAATAGTCACGCTGTATTTGCATAAATCATTCCTTTAAGGGTAGCAAATAGGTCTGCCCTTAAATAATATTCTCTAAAAAATTAAATACAACATAAAATGGAGTACTCGAAAAGAAATAAGCATGGCACGACCTAAAGAAGAAGGATTGAAATACTTTTCTTTCGATGTGGACTTCTTTAACGATGAAAAGATAGAGGCTATATCCGGGGAATTCGGAATAAAAGGAGAAATAACAACAATAAAGCTGCTTTGTGCGGTATATCGAAACGGATACTTCATAGAGTGGAATGAAATGTTGAAAATGAAACTACTGAAAAATCTGCCGGGTGTCAGTTCGGATTTACTTGATCAAATTACAAATCGCTTAGTCAAATGGGGCTTTTTCGAAAAAGACCTTTTTGATTCGGTAAAGATTTTAACAAGTCATGGAATCCAAAAAAGATATTTTGAAGCAATAAAAAGAAGAAAAAAATCGGAGGAATACCCCTATTTGATAATTAATGTAGACATAAACACACCTTCAACTGGTATTAATGTAGACATAAACACCACAAAGGAAAGTAAAGTAAAGAAAAGAAAAGAAAATATTACAGTAGATTCTAACGAATCTCCTGTATGTGCGACTTGCCAGCCGCACGATGAAAGAATCGATTATTCCGAACTTGTAAAATTCTTCAACGAAAAAACGCAAGGCGTATTCGGAGTGATACGAATGCCCCTATCCGACAAACGGAAAGGAATGATCAATGCCCGTATCAAGACATACGGCAAGGAAACATTTGCCCAAATGATACAAAAGGCGTTAAACAGCGATTTCCTTAAAGGGCAGAATAAAAACGGCTGGCGGGCTTCTTTTGATTGGCTTATAAAACCAACGAATTTCGAAAAAGTAATATCTGGGAATTATGACAACAAAAGCGGAAACGATAGGACAAATGACCGCTCAAGCGGTCGCGACTTTGGAAAATTCTTCCAAGGAATTGCAGAAGGCATCGCCCGTGCTGATTACGAAGAGCGAAACGGGTGAAAAGAGTATCAGCGTCTATTCCGACAAACGCGCATCGCTGGAAAGCATAGGTCGCTCTATGGTGAGACTTGAATGCGCATTCCCAAAGATGAGTGATGCGTTTTTCAGCCTGCTAACAGAACGCATATACGCAAACAAGTTTACGGAAAAACGGCTAAAAGATGCTATAAACCACCTGATAGACAACTTCGGCTACAAGGAGTTGAATGTTGCGGATATCATACGGTTCGACCGCAAAGCAAAGCTGCACTCGTACAATGAGGTTTGCAGGATGGTATCAAAAGGAGAGGCGGCCTTTTCTGATTTTGAAATACGAGAAATAAACGGAGAATGTTACAGAATCAAGAAAACAGACTTAATATCATGAAGATAAATGATTTTAGAACCCAATGCAAGATCGGATCGAAGGTCTTGTACAAGGGAAAAGTTAGAACGATAGCAGATATAGACCGGAACACGAACAGCATCTCATTTTCCGGCTACAAGTGGGTGAGATGCACAGAAGCGAAGCTACTGCCATGAAACAATACAACAGTTGGGATGAAATAGACAAGGACACCGGCGGTCTTGTTACGAGTCTGACATATATCGTCCTATTCGTCAATGACCAAGTGTATAATTTCGAAATGCAGCTTTCCGATCACATCAAGGGATGCGGACTTTATCGCCAAAAGGTCAAAATGCTGGTCAACAGCATGGACCGCCAAATGGCCGCATACAATAGGCAAATATGCAGAACCGCAGGTGTAAACGCGGAAGCCATGGCCCTCATTACGCAGAGCATGGAGGACGATATCAAGCCTCATATAGATCGCTATGGATTTACCGTCAGCCCGGCATTGCATAATGCCGGATGCCATGAAGATTTGAATAAAGCTCTTTCCATTTGCTCTACGGTGGACATGCTATGCCAGACATCCCAAATTACCATCCGGGATTTCTTTACCGCCATAAGCAAATATGCCCCACTGGCTTACAATCCCCTTCGGTATCTCACCATGGATAAGATGCTGCACTTTGCAAGGGAGCTTACAGAGGTACTTACCCCCAAAGAGATACATGTAAATTTGAATGAGTTGCCAGAAATTGCAAACGCTTTTCAGGCCATAGCAAACAATATGCTTAGGGCGGAAGTATTTGAAAAAGCGTTTGAATCATGCGAAAAATGACAAAAAAAGATGAAATATGAAAGATTGGATAGAAGAAGAAATAAAGCGCCTCGAAAAGGAGCGCGACAGGAATTTGGCAATACACTGTGACTATGTGGCCGCTAAATATCAAAGGATGATTGATAAGATTAAGATTAAGATCAAGAAAGAAGATAAAAATTAAAAAAATTTAAGCTATGACTTGGAAAGAATTAAAAGACAAAATATCCCTTATGACAGAAGAAGAGCAACAGCAAGAAGTTGCAGTTTGGGGAGAAGATATGAATTTGATGAAAGATTGCTCCTTGGAGAAAACAAATGAGGATATGTACTACAACTCTGAATGGGATTATGCTTGTGAAGAGAGTGAATTGGAACCGGAAGACAAGAATGACCCTGATGTACATAAGGTATATGAAGCAGGAATGCATTATATTTATTCGAATTGATATTAAAATATAAAGACAAGTGAATCATGAAGAATGAGTATTTCAATATGATATGCCAAAAGGCTCCAGGGGGAAAAATGATCATGATGGCCGTTGTTCCCGACGATCTTCTATGTGAAGGATTACCTTCTATTTTCGAGGTACAAGCTATAAGGTTGGTTCCAACGATTTATACCGGAACATATCCCACGATAAAGATCAATATGGAGACGATAAAAGATAGAACAGATGATTTGAAAGGAACAGGGATAGCCGGTATTGCCACAGGCGAGAATTGGTATAATGTCTCAAAAGAAGACAATAACATTTATGGAATTAATATCTAAAAATAGCTGAGATATGGAAATGCGTAAAGTTGTATTAGATGAAAACGTTATCCCACCTATAACGCATCCCTGGGGAAAAGTATGGAAACAACCGGACAGAAACAATCTGATACTTGATGACAAATATGCCATGATGTATAGACGGGATTTTGAGATGCTGCCGGATTATACAGGCTCGGAACCGACCGGCAAGTATAACGGTAAAATGTGGAAGGCCCAGTATGTTTCTCGTGATGAACGCAAATGGTATTTGTGTTGGTGTCACGATGAAAATACGGTATCACAAGAGATATACATCTCGTATAGAGAGATCTTGATAATTGATTAACACAATTAAAAGAATTGAACCATGTTGCAAAGCAAAATAGATAAGGCTATTGAAACTCTACGGAAATACGAAAAACTGGCTTTGAAATATTCTCCAAATGGTTTTCATGTGGCTTTCTCTGGTGGCAAAGACTCACAGGTAATCTATGAGCTTTGCCGAATGGCCGGGGTAAAATTTAAAGCATACTTCTACAAAACGTCTGTTGATCCTCCGGAACTACTTCGGTTCATCCGGTCAAATTATCCCGATGTAACCTGGCTGTATCCGGAGAAAACGATGTTCCAGCTTATTCTTAAAAAGAAAATGTTACCGCTTCGGAACCGTCGTTACTGTTGTGAAGTAATTAAGGAACGTAGAGGATTGAATGAGCTTGTGTTAATCGGCATTAGGAAGGAAGAAAGCGTACGTAGGGCAAAACGCAAAGAATTTACTTCTGATTGTAAGCTGGGTGTGATAAACCTTTACTTTCTATTATTCTTGATTGGACAACAAATGAAGTTTTTGAGTTCTTAGAAATGAGGAATATTCCCGTTTGTTCCCTTTACAAAATAATGGACCGTATAGGTTGTATAGGCTGCCCTATGAATTGTAAAAGCCAGCGTTCTGAGCTACGTATGTTCCCATTGCACCGCCGAGCATATATCAATACAATCGAAAAGCTACGAACTTTATATGGAAAGTACTTAGAGTTCGACTCTGCCGAAGATGCCTTTAACTGGTGGTGTTCTGGGATAAGTAAAGCCGTTTACCTGGCTAACAAGAAGCAATTAAAAATTCAATTTTAAGAATATTTGAATTATGGCAAAGTTAACAACATTGAATATAACAGAGAAAAACAACAATAATAGTTTATCTGTAACTGTTTCTGTAAACGTTACTAAAGAGGGGCTATTTACTACCACTCTATCAAAAGAAGATGTGGATAAGATTCATTCTTATGGGATCAAATTACCTGTAAACAGGTTAGGTAATGAAGGATATTTTAATAGTACATCACTTTCTGATCTGGAAAATCAAATCAGGAAAGTCCTGGAGAGGTGTTTAAGCTATAAAATAGTAGAAGAAGTACCTGTTATTAAGTATCAGTTAGAAACTCTCTGTTTATTTGCCTATGACAAAAACGGAGACATTGTTCCTAACCCCTCTGTGGAATGGACAGGGAACTATGAGAATGGAGAATGGAGAGATGGAACTTCTCGTTTAGATGCTTTAAATGCCGAACCTTTCGGTTTTAGTATTTATGCAAAACCATTTCTAAAAAGAGTAATTGAATATGGTAATGGAGAGAAAAAAGTAGAATACGATAGATTGAATGCAGAAAAAGGAACTTATACACACTGGCTGAATTGTGTAGCAGGTATGTCATACAATCGATATAAGCCGGTAATGGAAGTGAAATGCAACGAATGCACCTCAAAATTATTCGTTGATATGATCAAATCTATTTGTAAGATAAGTGAACAAGTCAAGAGTTTTATCAATCCAGAACAAATAAAAGCAATTGCGGAGTCAAATGAATCGCTTTTGTCTCTATCTAACAATTAAAAAAATATGAGCGGAAAAAGATATTTCATAGTGTCATACAATTTTGGCAATGGCAAAGTACATGGTTCTGGGCAAATCACTTTTGTGGCGGATGGATGCTACCTGAACAGACAGATAGCAATAGAGCAGATAGCATCTACACTTGAATGTGAAAATGCTGAGATTGTAATTTTGAATATTATTGAATTGCCTGAATCTGATTATAATGTTTGGAGTGCCCAAAAAACAAACTAAAAAATTATGAACAGCAACGCACATGAATATAAGGTCAATGCCACCAAAGTAGCATTGCATCTGCTACGAGAGCCCGACATATTCGAAACGAATATGAAATTGTTTTGCGCTAAAGATCTTGAAGATGCTTTTACAGCCGGTGCCCAATGGCAACTACAGCAATTAGGACATCCCGATCCTCCCGGAGAACAAGGAGCGGACGGTACTATAATCATCAAGGAAGTGATGAAAGAAAAGGCTATCGAAGCCTTTAATGAAGCGATGATTTATTTCGAATCACCGGACTGCCCGACAGCGGAAGAAGCCTTGAAGCATTTTATCGCTTGCCTGGATCAGGGACTAGACAGTGGTTGTTCGGAAAAACCGAACGACCAGATATGTGGAGATTGTGACGCTTACTTCGAATGTCAGATGGCCGGTGCCGAGCAGAACGATGCTGCCTGCTCTGGGTTTGATGATAGTGTGTTAAGTCAAACAAACGAAAAAGACTATGAGGCGAAGCGATGAATGGTGCTGCATGAATTGTGCGAACAGAGGTGATTGTTCAATAGGTGATAATCCTTTCAACCTTCTAAATTATTGCGCGAATTATTCTGACGAAAATGATGCTAGTGATTCCTATTCAACCGAAGATTTAGAAGACTGGTAAAATAGCTCAAATCACGAAAGATATTAATTTAACAAAAGAAAAAATGGAAAGAGATGATATTGAAAAAGCAGCAACCCAACATGCTAATATGATAGGTTGGGATCATGATCCGGAGGAAACAAGAGGACTGTTTGCCTATTCATTCGAGAAAGGTGCAGAATGGCGCATCAACTCGGTGTGGCACAATGCAATAACAGATATACCTGAAGCATATTTCCCAGTACTTGTGGAAGATGACTTGGAGGATTTTGAAGTTAGTATGCTAGCATTAGTAGAAGAATGTCCCAAAAATTGGAGGCGCTGGGCATACATCGAAGACTTACTACCTAATACGGAGGAATGAATATGAATAAAATAGAAAAACTTATAGAGAAAAAGAGCGTCCTGGAAGAGAGATTGCATAAAGAAGAGCGCAGAGAAATTGAAATGTTGAATAGAAGAGGTTTTGGATATGCGATGCGACATGTCAAAATTGGTTTCTCTACACGAAAATCAGATGCTCTCAAAGAACGCATTAGAATTATCAGTGAACAAATTAACGAATTAAAGAAGTTAAATGAAAGCGATAACAATTAAACAGCCGTGGGCAAGCCTTATCGTGTCCGGGCTGAAAGATATAGAAAACAGGACTTGGAGCTGCCCTAAGAAATACTTAGGTAAGAGAGTGCTGATTCATGCAGCAAAGACCTCAGTTAAGGAGGGATGGAGCGCACTTAACG
>OGGX01000733.1_pt1 | contig 16960 bp, 14 predicted proteins | sample 1571331 | NCBI WGS metagenome assembly OGGX01 (sample SAMEA2582056, study PRJEB24529) | metagenome | biome: Human gut stool | place: China | collected 2011
GGCTCAGTTATTTGTATGACCGAAAATATCAAATATTTATCAGATTCTGTAGTGGCACATTCTCTATGGAACCTCTAAGGTCCTTCCTTTCGTTTTAATACAGATAAATCCGGTCGGCTACCGTTTTGTCTGTAACCTATCGATCGCAGACGTCGATTTTTTCAGAATGAAAAAGCAGTTCAAAGTCTCCGGACTCAGGACTGAAACGATAAAGATTGCCTTCCGATAAATCGTAGTAAAGTGCATGAAGCTTGAGCTGTCCATTCTTAACACGCTCTGCGATCCAAGGATATGAGAGCAGGTTATCAAGGGAAATCAGCACGGCGCCTTCTTCACAGTGGCGGCTCCGAGTCTTTTCATCTTCATCACCGGTCATGGCCTGAAGGCGCTCCAAAGCCGGAGAAGCAATACCAACCCAATCCTGAATATAAGTTTCTCCGGCAATCGATTCCGGAGCCATGAGTCCGTGAATGCCGCCGCAATGAGAGTGCCCCATGACGACAATGTGTTCGACGTTGAGATGTTTGACTCCGTATTCAATGGCGCTCATCACAGAACAAGGATTTGAGGCTTGTGTGACTGCCGGAACGAGCGCGGCCACGTTTCTGATCACAAACAAATCACCCGGCTTGCAGTGTAGAAGAATTGCAGGATCTACCCTCGAATCACAGCAGGCGACAACCAGTGTCTTAGGGTTCTGGGCCTTTTCCAGTGATTCGAAATACTGTCTTTCCTTTAAGAAGTAAGTCTGCTTGAAGTTGTGGAAGCCTTCTATAAGTTTGTGAAAATTATCCATTTTGTTCTGAGTTTTGATGTTTGAGTTCACAGAACTATACAACGGCGACAGGCCCAGCCATTCGAGGCTTCGCCCCGATTTAGACTCAAGAATCAATGACCGGCGAGAATGTACAGGAGCCAGTAATCTACGGAGTAAAGTCCTGAGCCGACGATAAATATGGCAATGAGGCCGAACAAGTAAGGCAGAGCAGGAGAGGTCAGATCTTTGCCGATAGTGACTTTCGTTGCAATCGTGAAGCTAACGATTGCCGGAATGACTGCCAGTCTCGTGAGGAAACCGGCCATGAGAAACAGCGGAACGAAAGTTTCAATGACGGCTGCTGAGTAATACCCGACCTTCGGAGAAAAGAATAAGACTTTCGGAAAATTCGCTGCGTTTTCCGGATGGAAAAGTTTCTGCACTCCATAAGGGAGCATCGCCAAGGCAATTGCCCATCTGAACAGAAGAGAAGCCATGCTGGCGGAAGTTGGGTCACAAGTCCAATGCAATATGGTGGATAACATTTTCATTCCTTTAGTTTATGGAGGAAATTTTAGAAAAGAAGTACATAGGCAATGGGTTAGAGTTGCTTAAATGAGGTAGTGAAGGAGAGTGGTTAGAAGAAATTCCGGTGTTTTTGAAGTAAAGACTGCGTTGGAAACCCGAAAAATCAAGACTTCAACAGAGCTGTTTACCGCTCACAAAATTGTTCCTGAGTGACGGCTTCAAATCTATAATCAATTTGTTTCGGCGGATGGTTTTTGCTGAAACACGCTCAACAGGAAACCTGTGAAGCAGCCGCAAAATACTCCGATAAATTGCGGCCCCCTGAGCGGCAAGAAATTTGTCCAAGGTGAAAAAGTGATTAAAGACTTAATAGAGAATTCATATCTATTCGGCGGGAACGCTCCTTACGTAGAAGATTTATACGAGCAGTACCTCGAAGACCCAAATTCCGTAGACGAAAAATGGCGTCAGTACTTTGACCGTCTGCAGCAGGCCCCGGCTTCCGACGGCCGTGTCGAAACCATTGACGTTCCTCATGCACCCATCGTTGAGGCTTTCGCACAGAGAGCATCCGAACCGCGTTCGGCTGTTTGTCCGGTAAGTGAACGAGATCTTGATCTGGCAAAAAAACAGGTTGCGGTTCAGTCCATCATCGGTGCGTACCGATTCTTAGGAAGCCGCTGGGCCAACCTTGACCCGCTGCACAGAAGAGAACGTCCGAAGATTCCCGAGCTTGAACCTTCCTTCTACGGACTGTCCGAAACGGATATGGACAGCACCTTCTCGGCAGCTAATACGTATTTCGGCGCCGATAAGATGACGCTTCGGGATTTAATCGCCGCCTTGAAACAAACTTATTGCAGCGATATCGGTATCGAATTCATGTACATCAGCGATCCGGTGATCAAACGCTGGTGGCAGCAAAAACTGGAACCTTGCCGCTCAACCCCGAGCATGGACGCCAAGTCCAAGAAACGCATTCTTGAAGAACTGACGGCCGCAGAAGGTTTGGAACGTTATCTCCATACCAAGTATGTCGGCCAGAAACGCTTCTCGCTCGAAGGCGGAGAAAGCTTTATTGTCGCCATGGACGAAATCGTGGAAACAGGTGCTGCCCAAGGTCTGGAAGAAATGGTCATCGGCATGGCCCACCGCGGTCGTCTCAATGTGCTAGTCAATACGCTTGGCAAAGCGCCGAGCGAGCTGTTTGCTGAATTTGAAGGCCACTACAAGAGTAAAGACCTACCCGCCGGCGACGTGAAATATCACAACGGTTTCTCAAGCGATGTCGTTACCGCTTCCGGACCGATCCATCTGGCTTTAGCCTTTAATCCTTCTCACTTGGAAATTGTCGACCCGGTCGCAGTCGGAAGCGTTCGCGCCCGACAGGATCGCCGCCATGATCCTAAAGGTCGCCGCGTGATGGGCGTTCTTGTTCACGGCGACGCTGCCTTTGCAGGTCAGGGCGTCGTCATGGAGACGCTGAACCTTGCCGATACCCGCGGCTACGGTACCGGCGGCACGATGCACATCGTGATCAACAATCAGATCGGTTTCACGACTTCGGATCCTCGTGATAAAGGCTCGATGACATATTGCACGGATCCGGCAAAACTCATTGAAGCCCCGGTTCTGCACGTGAACGGTGACGATCCGGAAGCCGTCGTATTTGCGACGCGTCTGGCCATGGAGTTCCGCAAGAGCTTCAGCCGCGACGTCGTGGTTGACATTGTCTGCTTCCGCCGTTTAGGCCATAACGAACAGGACACGCCGGGACTGACTCAGCCGCTGATGTATAAGAAGATCAATGTCCATCCGGGTACTCGCCAGGTTTACGCTGACAAGCTGGCACTTCAGGGCGTCGTAAGCCTCGAAGAAGCCAAAGAAATGGTTGCCGCATATCGACGCAGTCTGGAAAGCGGTATCCCGCCGAGACAGACGGCTTTGATCGAAGGCAAGAACCCTTATGCCGTTGATTGGTCCCGTTACAACGGCAGCTGGACAGACGATGTGAAGACGTCTGTTCCTTTGGACGAATTGAAGCGTTTGACGGATGTCATTACGACCGTTCCGGAGAACTTCAAGCTCCACCCGCTCCTTCAAAAGGTCATCGCAGATCGTCGTCTGATGATGCAGGAAGAAATCCGTGTGGATTGGGGCTTAGCCGAACATCTGGCTTTTGCCACGCTGCTCACGGGCGGATACTCCGTTCGTATTTCCGGCGAAGACTCCGGCCGCGGAACCTTCAGCCATCGTCATGCCGTCTGGCACGATCAGAACCGTGACCGGTGGGATTCGGGTATTTGGATTCCTTTGGAGCATCTAGGTGAGCATCAGGCTCAGTTCACAGTGATTGACTCCGTTCTTTCTGAGGAGTCAGTTCTCGCATTTGAATACGGCTATGCCAGCTCTTCTCCGAAGTGCCTGACGATTTGGGAAGCTCAGTTCGGCGACTTTGCCAACGGCGCTCAGGTCGTGATCGACCAGTTCATCAGCTCCGGTGAGGCCAAGTGGGGCCGCAAGAGCGGCTTGACGATGCTCTTGCCTCACGGCTACGAAGGGCAGGGCCCCGAGCATTCATCTGCCCGAGTCGAACGTTATCTGCAGCTTGCAGCAGATACCAATATGCTGATTTGTCAGCCGACAACCGCAGCTCAGATCTTCCATTTGCTGCGCCGTCAGATGGTTGGCAATATCCGCAAACCTTTAATCGTCTTCTCTCCAAAGAGTCTGCTGCGCAACAAGATGGCAAGTTCCGATTTGGAAGAACTCTCCGAAGGCAAATTCGAAACCGTCATCGGTGAAATTGAAGAGCTCGATGCCGATAAGGTCAGAAGAATTCTGGTCTGCACCGGCAAAGTTTATTACGACCTCGTGAAATACCGCAAAGAGCATGAAATCGATGATGTCGTCATCGTTCGTCTTGAACAGCTTTATCCCTTCCCGCACAAGAGTTTCCGAGAAGAGACTTCTGGTTACTCCTTCGCTTCCGAGGTGGTTTGGGTCCAGGACGAACCTCAGAATCAGGGCGCCTGGTTCTATGTGCAGCACCATTTGCTTGAAGAAATGCCTTCCGGCGCAAGATTGAGTTATGCAGGACGTCCTGCTTCATCTTCGCCTGCCGTCGGCTATGCCAGCAAGCACGCCGAGCAGCTTAAAGAATTGGTGGAAAACGCTTTCGGACGCCTTAAAGGCTTTATTCAGACGAAATAGTTCAAGCGTTGCTTTGTAAAGAATTCGGAGAAAAAAGAAATGTCTATTGTTGAAGTCAAAGTACCCGAGCTGTCCGAGTCTGTTTCGGAAGCCAGTTTGATTGAATGGAAAAAGAAAGTCGGCGAACCGGTTAAAGCCGATGAAATCCTCATTGAAATTGAGACCGACAAGATTGTGTTGGAAATCCCGGCGCCGGCTGACGGCGTGCTGGCAAGCATCGAGCAGCCTGACGGTGCAGCCGTTCTCAGCGATCAATTGATCGCGACGATCGATACTGAAGGGGTGGCTGCCGCACAGCCGGAAGCTCCGAGAGCTGCCGTTGCTGAAGAAGTCATTATCTCGACATCCGCTGCTGCTCTTGCGCCGGCTCCTGCACCCGCAGCTCCGGCAGCAGATGTTTCTACAGCCGGCGCTTTTATGATGCCTTCCGCGGAAAAGCTTATGGCAAACAGCGGGTTGTCTGCTGCTCAAGTGGCCGGAACAGGTGTGGGCGGACGTATCACGAAACCCGATGTTATCGCTGCCTTAAAGAGCGCTCAGCCTGTGGCTCCATCTGCTGTTGCCGCAGCTCCGGCTCAACCGGCCGCTCCTAAATCCGCGCCTGCTAAACAAGCAACCCCCGTTGCATCTCTTGACGGCAGACCCGAGCAGAGGGTTCCGATGTCTCGCCTTCGTGCCAGAGTGGCCGAACGCCTCGTAGAGTCCCAGTCCAACTGCGCCATTCTGACTACTTTCAATGAGGTGAACCTGGCGCCGGTAATGGCTTTGAGAGCGAAATACAAAGAAAGCTTCGAGAAGAAGTACGGCGTCAAACTCGGCTTTATGAGCTTTTTCGTCAAAGCAGCTGTTCACGCTTTGAAGCAGTACCCGATCATCAACGCCTCGGTTGACGGCCACGACATCATCTATCACGGATATATGGATATCGGCATTGCAGTCGGTTCTCCCCGCGGTCTGGTTGTACCGGTCTTAAGAGATGCCGATCAAATGACGTTTGCCGAGATTGAGCTTAAGATTGCAGACTTTGCTAAGCGAGCCAAAGACGGTAAGTTAACGCTCGAAGAGCTGACCGGCGGCACATTTACGATTTCCAACGGCGGTGTATTCGGGTCTCTCTTCTCCACACCGATTATTAATCCGCCTCAGTCCGCCATTCTCGGCATCCACGCGACCAAACCGCGTCCCGTAGCAGAAAACGGCGAAGTCGTGATTCGTCCGATGAACTACTTTGCGATGAGTTATGACCATCGCATTATTGACGGACGCGAAGCCGTGCTGGCACTTGTGGCGATGAAAGAAGCCCTTGAAGATCCGGCCCGTTTACTCTTAGATCTCTAAGGAGCAGGTTATGAAAGATGATATTCAGACCTTTGACGTCGTCGTCATAGGCGCCGGTCCCGGCGGATATGTTTCTGCGATTAGAGCAGCTCAGTTGGGCTTAACCGTATGCTGCATTGATGATTGGGTCACGGACGGTAAACCTGCACCCGGAGGTACTTGCACCAATGTCGGGTGCATTCCCTCGAAGGCTCTTCTTGCGAGCAGCTGTCTCTTTGAAGAAATCAGAGACAAAGCTTCCGAGCACGGGATTCATGTTGAAGAACCCACGATTGATGTTCCGACGATGATTGCCCGCAAGGCCAAGATCGTTCGTCAGACTAATGACGGAATTCTTTATCTCTTCAGAAAGAACAAAATCACGTTCCTTAACGGTCGCGGATTCTTTGTGACTTCTGATGAAGACGGTTATCTGATCGGTGTGGAAGGCAGGGACGAGACACGTGTTTTTGCGAAGAACGTTGTTCTTGCTACCGGCAGCAAACCGAGACAATTCCCCGGAGTTCCTTTTGACGAGGAACGTATTTTGTCCAATGAAGGCGCACTGAAACTAAAGAGTGTTCCTTCTACCTTGGGGATCATCGGTGCCGGCGTGATTGGTTTGGAACTTGGCAGCGTCTGGAAGCGGCTCGGTGCCGATGTCCGAATTCTTGAAGCCATGCCGTCACTTCTGCCTTTTGCGGACTCCGCGATCAGCAGAGAGGCGCTGAAGGCCTTTAAGCAGCAGGGTATCGATATGGAGTTCGGTGTTCACATCGACAGCATTCAAAATGACGGTGACCGTGTCATTGTTCAATACAAGGACAAGGACGGAAAAAACAGCGAGATGTGGGTTGATCGTTTGATCATTTCTATCGGCCGCGTTCCGTTTATAGCCGCTTTAGATGCACCTGTTGTCGGCCTCAAACTCGATGAAAGAGGCTTCGTGGAAGTCGATGCAGAAAACCGTACGAATCTTCCTCGAGTATGGGCGATCGGTGACCTTGTCAAAGGTCCGATGCTGGCTCATAAGGCCGAAGAAGAGGGTGTGGCGGTTGCAGAACGCATTGCAGGCCGCAAAGCTGTAACGCATATTGAACGCGTGCCTTCCGTGGTTTACACCGAACCGGAAATTGCTTGGGTAGGCAAAACCGAAGATGAACTGAAGAATGCTGGTAAGCCTTACAAAGTCGGTGTCTTCCCGTTCATGGCCAACGGCCGCGCCAGAGCTGTCGGAGAAACCCAAGGCTTTGTGAAGATGCTGGCAGACGCCGAGACCGACCTGGTTTTGGGACTGCATATCATCGGACCTCAGGCCGGCGAGCTGATTGCGCAAGGCTGTGATGCCTTGTCCTTCGGCGCGACCGCAGAAGACCTGGCACTGATCTGCGATCCTCATCCTACTTTCAGCGAGGCCATCAAAGAGGCGGCCTTAGCGGTAAATAAAGAAGGCATTAACTTTTAGCTAGAATAATGAGACCTGGGACCAAGAAATCTCAGGTCTTATTTTTGCTTAGGCCGCACACCATTCAGGAGCTTTTCGGATGCGAATCCCGCTTATTCTTTTTACTCTCGGCTTGCTCAGCTTCAATGCTTGGGCAGTGGAGCCGCCGTCGACTGTTCCTTTCGCCAAGAGGTACGATCCCGCCTCCATTACAACAGCTTCACGAGCAAGAGAAGTCATCGCGGCCTACGACAACGAAAAGAGAGTCTGGGAGAACTGGTACAAAGAAGAAACAGCTCAGTGTTATCGCAACTTTTTTGTGACTTATTGCTTGGATAAGGCTAAGTCGGAACGCACAGAACACATCAATGAGGCTCGCCGCGTTTGGCTCGTAGCTAGAGACTTCCTGAGGAAGGAACGTTCCGAACAGGCGGTGAAAGACCGCAAAGCTGCTGAGGCCAAGCAAGCCGCCAAAAATGCCAAGATGGATGCTCAGCCCGCTCGCGTTGCTAAAGCTCCTCCCAAGACGCGAGACGTCACGCCTCGCAAGCCGGGCGAAGGCCATGCCGCAGATCGCGTTCTGACACCTGAAGAAGAAAAAGCGAATGCCGAAGCTTATGCCATGAAGCAGCAGGAGCGTGAACAGCGCATTGCCGAGCAGGAAAGTAAAGTTCCTGAAGCTCCTTCTATGACGCCTGAAGAACGGATTCAAGCTAGAGCCGAGCGCCGCGCCGCAGCCGAGAAGAAACGCGCTGAAAATATCAAGAAGCGCGCAGAAAAAGCTGCGGAGTATGAACGTCAGGTCAAGCTTCGTGAAGAGCAAGAGAAGAAGAACAGCGTCACAGGTGACTTGATTCCTCGGCTGTAACAATCCAAAAAAGATCGGAACTCCTTGATCTGATAGGATTGTGTTCCTAAACAAGGAACCTAAATGCCATCAGAATTCGTAAAAGAAGTTGCCGACGTTTTTGCCAAGGACGGACCTCTCTCTAAAGTTACCGCGAATTACACGCCGAGACCCTCGCAAATTGAATTTGCGACCTCGGTGGCGGAAGCATTGGAAAAAGGAAAAACGCTTGTAGCTGAGGCGGGTACAGGCACCGGCAAGACGTTTGCTTATCTTGTTCCTGCGCTCCTGAAAGATCAGAAAGTCCTGATTTCTACTGCAGGAAAGACGCTGCAGGATCAGCTTTTTACGAAGGACATTCCGGCGCTTTTAAAAGCCCTAGGCATGGGCTGCCGTGTTGCACTCCTCAAAGGACGTTCCAACTACATCTGCAAGCAGCGTTTAGAACATGCGCTTCAGGAAGATTCCTACGTTGCTAAGTCTCGAGAAGAAGTCGTTCATCTTCATCGCATTAAGAAGTTTGCCGGACAGTCCGTGACCGGCGAGCGCGGCGACATTACCGATGTTCCCGAAAACTCCGGTATTTGGCCGGAAGTGACAAGTACCGGTGAAAACTGTCTCGGCCCCAATTGCGATCATTACAACGACTGCTTTGTGATGCAGGCCAGAGAGAAGGCAAAAGAAGCTCAGCTTTTGGTGATTAACCATCATCTGTTCCTGGCCGATATTTCGCTTAAAGACAATCAAATCACGGACTTTCTGCCGGAATTTGACCTGGTGGTGCTTGATGAGGCTCACCAGCTGACCAACATCGCGACGAACTTCTTTTCTCAGACGCTGAATCTTTACGATGTCAGGAATTTAGCTGCGGACGCGGTTTCTCAAGGTTACGGTGTCAATAAACAGATTGATTGGAACGGCATCTACAAAACCATTTCAAACGCCTGCGATGATTTAATCAGCACGACGCACAACATCCTGAACACCAAAGATAAACAGCTTGCGGTTGCCAAATTCAAGGATAAGCATCTTTTGGTTGAACCTTTCAAAAAGCTTTTGAATGCGGTGGAGAAACTGAGCAACGCGGTTCATGTGCACAAAGAGGCATCTCCTGAGATGACGAAGCTCGATGAACGTTGCACAGAGGCCCTTGACCTTATTGAATATTGGCGCGATGTATTCAACGGCAAAGCGGTTTCTCGTTCCATGAAGGGTCCGCTCTTAGATTGGTTTACGGTGAAACCGAAGAATATCTTCTTCAACACCACACCGCTTTCTTATGCCGAAATGCTTAAGAGCGCTCGGGAAGTGCAGGGCAAGCCGTGGGTTTTGACATCCGCAACATTGGCTGCCAACGGGGACTTTAAACATTTTATTGACCAAGTCGGTTTGGAAGACGCAGAAACCAAATCTTGGGAGAGCCCCTTTGACTTTAAAGCTCAGGGGATGCTGTACATCACCGAAGATCTGCCGACACCGAGCGCCTCTAACTTCTCCGATGAAGTTGCCAAGCGCATTTGGCCGTTCATCAAAAAAAACAAGGGCAGAGCTTTTGTGCTGTGTACAACGCTTAGGGCAATGGAAGTGATTTCCGAAGCGCTGCGTTACTTTGCTGAGACAGAAGGTGTCTCAATGAACATCCTGGTTCAGAACGAACAGTCCAAGCAAGAATTGCTGCGTCGATTCAGAAGTGAAGAAAATTCCGTGCTTGTCGGTTCCATGAGCTTCTGGGAAGGCGTGGACATTAAGGGCGACGCGCTGTCCTTGGTTGTAATTGATAAGATTCCTTTCCCGCCTCCCGATGATCCGGTGTTTGAGGGACGCTCAAAAGAACTTGAGGCGGAAGGCAAGAATTCTTTTAACGAAATATCCATTCCGGAAGCGATCATGCTCTTGAAGCAGGGGGCCGGTCGATTGATTCGTGATGAGAAAGATGAAGGTCTGTTGATTCTCTGCGACAACCGTCTGTTATCCAAGGGATACGGAACAAAGATTTGGAAGAGTCTGCCTGACTTTGCTAGAACTAAGGTTTTTGATACCGCAATGAATTTCCTGGAAAGGTGCCAGGAGCCGAGAGGTTAAAGGCAGCTCGGTAAAAGTAGATTTCAAACGGGGACATATCGTAAGAATGTCTCCGTTTAAACCGCAGTTACCAAAAGGAAATCGGGCTGTAAAGGTTCTTCAGACAAGCTGCCGCGCTCAGCGCGGCTGTGGTGCTGGACTTCGGATTTGCCGGATCAGGTTTGCCGGAAAATTCCATCACAGCATCGGCCAGAGCAGAGCGATAGATAATCTTATGTGTATTGCTATGGACCTCGGGATCGGAAACAATCTTAACTTTGGTGTGAGGATTTTCCGATGCCAGCGCAGTAATGACGCCGACGTTGATGTTCTTCGGAAAACCTTTGATTGCTTCCTGAACTCCGCCTTCGAAAACCACCATCTTCTTGGTTAAGTCCAGAGTTTTGCCTTCTAAGGCGGGCGCTCCGAGCAAAGATTTAGGCGATTTGGTTGTCTCAATAACAACTTCTGATGCACCGCGCTGCAAAGCGCAGGTTTGAAGAAAATCTAATCCTCCGATGGCGCCGTTGACGATACAGATTCGGCCGTTGTTTTTAGCTGCGGTGCAAATCGCCTCTTGCTTGAAAGCATCGTCAGTAAATGCGCCGCTGGAGAGACAAATCAATGTTCTCCCTGACTTTAGAATCGGCAGAGTATATTCCTTAAGTGCCGCGCCTCCGGCGAGCTCGACGACCACCGGAGCTGCATTTTTCAGAAAATCTTCAAAGCTGAATACAGCAGAACAGTTGTATTTCGAGGCAAAGACTTGGGCCTTTTCTTGATTTCGAGCTAAGACAGAATGGAGTTTGAACTCCGGCAAAAAGTCATGAAGGACATTCGCAAATACGTTGGCCAAAGAGCCGGCGCCGATAACCGATACAAGAGACATAGTTCTGCAGTAGAGAATGAATTGAAAAACAGATACTACAACGCTTGCATCTGAGGTGAAATAGGCAAGTTTTCGGATATGTGGAATTACAGGCTTTGAACTCAGCTTGCAGAGTCAGGCGTGCAGTTCTTCCACTTCTGAGCCATGATCTGTGTTTTGTCCAAAGCCGGAATCGGCTGAAAACCACAAATTAGACGAGCAAGATAATCAACAGACTCTTTTCCTTTGAAGTCAATCGCTTCCGTACGGGAAATCTTTTCAGGAGAATCAATGATCAGATTTTTGTACTCAAGAGTGGCCATTCGTTCTTTATTAGCGTTTTTGCATTGTGCGACGGGAATGCGGACACGATAAGGCGTTTGTTCCATGGTTGTTCCGCCGATCTCCAGCATTTCCATCTGAAGGTAATCGCGTTTGTTGTCACGGACGCGAACACGGCTGCCTTCTTTAATCCATTGATTACGGGCAAAAGGACGCCAATCGCCGGGATATTTAACTTGAGTGGCAAAAAATGGGAGACCGAGTTTATCGATAGATTCCTCGGCAAGATACTGCAAATCGCTGCACGTCATCTGCTCAGGATTCTGAGGAATAGTGCGGCAGCCGGCCAAGAGCAGCAACGCCGCCCCTGTCACGGCAAAAAACTTCTTATTGCGCATTAAAACAGTTTATTTGACTGCTGCGCCGTCTTTCGGAGCAGCTGTAGCTTTTGCGGCTTCAAATTCTTGAGCACGCAGGTAGGTATCATAGGAACCACGGTTCTTATTGGCATCAAGAATGCGCTGAATATCGGCAGCCTTGTCGTCCATGCCGAGCTTGTTATAGCTGTCTCGCATGATGATCAAAGCTTCTTCGGCCTGCGGAGAAGTCTGGAAGTTCAGAAGAACGTTTTCAGCGCGATTGATGGCGGCAATGTAGGCGTCGCGAACGTAATAATACTTGGCGGTATTGATTTCGTACTTGGCCTGAGCCTCGACCAGCTCATGCATACGTTCGCGGGCATCGCGGGCGTAGCGGCTGTTCGGGAAACGAAGCACCAGTTCTTTGAAAATATCGAAAGCATCGCGCGCAGCCTGAGCGTCGCGCTTAGAAAGGTCCTGACGGGTCAGATAGCTCATCCAGCCTTCATCTTCGTCCAGGGTGGCAATGCCCTTAATGTAGAGGGCGTACGGGGACAACGGATGCTCAGGATATTGCCTTAAGAAACGATCGCAGACTGCGATGGCCTGCTGCGGTTCTCCTTCTTTAAAGTAAGAGTAAGCAGTCTCAACTTGGGCCTGCTGAGAATAGCGACCGTAAGGATAACGGGCCTCTAACTTCTGATAGTAGTCACGGGCCGTTTCGTAGTTGCCTTCATTCAGATTGTCTCGGGCCTCGACATACAGTTTGTCAGCCGTCCAGCCTTCCGTCGGGTCTTCAACCCCTTTAAACATACTGCACGATGTAGTCGCTAAAATAACAGAACCCAGACAGGCGGCCGTTAATGTCCGCTTGATTATTGTTTTCAGGGCAAAAGACATAGAACTTAAGGTCAAAATGAATATTGAATTAGATGATTATAGTCAGACTGAGGCTTTTGAAGAAACCGAATTACAGGAATCTTCAAAAATTGAAACTTTTGAAGTTACCCTCGATCTTGACGGAGAGCGCCTCGATAAAGTCTTGGCTTCTTCTTTAAAAGACATTTCCCGCTCTCGTCTGAAGACCCTGATTGAAGACGGATTGGTCAAAGTCAACGGCAAAACTGTTGATAAACCCAAAGAAAAAATGAGTTTCGGCGATGAGGTTTCCGTTGAAATTAAGCCTCGCCTTGAAGATATGGATTTCATTGCTACGCCGATGGACATCGACGTGGTTTACGAAGATGACGACATCTTGGTCATCAATAAACCCGCAAGATTGGTTGTACATCCGGCCGCCGGGCACTGGGACGACACGCTTTTGAATGGTCTTTTGGCTTACAACCCGATTTTTAGAACACTGCCTCGCGCCGGTATTGTCCATCGTCTCGACCGCGACACCACGGGTTTGATGGTGGTGGCGAAAAACGAAAAAGCCATGCTCGATTTGGTTCAGCAGCTTCAGGCCCGCACTGTAAAACGCGAGTATTGGGCGCTCACCAGAGGCAAAGCGCCTGCAGATAAAGTCATTCCCTACACGACGCTCTTCCGATCTGCCTGCAGATAAAGTCATTGAAGCAGCGATTGAGCGTGATCCCAGAAATCCGCTGCGCTTTACGATCGGTAAAGGCGGAAGGGCCAAACCGGCGACCACGCATATTCGCTGCATTGATCAGAAAGAAGTCAAAGGCAAACCTTTCTCTTGGGTTGCCTGCCGATTAAAAACCGGCCGTACTCATCAAATTAGAGTGCACATGGAATCTATCGGCCTGCCGCTGATCGGAGATCCGCTCTACCGCAATAAGCTTCCAAAACCCAAAGAAGATGGTTCCGTTCTGAATTCTTTTGATCGTCAGGCACTTCATGCCAGCCGTTTAGGTTTGATACACCCGGTGACCAAAGAAACGATGGAATGGTTTGCCGAACCGCCCCAGGATTTTAGGGATTTGATGGATGAATTGGGCTTCGGTCCGTGGGATCGACCTTCCGAAGTCTTCGGAGATCCGGTTGTGATGATCAATAACGATGAGTTGTCAGAGAATCAGAAAGCCGTCGGTAACATCAGTTCGTGGGACGACTTTGATTTCGGTGATGACGATGAAGACGCTGATTCCAACTGGAAAATAGAACGTACAAAGGAATAGGGGCGTAATCTATGCAGAGTAAACCGGAATTGGAAGTGATCGTTCCTGAATGGAACGCTCCGGAAAACATTAGAGCTTTCTTCACGCTGCGCTCGGGCGGCATGTCCGCTGGCGCTTATGGAGACAAAGACGGTTTTTGCGGCCTCAATCTCGGAAATCATGTCGGAGACAATAAGTATTCGGTTCGCGGCAATCGCAGGATCGTAACCGATATGTTAGGCGCCGAACCCAAGTGGCTCAGCCAAGTTCATTCTTCTCGAGTCGTCAGGGCAGAAGACAACAACACTGAAGAACAAGCAGACGCCGAATTTACGACTGCCGCCGGTATTCCTTGCGTCGTGATGACCGCTGACTGTGTGCCGGTATTGCTTTGCGACAAAAAAGGAACCATTGTTGCAGCCGCTCACGCCGGATGGAAAGGCTTAGCCGATGGAGTCCTGCAAACCACCGTCGCAGCCATGAGAAAAGAAATCGGCGATGAAGAAGAAATCATCGCTTGGATCGGACCGCACATCCGCAAAGATCATTTCGAAGTGAGAGTCGACGTCGCTGACTACTACCGGGCATCTGCTGTTAAAGCCGCGGCCGACGATGCATTGGAATCGATCGGGGAGGGTGGCTGGCACTTGGATTTGGCCCGCTTCGCCAAGGAAGCTTTAAAGCAGGCCGGTGTGACTGAAGTCACCGACTGTGAACGCGATACATACTCCGATCCTGAGCATTTTTACAGCTATAGAAGAGATAAGGTAACAGGGCGCCATGGTGCATTCATCTGCAAGCGATAGTTCGAGAAGAAATTCCAGCGAAATCAGCTGGTATTACATTCAGCCCGGCTTCAAATTAATTGACGCCAAGAAGTGTGCTTGGGCTTTCGCTTTCTTCGTTTTTATTTTGTTCGTGATCAGCCGCTTCTCCCACAGCCTGATCTTTGATTCTCCGTGGGCGCTTTTGATCGTGCCCGGCGTCGCTGCGTTTGTGATCTGGCTCATGCTGGTCATGCAGCCGCATCGCCAGGTTTATTACCGGCTGGATCAGGACGGAGTTTTTTGTGAGTACCGTTCTTCTGCTTCAGCCCTCACAAGTTTTTTGGATTTGATTCTGAGCCTGCTGGGTTCAATCATCAAACTCAAGAACACGTTCTACATCAATAAGCATTCATCCCGCTCGCGTATGTTTGAGTGGGGAGAAGTCGTGGCCGTGCACGAAGCGCCTTATTGGAAAAAGATTACTCTGCAAGCCGGTCTGCACGGGGAGTTAAATCTTTGGACCAATGCAGAAAACTACGGCAATGTACTCACGCTGGTACGCGAATACGTTGCAAAAGAAAGGAAAAATTATGATTAAGAAGATTTTAGGAATAGCTGTTCTATTTGGACTGATGATGACTGCTGCTCAAGCTAAAACTTTCTTGGTTGACGTTCGTACTCCGTCAGAAATTGCGACGACGGGTAAGGTTGAAGGCGCCTTGGTTGCTAACTATTCCGCGCCGGACTTTGTGGATCAATTTAAGGCCTTAGGTGCCAAGCCTGACGATGATATTGAGCTTTACTGCCGTTCCGGGCGCCGTGCGGAAATGGCAAGTCAGATCCTCAGCAAGCTCGGATATAAAAATATCCGTAATCTCGGAGGCTATGAAGCCGCTGCCGAAACTCTTAAACGACCACTTGTGAAGTAAGTAAATGACCAAACGTCCTCCCCGCGTGGGTTTTGTTTCTCTGGGCTGTCCTAAAGCGCTTGTCGACAGTGAACGCATCGTTACCGAACTCAGAGCCGAAGGGTACCTCATTAGCTCGACCTACAAAGACTCTGATCTTGTGATCGTGAACACTTGCGGCTTCATCGATGCCGCAGTTCAAGAGTCTCTGGAAGCGATTTCCGAAGCGTTGAGCGAAAACGGCAAGGTCATTGTGACCGGCTGCTTGGGCGGTAAAAATACCGAGGAAGGCAACTTCGTCGCCCTGCGTTTCCCGAAATTGCTCGGCGTGACAGGTCCTGAGCAGACCGAAGAGGTCCTCCGTCTGGTGCATGACAACCTTCCGAGACCGCATGAGCCTTTCGGTGACTTGGTGCCTGCAGGCGGCGTTCTTCTGACCCCGAAACACTATGCCTATCTCAAGATTGCCGAGGGCTGCAACCATCACTGCACGTTCTGCATTATTCCTTCGCTGAGAGGTCCGCTGGTATCCCGTCCGATCGGTTCCGTCGTTCGTGAGGCATCTAATCTCGTCAAGAGCGGTGTGAAAGAACTGCTCGTCATTGCGCAGGACACGGCGGCATATGGTCAGGATGTGAAGTACAAACTGGACTTCATCGGCGGACGGGCCGTGAAGACCAACATTAAGGTCTTATTCGAAGAGCTCGGCAAACTCGGCGTTTGGGTACGTCCGCATTACATGTACCCGTATGCCTCCGTTGATGAAATCGTTCCGCTGATGGCTGAAGGCAAGATCCTGCCGTACCTCGACGTTCCTTTCCAGCACGCTCATCCGAGAATTCTGAAGGCCATGAAACGCCCGGGAAGCGAATACAACATGGAACGCATCAATGCCTGGCGTGCGATTTGTCCGGACATCACGATTCGTTCAACGTTCATCACCGGCTTCCCGGGAGAAACTGAAGAAGAATTCCAGTACCTCTTGGACTTCCTGAAAGAAGCTCGTCTCAACCGCGTCGGCTGCTTTGCTTATTCTCCCGTAGAAGGCGCGGCTGCGAATGATCTGCCCGGAGCTCTTCCGGAAAGCGTTCGCGTAGAAAGAAGAGAGCGCTTCATGGAAGTTCAAAGCGAAATCTCCAAAGAACTTCTGCGCGAGAAAGTAGGCAAGACGATCAAAGTCTTAGTGGATGAAGCGCCCGATGAAGACGGTATTGCGACGGCCAGATCTACTGCCGACGCTCCGGATATTGACGGCTTAGTCTTTATTGAAAACAATCCGAATGTGAAGCCTGGAGACTTTGTGGACGTCAAAGTCACGGATTCTTCCGACTATGACCTCTTCGCCGAAGTTGTAAAAGAACCTTAGTCTTCCGGGGCAAGACATTTGGCGCAGCGTTACAGAAATTGACGTCCTCCTCGTCATGAATGGCGAGGATTCCATACCACCTCTGCAGCGGCCGTAGCCTAGTGCTGCAGTGGGTCTCTT
>OGGX01000754.1_pt1 | contig 16602 bp, 9 predicted proteins | sample 1571331 | NCBI WGS metagenome assembly OGGX01 (sample SAMEA2582056, study PRJEB24529) | metagenome | biome: Human gut stool | place: China | collected 2011
CTCTCCAATCTACTTTATGCTTTGTGCTGATACCGTTGATATATTTTTCAATATTAGTATATCCGTCACCTGTACAATCCTTATTAGCATCACTCGGATCATTCGGATTCAAGCCATTGGCAATTTCCCATTCATCCGGCATACCGTCACCGTCTGTATCTACATAAGGAGTACCTTTATATTCAGGGAATCCACCCATCTGACGAATATCAGTAATAATACCCTGCTTATAAGAGTCTTTCGGCAAACGACGATATTTGAACTGTCCGTCTTCACCCATTGATTTAGGAGACAAGCCGGTCAGATCGCCATAAGCATCTTTCGGAAGTTTCTTTTCATAATAAGGAATGCCTGTTTTCACCTCTTCAATCACACGTTCATCTACAATATCACGACAAGGGATAGTTGCACCTGCATGTTTCAATACATAATCATAGGCATCATTAGCACCCATAATATTAATATACGGCATCTCAAACGGTTGATAGCTCCGTATGTTTTCAGTATATCCGTCAGTATTTGATTGGTCTTCAATCTGAATACCACCTTTCCAGTTGTCCGCTGTAATGGCAGGATAACCTTCCATGATGTTTCCATCAGCATATACACGTCCATATGCCTTATAGTTCAATTTACTACGTCCGGCTTCCGGTTTCAGGATACGATGTCCCACATTAGAGTCTTTCGGCGTAGCAGGTCCCGGTTTGTAGTAGTTATTAATCATATTGAACATTGCGGTATAATCACCACCGTCAGAAGAACGATGAACCCAGTTGAACACTACATTATTGACAAAGTTGAATATTCCATTCCAACCGATAGAAGGGTTACGTCCTGCATTACTAGCCCACAGGTTACGGGCAAATGCACAGTTTTCACCTCCCAAGGTGCTACCAAATGCATGGTTGTATGTATCCAATGCTTTTGCAGAGATTGTATTCTGAATAGTCACATTTACAGTAGGAAGTTTCAAATCTTTGCTTTCATATTGACCTTCACTAGGATCATACATATGGCGATAGAAAGAAATATTCTCATCCAATCCCCATGAGCAAGAACAATGGTCTATCATGATATTACCGATCGGATTACCTCCGAAAGAATCATCGCGATGCCAAACCTTTGTTTCTCCACGACGGAAACGCATATGGCGCACAACAACATCATGTGTATCTACCCAAAATGATTCGCCGGCAATACAAACGCCATCCCCGGGAGCCGTTTGTCCTGCAATGGTAACATAAGGAGCACGAACTATAATCGGAGACTCCAAACGGATAATACCTGCCACATTGAACACGATAATACGAGCGCCCCCTGTTTCACAAGCTTCACGGAAAGATCCAGGTCCACGATCATTCAAATTAGTCACAGTAATTACTTTACCGCCGCGACCACCGAAACTATACATACCGCCACCTTCTGCTCCAGGAAATGCCGGGATATTCGCTTGTGGCAAATCGCATGGACGACTAGCCCAAGGAATATAAGGACGTCCCTCCTTTGCTTCTTTCTGCACTATTGGCAGTGCCTTCGCCCATGCTTCATCAGAGCGCTTCCGCTCTTCAGTCATCATCTTTTTATAGTTTTCTTTGGCTTCGTCGGTTATTTGTGGGTATTGCGCCCATGCAACAGTCGGAGTCAACATTGCAGCAGCAAAAGCTGCTAATAATACATGTTTCTTCTTCATTTTTATTTGGTTTAGTGAAGTTGTTAATTCAAAAATACAATAATAAGACGAAAGAGAAAAAGATTTGTAATCAGTAGAGGGAATAATTATAGTTATAAGTCGTGTCAATACTGAGAGTGTCCCTGCCGTCATGCCATTTATGAGAATAAAAAATCTGTTTTATTTCAAGACGATCAATGATAAACTAACAGAATATTATTAAAATTCCCGTTTATCATTTCAAAATAGTTACTACGTCTAATAGTTGACCTTAATTTGGACATTCTTGCTATTTGTAATCTCAAAATCAATAAAAAATCACCGGTCCTCACTATCTTTTCAGGAAAAGAATAGAGAATCGGTGATCTTTTATCGTTTTTTACGGCTAGAGTACCTTTTAAAGTTCGGTAGGCGTTTACCTATTTCATGGCTGAACTTTTTCCAGTATCCGCCTCTTATTCCGCAAGCGGATCAAAAGTACCATTGGAGCCACCATTCATGTAATCTCCCCAACCTATAGTTTGTTGTAACGTAGAGTTATTACCCTGAATGCCTTGATTGAAGCCAAGGAAATAATATCTAGGAAGAAACGTAATATACAATTCTGAATGACTGTCATTATATGAATCTCCTTTCTTTGTTTTACGAGTTAAGTTAGCTTCATAAAATGTCTTCAGTCTTTCTTGTTCATTGGTTAGTTCTTTTCTCAAATCCATAGCTGCCGGACGTGTAACACCAGCTTTTACCAATGGATCTGAATCAACGGTTGTACCACCAACTCCAACTCCACTGCCACCATCTATGTTCACACGGAACTCCAGATTCTCACGACGCTGTCCATTCAAAGGTTTGAATCCAAGATATGTACAAGTATTTCCTCCCCAGCCAGTCAGCTTCCAGGAAACGGGTGCTCCGTCAGGCAAAGTCGCACCACCATCAAACAGCATCCAACGACGCATATCATCAAAACGTTTCCCCTCATAAGCCAGTTCTATCTGACGTTCGTACAAAATAGCAGCCATACACTTCGCTTGATCTCCGCTTAAACCAGCCTCTAACCCGAAATTATTTTCTGCAGTATAACCCACACGTGCGCGAATTCTTTGTAATTGTTCAACAGCGACACCTAAATCACCTGCATTACATGCTGCTTCTGCATAATTAAGCAACACCTCCGCATATCTGATTTCCATATATGGAGCAGCAGAACGAGTAAAACCACTAGTAGTAGCATAAACATAACGCGCAGTAGCATTCACATCCATATCATCTGAACGCTTACGGATATAAAAGCCTTTTACATTCTTCAATAAAGCATCTGCTCCATAAGTCACATCACTAGTTGCTTCTACATCATCTACATAAGCTGCATCCGTATACCAAGTATAATTCCAAAGCTCATAATTGGGACCATCGTACGGATTTTGATTTTCTGCCAAACGCGGATCACCTGTAAACGCCCAACGAACACCAGGAAAAGCAAATGTACGATAGAAACGCGGGTCACGATCAACAAAAGGAAACTTTGGATCGCAAACTAATTCGGATCTAGTCAATGTAGTATACGTATTACAAGAAACAGGAACTTTTCCATCTGCCATAGGGAACATATCAACTAACATTGCCGAAGGAGTCTTACCTCCTCCACCTAAAGCATTGGAAGGACGAATACCTTGCTCCCATGTATTATTCTTGCGATAATCCGGTGTACCCTCTGTAAGCGTATTATGAAGTGTAACAAAAACGGCTTCCGTACTGGGAACTTCAGCAAATATTTTAGCCCATCCTGAAGCGTTCACACCGGGATTACTTTCATTTGCCAAATCATATCCGGCCGCTGTCAGTACATCAATAGATCTCTTTATATCGTTGTAGGCTTGTGTCCAACGAGCAAGATCATTTGAACGATTGAATAACGGACTAGCATAAAGCAAGCGTACACGCCCCAATAAAGCTACTGCCGTACCCGAAGTGACACGACCATAATTATCACCAGACATCCATTGACCAGATCCCGTAAAAGGAGCCAACAATGTCTCGGCCTTTTCCAAATCATCACAAATAAAATCGAAACAATCTTTTGCAGAAGAACGAGGAACAACTGAAGTTTCCACAGGTTCTTGTACTTCTGTAATGATAGGCACGCCACCATACCATTTCACTAGATTATAATAGCACCATGCACGAAAGAAATAGACTTGCCCCAACAATTCATTCTTCTCTTCCTGTGAAAGAGTACTGCCTTCTACCCCCGCAATGACATCATTGATATTACGTATACGTCCATAAGCAGAGGTAATAGGATCGCCTTTCGTCCCCTCAAAATAATCAGGTACAGGGTTATTTCCCGTTTGGGAAGTCAAGGGACTTAGTGGATTTACAAAAGCTCCAAATCCACTATATTCTTCGGTCGATTTAGACTGGTCATCCGCCAAGCCCGTACTGTTGTAAATAGAACTGGGTGTTGACTTAGGATCAGGCAAACACACCTTGTATACATCTGCTACACGTGCCAATGCCCCACTCCAATAATTATAAGCATCGGCTGTAGTACTATCGTAATTTTTCTTATCCTCCATGAACTGATCGCTACAAGAAGCGAATGCTGTTGCTGTAAGAAAAGCTATGCTGATACGAAATATATTTTTTCTTTTCATTATCTTATTCTTTTTAGAATGTTACATTAACTCCAACCGTAAATTTACGCAAAGTAGGATAATTTCCATAAGTAGTCATTGGATCTATGAAATTGTCTGGATAAGGATTACAGAAGCTTAATAGATTCTGTCCCGTTATGTTAAAACGGCAGCTTTCTATGCCTATCATCTTTGTATATTTTGACGGTATACGATAAGCCAAAGTCAGACGGCTCATCTTAATTCGGGTACCACTTACTCTCCAAAAGGAAGACTGAACTGCATTCACGCTACTCCATCTTAAATTCGGATATTTACCATTGCGATTAGCTTTTACAACAATATTTCCAGCTGCATCTACTACATCATTGTATACAAACATATTATCCGTATTCCAGAATGAAGGCATATTTGCATATTCCAAATCATTGTATTTATTAGCGGAAGTACCTTGATTACCCAAAGAAATAGCATCGTCTGGTAAGAAGCTATAGCCACCCCAGCTTGCATTAAACTGAGCTGTCAGTGAGATTCCCTTCCATTCCGCATTCAGATTCATTGTCATACTATAAGGATTGCTCCGGTTAGACAAGCGTACTTGATCGTTCTCTGTACTTACCACTCCATCGGGTGCAGCATAAGTACCGTCTGCTTGTCTTTCACCACGCACATCTTTATAAATCAGCATTCCCGGCTTTACATCTTCCTTAGCATAACCCATATAAGAAGTGATATTATATTTGGTGAAATACTCATCTATATCTTGATAATTACGGAACATACCGATACACTGCATACCCCATGTCCCCTGGTCCAAACGATCACCTTTTTTATAGCTCTTATAAGTAGCAGGATTGTCCCAGTCTCTTACTAAAATCTCATTATCACTGAGACCTGTATTCAGTTGGATCTTATATTTGAAATCCTTACCGATTTTATCTCTCCATGTAGCAGAAAATTCAATACCATAAGCATTCATTTCACCGTAATTAACTTTAGCAGAATTAGCACCCACTGTAGAAGGTACAGAAGCATTATAACTAAGCAACATTTCACGATTCCATTCATAATATGCATCAATATTAAAAGATAAACGGTTATTGAGTACATTGAAATCAAGACCAAAATTACCTTTGTAAGACTTATCCCAATGAGCGTCCCGATTAATAGCAGCATTATTTTTATTCATAGTTAAATGACTACCTGCATTATCTGTTGTACCTGTTCCAAAAACAGGTCCCTTATCCTTGTCTGTTCCATAGGTCTGAAGCCATTGCCAAGCTGTCGTATTATCACGCCCAGTTAAACCGAAAGATGCACGCAATTTAAAGTAATCCACCCACTTCACATTATCAGCAAACCACTTTTCTTGTGAGACAATCCAACCTGCTGATACAGAAGGAAAGAATCCCCAATAGTTTTCAGGAGCAAACTTTGTAGAAGAATCTGAACGAAGCAAAAATTCGAACAGGTATTTGTTATCATAAGAATAATTTAAACGACCGATATATGATAAATTTCCTGTTTCAAAACGGGTAAAATTAGTACTTGGTGTACTATTCCAATCTACCGAATTGGACTGCCCAGTCGTAAATTCGTAGGGATTAGTTACCATACCATACAAATACTCCGTTTCTGATTCTGATTTTTCAATGGAGAACAAAGCTCCCACAGAATGTGGCCCAAAATCCCTATTATAAGTTGCCGTAAAGTTCATTTGATAATTGTCAGAACGAGTCATTGATCGAGACAAATATCCAGTTATATCACTTGTACTAGAGTTTACTACAGGTTTACCACTATTTGCTAAGAAGAAATTTGTATTTTCGAATGCACTGTTATCCGCCCCTTCAATCGGAGTATACAGATGCTGTCCACTTCCTGAACGAGTTTCCAAATAATAGAGGTCATAAGAAGTGCCATAGTCATTCGTCTTATCTGTATTGATACTCTTCGAGTAAGTAAACTTCAATTTCAAGCCCTTCAACCATTTATTCCATCCAAAATCATATTCCAGTCCGGCGTTTACATTCATGTTTGACGACATATTCCGTTTGTAATCTCCGTTATTCTGGAGAACATTGAAATTGTAATTTTGTATATTACTTACCTGCGAGTTTGTAGGACCGTAAGCAGCTACCGCATATTCACCCACGTACTCTGGTATATAATAAGGATGAGTTAACAGTGTATTATAATCCTTCTCGGCCGATGAACCGCCCACCTGATTCAATGGAGTATTTTTCTTTCCATAATCACCGGAAACTTGCACATTCGCTTTCAACCATTTGCTAATCTTAACATCAATACCTGCACGGTAATTCCAACGGTTATAATCCAGCTTTCCCAAGTTACCCTCTTGGTCGAAATAAGAAATACCGGCAAAATAACTAGCTCTTTCGGTTGCACCACTTAAATTCACACTATGCTGCTGAGTCAATGCAGATTCCCAATATTTATCCAATAAATCGTAGTTCAAACTTTTCATGGCATTCAATTCATCCTGTTGAAAAATGGCTCTCAACGGGTCAATGCTTGTCTCTGTCGGATCAGCCATGCGCACTGCATTCCACAATTTTCCATATTCATATGCGCTCAACATTTTGGGGCGAGATACCTCATCCGTAATACCGAATGTTCCACTATATGAAATCTTTGGTGTACCTAATTTACCTTTCTTTGTAGTTACCAAAATAACTCCATTGGCAGCACGGGCACCATAAACAGCAGCAGATGCATCCTTCAAGATAGAAATACTTTCCACTACTGATGGATCAAGATTATTGAATGCTTCCGCACCAAGATTTGTATAAGAGTTTCCTACTTTTACCTCCGTAGGATAAATATATCCATCAATAACATACAAAGGTTGTAAATTATCATTTCCCATATTTTTCAAATCACTGGTCTGACGAACTGAAATGGTCGCGTTCTGCCCCGGACGTGTATCCCCCCCGCTTACAGAAACGCCATTGACCAAACCGCTCAACGTATTAGCCAAACCGCCACTTGAAATATCTTGGATCTCATCAACAGGAACGGTGGCAATAGCACCGGTCAGATGTGCCTTTTTCTGTGTACCATAACCTACTACCACAACCTCATCCAGTTGTTGAGCATCTTCTTTCATGATGATTTTAGTAAGTTTGAAAGGAGCAGAAAAACGCTGCGGCAAATATCCTATGTATGAAATTTCCACTTCTTTACCATCTGGAACATTCAATGTGAAATTACCGTCCAAATCAGTAATCGTCCCAACAGTAGTTCCCACGACTTTTACGGAAGCCCCAATAACAGGCTGTTCAGTCTCATCCAAAACAACACCTTTAAATGTTTTCGTATTCTGGGCAATTACAGGCATCGCCATTATAAAAGCCAAGAGTATACACAAACAGATTCCAAGTATATTCTTATATTTCATTTTTATCTTATTATAGATTTATAATCTTTTTAGTTTAACCAACGTGGGTCACCACTACCATGACTGAACACTTCCGGAGCACTCGGAGTAAAATCCCCATTAGCAGGATTTGTAAATACAGGATCTACACCATATGCAGAAGTACTCTTGTCGCCATCATCACGATTTGTGGTTTCATCTAATGGTAATGCTCCATTATACCAATAGCAGTTATTATCATAAGTTGCAGCTACATTGGTATTTTGCATTCTTATACGACGATTGAAATTGCCAGAGAATGAATCAATGAACAAATTCTTGCTTACTACTATTGAGTTATTTCTTCCTGTCCAACTATTGCAGTTGAAACTTTGTCCATTATATGAGATATTATAGAAGGTATTATTCTTAAATGTCATCGTACAAACTGTCCAACCTGCTTTCGTCGCATTTCCATTTGAATAACGTAAAAAACGCGGATTAACCCGTGTATGACTATAGAAGGTCGAGCTACTGATTTCCAAATCTTTTATGAATGAATTTTGTTTGTTAAAATCAATAAAATCACCAGAATCACCACCTACTTGATGAGCCTCTACAATACAATCTCTAATAATTAGATTCTGTACAGCATACTTTTTATTATTAATATTAACCAATTTACATTTTACATTCCTGATTTCGCAAGACTGGAATATAATAGGATTTGTCACCATTCCATAACTGTCTATTCCCGTTATTTCTGCAGGAACATCACCAAATTTCAAGAAAGTTCCACCTTCTACTACACTACAGTCAAAATCAATAAACTTCAACGCTAATCCTCCACCACACGTAATAATGGAACCTCCAGTTCCTGTGAAATTCACTTTAGCATGATTCAATTTATTACCACGTAACTGAACATTATTCACTCCAAAATCTAAATCTCCAGAAATGGTATACGTACCCCCTGCTTCCAACTCAAAGGCAACTTCTGTATCTTTCCCTGTAGTGACCGGATTATTGGCAAACCATGCAACCAAATCTTCTCCATCAGGAATAGAAGTCGCCGAAATTAACGTAGTCCAAGTTGTTTCTGTAGCCGAAGTAGCATCTGTATTGTTTAATTTCTCGTTTCCCAGTGTTTTAATTTCCGCTTTATAATTGGTATCATCCAAATAAGGACACACTACAGATGATCCGTCTATAATGCTATCCTTCACTACTGCCACAGGATTATCGGGATTATCAACAATATACAAGGAGAATTGATAACCTCCCGCACCCATAACCACAGGCCAAGTGACTTTCACATTAGTAGTGCCGGGAAGTTTGGAAAACGCCACTTCAGATGCATCCGGAGACTGCAATTGTGTATCTGTTACTCCCCCAGAGAACGTTTCTTTATCAAAACCATCTCCAGCACAAGAGCTAACAGAAAAAATCATCGACAAGCAAATTAAACTTCCGACGACCGTCTTTTTAATCTTCATCTTACTCTTCATAGATTAAATTTTAATTTAAACAAAAATAATATATTATATCTTCAAAATCTAAAAGATCTTTTAAGGAAAGACGTACAATCAAAAAAAATGTAATCACTTAAAAGGATAAAAAATAGATTTTGCGCTTTTTCTCTCTCTTTGTAATATTAACTATATCATAATCATCCTCCTATCTTTACTGAAACACTTCTTTCAAATACTTAATATTCGTGCCATAATTCTTCTTCACATTTCGCACATCATCCTTATCACGTGAACGTTCTACTACTAGCCATCCACTCCATCCCATCTTGTCTAGAGTCTTTTTCACCTTATTCATGTCCAATCGTTCATTAAAAGGCAGAGTCACTCCATCTGTATCCGTACAGTGAATCTGGCAAATATTCTTTTTCCCCAGAATCTTCAATTCCTTACATAAATCCCTTCCATTCTCCAATGCATTTTGAAATTTAAAATAGATCTTGATTCCCGGAGAATTAATTTCTTTCAGCAGTTTTACATCTCCTTTAGCATCCAGTTGAGTTTCAATGCCGATAACTACTCCTTCAGAAGCAGCCATATCTCCCGCCTCCTTCAAACGTTTTACAACTTCTGTTCGAAGTGCTGAATTCTTTTCCCATCCAGTTTCGATCCCCCCCAAAGGAAGAAAAGCGACTTTAGTATTCATTACTCTCATTGCATGAAGGCAGTCTTGAACCAACTCTTTATAATTAGCACGTTCCAGAAAAGACTGTCCGTAGAAACCGGACATAGCAATAGAAGAAACCTCTAATTGATATTTTTGAGCAGTTTCACGAAATAGCTGCTGAAAATGAGATTCCCGCAATTTATTATCAAACATTTCTCTCTTGCCAAGGCCACCCATATCTAGTTCGACGCCGTCACCATTCAATTCGTGTACCAATTGAAATGAACCGATTTTCTGACGCTTCAGAATCATCCAGTCACATACAGCTATTTTATAACGTTGTTCCTTTTGCTGCGATCCGGCAATCGCTAATAGAGGGAAACACTCTGCAAGTATTAATATCCAAAGGATATGTTTGAATAATTTTCTTCTTGTTTTCATCTTATTGCCTACAATTTACATAGTAGACGTATGAAAAAGATTTTTGTAATCACCTATAATACAGAGAATAACTAGATATGTGAAAGAGTATAGCCTAATGAAAATAAAATAATGACGGTATCCGGGAGAAATAGTGACGCTATCTTAGCCGGATACCGTCACTATCCCGAGCATATAGCGTCGCTATTTTCCGAGAAGTAATAATAAAAGTAAATGTAAAAAAAATGGGCTGCCGGACCATAAGAAGTCCGACAGCCCTGTCAACCCAAAAACGATACCTATGAAACACTGTGTGTTATTTCAATTCAAATTTTAAATATTTGCCGTGAACAAGTTCATCATGTGTAATATGATATTTATTAAACTTTTTACCATTCAACAGTACCTTATCAATATATAAAGTTCCTGGTTGAGTGCGATTAGTTTCAATAATTAGCTCTTTCTCTTTATACCATTTCGGATCTAACCGAATCGTTACCTTATTAAAAACCGGAGTCGTCAATGTGTATTCGGGCAGTCCGGGACAATCAGGATAAAAACCAATCATATTGAAAATAGCCCAGGAAGACATCGTTCCCGTATCATCATTTCCCGGAATACCATCAGGTTTGGTAGTAAAATACTTGTCTATTAAACGTTGCGTCTCTTTCTGTGTGCGCCATTCTTCACCTTTAAAATATGAGAATAAATGGGCATAAGCAATATCCGGTTCATTTGCCGGGTCATAAAGCCCTTCGTCAAAAACCATTTGTAGCTTATCAATAAAAGGTTTCTTCCCACCCATTAGTTTTGCCAAGCCATATACATCATGTGGCACATAGAATGTATAATTCCAGGAATTACCTTCATGGAAACCGGGATTCGGTTCAAAGTTCTCTCCTTGTCTCGGATTAAACGGACTGTAAAAAGTTCCATCCGGAAGAATCGGACGGAAAGTGCCAAATTCTTTACTATAATAATGTTTGTATCCCAGAGAACGCTTGTAGAACATCTCTGCATCTTTCTTTTTACCCAAAGCCTCTGCAAAGCGAGATAACGCAAAATCAGCAATATAATATTCCAATGCATGAGATACGGAATTGTCATACTGTTCGCGAAGAGGCACATATCCCTTAGACATATAATCATCATTATCAGGACGCATCAAGTTTTCCGCTCCGGGTAATGTAGCAGATTTGTACATTGCTTCATAAGCCAGATCAACATCAAAATCACGCAAACCTTTCATCCAGGTATCTACAATTACCGGAATACTCGGATCACCTTCCATTGTCAATGTTTCCCTGCCATATAATTCCCATTTAGGCAACCAGCCATGTTCGCGATACATATCGAGCATTGTACGTACCATTTCCATCTGACGTTCCGGATAAACCAAAGTCAGCAATTGATGAACATTGCGGTAAGTATCCCAAAGAGAAAAGACAGTATAGCGATCTCCTTTTGTTGTCAGAATCTTATCACTTTCCATTGCCGGATATTCTCCGTTTACATCCTGCAAAATATTAGGATGAATCAGCAAATGGTAAAGTGCTGTGTAAAATACAGTTTTTTGAGCATCCGTACCACCTTCTACAGTTATACGTGATAAGTCATCATTCCATTTGGAGCGTGCTTCAGCATGAATCTGCTCGAAATTCTTTCCAGCCTGTTCACGATCCAGATTCAACCGGGCATTTTCTATACTTACAAAAGAAACTCCCATTTGTACTTCTACCTGCTCACCTTCTTCTGTGTCGAAGGAGAAATAAGTACCGATGTCATCTCCTGCTATTTCTTTTCCGTAGCGAGTATAAAGTTTATACTTTCCCTGGTCCGGATCCCATTCAGCCTCAACACCCGTCATCGCACGTTGTTTCTTCCAATACCCTGTTGCAGAAGGGTTCTTTTTAACCCGTAATACAAAGTAAATAGGAAACACAGCTTGAGGGTTATAACAGAATGTACCAAGCAATTTGACTCCTTCCACCTCACAATCGCTTACACGACGAAGCATGGCACCGCTCTCATTCGTTAATCCTTCACCTAAATTCAACAATATATGACTTTTTCCTTTTGGAAAAGTAAAACGGGCAATACCGGTACGAGGAGTAGCCGAGACTTCTGTTTTTACGTTGTATTTAGTCAGATAATTAGAATAATAACCCGGTGAAGCCTGTTCATCCTTATACTTACTACCATATTCCTTATAATCCACATTCAGTTCTCCGGTAGTAGGCATCAGCAATAAAGAACCTAATTCCGGACAACCGACTCCACTCAAATTCACATGAGCATATCCGGTAAAGAAACAGTTTGTATATTCATAAGGTGTAGACCACCACCGGGCGTCTTTATCATAGGTATTTTCAGAAGATCCCATCACATTGAAAGGAACCACAGACATCATACCATTTGGACAAATCGCTCCAGGATTGGTAGTCCCGAAATTAGTAGTTCCGATAAAAGGATCTACATAATCTATCAAAAGACTTTTATCCGTATTTTTTAGGGGAGGGCTTCCCCCTTCCCCCGCATAAGCGGAAAGAAGGGAAAAAGCAAGTGTGTAAGTTAATATAATACGTTTCATATCTTAATTAAATGATACTCGTTCGCTTAGTAAAATCGATAATCTCTTTTATATATCCGAAAGCCATACCTACCACCGTATCTGCTGCGCCATAATGATTCGGATAGTCATGTGCATATTTATATCCGATCCCATGTCCCAGATTTTTAGAACCCTTGTAATGTGCATCCTGCAGATGTGACGGAACCGTGGTCTTATATTGCCGTACATTTTCATTTGCCGCAAAAATCGCATTGACCGCCGAATTACTTTTTGGCGCAGTCGCCACATACAGTACTGCCTGCGATAAAATAATCTGTGCCTCCGGCATCCCGATCCGCTCCACTGCCTGTGCTGCGGAGACGGCCACCGTGAGCGCCATAGGATCTGCATTTCCCACATCCTCTGCTGCACAGATCATGATCCTGCGGGCAATAAATTTGATATCTTCTCCTGCATACAGCATTTTTGCCAGATAATACACTGCAGCATCGGGATCAGATCCCCGCATACTTTTGATAAATGCAGAAATCGTATCATAATGATTGTCTCCACCCTTATCATAGCGCACAACCCGCTTTTGAATACACTCTGACGCCACATCCAGCGTAATATGAATCTTGCCGTCCTCACTGCGCTCTGTCGTCAAAACACCAAGCTCAATGGCATTGAGCGCACTTCTTGCATCTCCGCCGGATACATCTGCCAGAAACTCCAGCGCATCCTCGTCAATCTCTGCGTGAAAGTTTCCCATTCCCTTATTCTCATCATAAACCGCACGCTTCAACAGGGTGCGAATATCTTCTTTTCCCAGAGATTTTAATTCAAATACACTGGATCGGGAAATCAACGCACTATTGACTTCAAAATACGGGTTTTCTGTCGTTGCTCCGATCAAGGTAATGGTACCGTCCTCCACAAATGGCAGCAGATAGTCCTGTTGTCCCTTGTTAAATCTGTGGATCTCGTCAATAAACAGGATCGTTTTTTTGCGATACATTCCGAGCAGTTCTTTCGCTTCATTTACCACCTGCTCCATATCTTTTTTTCCCGCTACTGTGGCATTGATCTGCTTGAACTCCGCACTGGTCGTATGTGCAATCACCTTTGCAAGAGTCGTCTTTCCCGTTCCCGGAGGTCCGTAAAAAATGATCGATCCCAGCTTATCCGCCTTGATCGCACGATACAAAAGCTTGTCTTTCCCTATAATATGCTGCTGTCCCACTACTTCTTCCAACATCTGCGGACGCATTCTGGATGCCAGGGGAGATTCCTGTTCCTGTGTTTTTTCTCTCATATAATCAAATAAATCCATACTCTTCCTCCTGCCGGCTTCTGTATATTTCAGACACCGCTGATCTCGCGGATGACCTCTCCTGCGATCAAAAGCCCTGCCACCGGCGGTACAAAGGAAATGCTGCCCGGAAGTACACGGCGCGCTCCTTTGTCCTCTCCGGTCTCACGTCCGGACGTATCGACTGGTTTTTCCGGTGAATACAATACTTTCAGATGCCGGATCCCTCTTGCTTTCAGTTCCCGCCGCATCACTTTGCAGAGCGGACACATACTGGTCTTTGACAGGTCTGTGATTTCAAACAGTTCCGGATGCAGCTTGTTGCCGGTTCCCATACTGCTGATCAGTGGGATCTCCCTTCTCTGCGCCAGTTCCGCGATCGCCAGCTTTGCCGTTACCGTATCTATGGCATCAATGATATAATCCGGAGTTTCTTCAAACAATTCCTCCACATTATCCGGCAGTACAAAGGTCTCATAAGTCTTTACAACAATCTCCGGATTGATATCCCGGATCCGCTCCCGCATCACTTCCGTCTTCATCCGTCCGATGGTACTGTGATATGCGATCGACTGCCGGTTGATGTTCGTCAGAGAAACCTTGTCATTATCGATCAGGATCAGCCTGCCCACACCGCTTCTTGCAAGTGCCTCAATACAGTGAGAGCCTACGCCGCCGACACCAAATACCATGACAGTCGCCTGCTTAAGTCTCCCCATCCCCTCTTCTCCGATCAAAAGTTCTGTTCTGGAATATTCATTCATCTAATATATCTCCTCTATTTCTAAGGCAGAAGCAATCTGTCTGCCGTCACAAATTCAAATCCTTTTTCTTTCAGTCTGTCTATGATCTGCAAGGCCGCCTCCACAGAGGTTCCGTAACAGTCATGTAACAGAATCATATCATTTTCTTTTGCCTGCGTCACTACTTTGCTGACAATTTTCTCTGTATCTTTTACAGACCAGTCCAGCGGATCCACTGTCCACATAACCGGGATCATGGAAATTTTTGCGGAAAGTCCCTTTGGAAATTCTCCAAAAGGAGGTCTTACATATTCTACCGGATTTCCCGTGATCTTCTCGATCAGACGGTTCGTCTCCTTTGATCTTCGTCAGCTGAACATGATGATACGTGTGATTTCCAATCAGATGTCCGTCTCTTGCCATCTGCCTCACCAGCAGAGCATTGTCGCCTTTTTCAATATTCTCTCCGATCAGGAAAAACGTAGCATGCACATCCCGCTCTCTCAGCCCGTCCAGAAGTTTCTCTGTATACGCTGCACTCGGTCCGTCATCAAAAGTCAGTGCGATCTTTGGTCTGATTTCTTCTGTCTGCTCCACATCCGCACTCACAGACTGTACTTCCCTCTCTGCCGGAATATCCACAAACGGCTGAATCCCCAGCAACAAAAAAACATAGGTAACTGTCAGCACTCTCCCCATCCATTTCCAACGCAATTGACTCACAATCCTTTTTTCTCGTTATTGCCAGTATATGCGGCTTTTCCTGAATTTATGGCATGTGATTCTTCCGGTACTGGGACGGACTCATCTGCATCTTCTTTTTGAATGCCTTGGAAAAATACAGATTATCTTCAAATCCTACCGAATACGCAATGGATGCAACGGAAAGCCCGGTCTCCCTGAGAAGATGGCATGCCTGACGGATTCGATATTCCGTCAGATATTCTTTTGGGGACTGCTTCTGATATGCTTGAAATGCACGAAAGAGATAACTTCTGCTGATCCCCGTATAATCCGCTACATCCTCCACCGTGATCGGATAGGAGTAACTGGATGCAATATAATCCTTTGCCCGCTCCACATAAACCTGCCGGAGGTCGTCTTTTTTCTCTTCTTTTTCCGCATAGTGAATAAACACGGACAGCATGGTATAAAGAGCTCCTGTCATAGCTGCTGCCGCTTCATATGTCGTTCCTCTCACCTGATAGATCTGCTCCAGCTGCCGCCAGATCAAATCTCCCGGAATCTTATCCCTTCCGATCACCGGCCGTTTTCTCGCAAAATCAGTTGCCCGTACCATCACAGCCGCATCGGTTCCCATAAATCCTGCCCATGCGTACTCCCACGGATCATCCGGATCTGCATAATACTTGACCTCTGTATCCGGATACAGAATAAAACTGTCTCCCTCTCCCAGATGATATACTTTTTTATCTGCCACATAGGTCCCCTTTCCCGAAATAATATGGTGGATACAATAATGATCCCGGATTCCCGGTCCCCACTGCTGCTCCGGTCCGCACTGCTGATATCCCACATTATAAACGGAAAGAGAACTCAGAAGATTATCTCCTACTTTATAGGAGTATTTGTATGTCTGTTCCACGCTCTTCTTTCCTTTCCCCAAATCTGTTCTTCGCCTCTATTATACAACATAATTCCATATATATGCACGTATTTTTTATAGACTTTTTTCAGTCTGATTTTTATAATAAACTTGTAAAAATACTCAGTCTCTATGGAAAGTGAGGAATCA
>OGGX01000766.1_pt1 | contig 16319 bp, 20 predicted proteins | sample 1571331 | NCBI WGS metagenome assembly OGGX01 (sample SAMEA2582056, study PRJEB24529) | metagenome | biome: Human gut stool | place: China | collected 2011
ACATTTCCTTAACCGTCTTGGTGGAAGTGATTAAGTCGTCTTTACCGTCAGTGACTAAAGCACCTTCGTATAATGGGAGTTGTTTTATGGTGTATGTTTTACCTAATCTTGTTAATGCGTAAAATCCTATATGAGTTCCATTTGCACCCACACTAACATAAGAATGAGGTAATGTATTCTCTCCGTTGTTTAACAACATATCTTGTGAAATGCCATTACTATCAATATAACGGTACTTAACTTCTGTATCAGATTCTAAGTATATCTTAAAGGAATTTATATCTTCCTTAAAGTTTTCATTAACTATTAAATGCAACGTTTCAACAAACAAACCAATGTTAGAAGTCGCAGACCACGAAACCTTATTATTATCAATAATAAAATTGCCTGCATACTTAGCCCAACTAGTAAAATCCACCTCATATTTCCCATACCCGCTATTAAGCTTGAAAGCTGCGTTACTTATGATGAACGGATTGTCAGAGTCAACCAAGTTCTTGATTACAGCCCTGTCAGGGTCGTCGTTGCTCTTGCCATCACAGATACAGACAGCGACCAAAGAAGCCAATACTTCCGGGTCTATGTAAGGACGGGCGGAAGTATTAGCCCGGTGGGAAGGCGAACCGATCTGATTCAAACCAACCCGATTCAACCCTATTACATTTAATGGTAACTTGTTAAGCTTCATTGCCGGATTCGGTTACTGTTCCACTTAATACTTCACTTCCACTCTCGATGCGGATAGTTTTCGGATAGACCAAAGCCGAGAAGTCGCAGTCTATGGTTGTCCCTGCATTGTACGCAAGACTTCCGGGCAAAACCACAGGTTCAAAACTCCCTTCACTTGTCGTCCGTTGGAGAATATTTACCCGACCGTAGTTATCACGTTCCAAATGGATATTGAAATCAGAATTTACCTGAAATTCCGCATACCATACGCTGCTGTTCTTTTTGAACTCCAAATTTATTGTTGCCATGATTGTTCCTCCTATTGATTAAAGTTTATAATAAATCCCATCCGGCTTCTATGTCAGCCATGACAGCCGGAGCATTGTTCTCTACCTGTGAGATTGCGGCAGCGAAAGCGCACATGGTCGCTTTGTCATTAATATCTGGAACGTATGTGTTCGGGACTTGCATTTCACTACATACACGGCTGATATATCCGGCTGTATTGTTCTCGTTTTCCGGTGCCCACCGCTTGATGAAGTCGGCAATCGTCTGACAGCCGTGTCTTTTACGGTAATTCTGTAAAGTACGGATAAGGGCACGGTAGCCCCATCTCATTTCTTTGAACTGGAAGAACGATTTGTCTTCCTGCTTTTCTCTCAGTCCCTGCCATTTGTCTTTTGTGATACGGATATTGCCAGGGTTATTATTTCTTAGTCCTCTTGGTAAACTCATGTTGTTATCTCCTATAATATTACCTTCCTAATGATTTTATAATATTCTTTTCTTTATCTGATAATTCCCATCTTATTGCCCTTTTCTCTCGTTCTTCAGCTTCCTTTGCAGCTTCCTTTGCAGCAGTAGCTTCTTTAGACAATAAATAGCCTGCTCCGTAGATTGTTTTCTTGTATTTCTTTTGGCTATCCAATCCTGATATTTGATTAAGTTCCGACTTCTTGAAAGACATTGATATCCCACGTTCTACACACCATTGAACATCGGATACAGTAAGTACTTCTGGTGGATATTTATATAATGGTAAATCTTTCTTTTTTCTTGATTTTTTTATATTTTCTAAATCCTGATAAAGAATTGGATCGGACATTACCAAAATATCATTAAACATATTTGAAATAAATGATGTTTTAACATTTGCACCATTTTCGTAAATAATAGGCGCACCAACCACTATTCTTGTATAGTCAGCCCTTGCAGAAAATAATGTAAGATGAGGAGCAAACAAGAAAAATTTTATTCCTCTTTCTAAATAGAATTTGGCGATTTTTGAAATAATGGAAAATGGTGGATTGTCTATAACAACACATCCATCCGGGTATTCACATTTTTCATAATCCCCTCCTGGATAAAATGGACGTACTATATTTGCATCTTTTATTTTGCATTTTTTTACAACGTAATTCAATACACAATTATAAACTTCAGGAGGAGTGTAGCAATCATCTGTTGTTTTCTTCGGCTTGAATTTATTTACAAACCCTTCATAATCATTGAAAAGTTCTTTTTTCTTATTTAATGTAGGTTTTAAAAATACTACTTTATTGCCAAAAAGATCTATTGATTTATCCATATATTCTTACTTTATCAACGTTAATATTACAATCTGAATCACCTGACCGATAATACCGCCTATCAGCGTGGCGGCAATATCGAGCCAGTCCCATTTGTTGCCGTATGCACGGTCCTTGAACTCCATGCCGACAGCCAGTCCTGCCGCAAACAGGATGGTTAACAGTGCACCTGCCGGGATGGCGTAGAGCAGGTGCTTGATACGGTTACTTTCATTTATCCAGCTCATATAATTATGTTTTAATAATCACTGGGCGGCTTACGCTCCTTACATCCTCTGACTTCGCATTTCTTGAAATTCAATGCCTGATTCTCGAGTTCGAGCTTTACATTCTTAGACTGTAGATCACGTATGCGCTCGCGGTCTTCATTCTTCTCAACATAAAGTTGGTCGATCTTGGTATCCAGTTCATGAACTTTGGCTTCTTTCTTCTCGTACAATTCTTTCCACTCGGCTGCATACTGGGTTATATTCTCAGCTTCCGCCTTCTTGGCTGCTGCTGCTTCTTTTCTCTTCTTTGAATCGTAGAACTGGAAGGCTCCAATGAGGGGAAGCAGGATGGTTGCGACTATCCCACCTATCATTGCCACTATCTGACTGATTTGTTCCATATTAAACCAAGCAAGTAAGATAAACGGTCAACAATGAAATTACCTCAATCCAGAACATAGGCTTTCTCTTTATGAAATCGGAGATGAAGTTACCCGTCCAATGCTTCTTCATGGAGACAACCATGTAAATAATGAATCCCAACCATAACAGAAGCCAGTACCAACTGTTACAGCCTACCCATATCTGGGAGAAGATTAAGGACATGGCGGCACCTATTGCATGAGGAACCTTTTGCTCCGATTTGAAGTTGGGAGACACACCGAGCACAACCATACCGACAACCGAAAGGAATACAAGAAACCGGCTGTTCTCCGTACTTGATTCCAAAGCTGCCGGAAGAAGCAGAACACCGGAGCCAATCATGCACAGAGCGAACCAAAATTTGTGTGTCAGCGCATAGTAGGTGGCACTGATTGAATAAGGGATTTCTTTCCCTTTCTTAATCATCGCAAAGACATAGCCCGCGATGAGAATGAATGATAATAGTACTAATGTAATCATAGCTTTATCTGTTTTTGAGTTTATAATACAAAATTGAGCTGTTCCGGGTATCCGGTTTTGTAATTGTAGGCTTCCACTTGTCCGGCATCAGACAAACCTTTCACAGCCGCTATATGGGATTGCGTCACATTGTAGCAGTCAAGGGCGTACAATTCAAGCCGGTTGAGCATTTGCAGGGCTGTATCAACAGGAATAACGTACTTCTCGGCATTGTACCAAAGCGTGGTATTCATCCGTCCGGATTCTTTCTCAATACCGATTGAGTTGACCAGTCCGACACGGGTGTCTTTGTCCAACCATATCTGTTTTCCGGCAAGCGTGAATGAGTTGACGGCATCCGACTTGTCATAGGCGTTGATTTCCGCTATCTTCATCTCTTTCAGTTCGTCAATCGTATATTCATGCTCGACCAGTATAGGATACCCTTCATCATTGGTAACAATAAGCTTTCCCGCAGATTGACCGTCTAACAATTCTTGCCAATACTTTTTCGTAATCTCTATTGCACCTTCTTGGGGTGTGTCGTGGAATCCGTTTTTCCAATACATTTTTTGTTCCATAATTATTCTTTATTAATTATTTCCAACTTCCTATTGCTATCCATCTGAATGACTGCGAAGAAGGGGATACACTTCCCGCGTTTGCGTATCTTCTATAAACCGTAAAATATGAAGCATATATAGCTGCATAATTCACAGACCATATAGAATTATCCGTATTATCCGTAGAACTAGAAAAAGCTAGGGAAAAACAGGATTTGAAAGATACTGGGAAATTTATAGACTGATTATTTGAAGCACCAGCGCTAAAATATCCCCATTGTATCAGCAGACCGTTATTAAACTTAGCATAACCGTTCTGACCGAGTGATACAGTCATGGCATTGGAGAGGTCGGCTAAGGCATATAATGACAAGTCTGATTTTAATGCCAATTTAGTTTCAGTTGGAATACCCGCCTCTATGGAATAATCATTCTGGACTGTAAGTGTCATACTACATATTGAAGAAGGATCATCCGGATTTATCCAAGACAATTTCATCCAGGAACCAACTTGAATATCATTATCCAAAAAATACGGACTATAAATGGAAATAGGGATATTCAATCCTGAATTGGCCGTATACTCTCCGCCATAGTGTACATGCATTTTACTATACCCTCCATCGTAGTAAAGCTTCTTTATATTATTCGCATCTTCATTGCTTAAAAGCAAAGATGATCTATCAACAGTTAACAACTCCGGAGTATTTAAGATAATGAATTTACTCGTCGACGATCCATTTGTACTAATTCTCGACATTCCCATTTTTTCAAGAAGTATAGTCATATTAAACATTTGTCCGTCTTCGGAAATTTGTGTTTTCTCCGGACTGGAATTGCCGGATCGCACATAGCATTCTCCATTCACGTCAAAATATGAGAGAGAAAGTATATTATTTATAAATTGGATAATCCAATACGGAACACCTGAAGCATTCCCGCACGTGAAAGTATAAGTATCGTAAGGAACGGAATAAAGTTCTATAATTTTCTGCTGTTGGGTTCGGAACTGCTCATTATCAACTTTCTGGGAAACCCCTCCCGGCTTGAATCCTCCTTCTACTCTGAATTCAAAGTATTGCTGTACTCCATCAACCCAAAAATGATTGTCAAAGCTTGAATTATTATCTTTATTGGAATATTTGATCAAACAAGTTTCCTGCAAAAGCATAGGATCCGAACAAACAGAGAAAGGTTCGCTTACTATGTTAGTGCCGGAGTTATCCTCCCGAATCTTCAAAGTATATACAGAATCTTTCAGACCTGTTATGCTCGCTGTAAATAGACGTGTAGTATCATTGACTCTATATTCATCCAATAATATATCATTATCCTCATTGGTAATATTATCACAGATAGCAATTGATACTACATCACTATAATCATCCGAGAAGATTTGGATCAATATTTTATCTGTAGTGTAGAATTTTTGGATATAGTCTATATCCTGTTGGAATTCGTTCTTTAAAGGGTTAAAGAACAATGGGCAAATGTCTCCTGTTTTAATCATACGGTCTTTTCGTTCTTAATTGGGTCAGAGTGCCACATGACACTGTACCGCAAATATACTATTTTTTTGTAAATAAATACAACGGATTATCAACTTTTTATATCTCTCACAATCAGCGTGTAGGTACTCCCTTTTTCTTTGGCTATATTCAACGAAAGATTCTTAATATATCCCGTTATCGTCTCGCTTTGATTCGTGAACCTTACAAGTCCGGTCAGATCTGAAGGAACATCTATGTCGCTGGTCTTTATGCTGACCTCCCCGACTGTAAACAGGCGTTCCGGGATTAACAGATCATCCGTTTCCCTTACTCCATCTATGGATACATCGCTGCTACCGTTAGAAGACGCAAATTTAAGTATGCCGGTACAGGCTCCAATGTATTTCTTATTAGCCTCCAACATAAAGCGTGGGGAGTAATTAAGGTTAAACATTGTGTCCGGGCTCAACAGACCGGAAAGCTGGTCTGCCGAATAAGACCTGTATAAAAGTAACGGCTGATCCGCCGGAACCGAATTGTCACACTCCACAAAGAAAACATCATTATCACTATCGTTATCGGTGGTATCCTCTCCCCTCTTTTGAACCAAGAACTCTATTCCATAGGCGTCAGCACGGTACGGACTGATCAAGGATAGGGTATTGTCGGTCAGTTTTAATCCGGTGCTGAATTCGTTGGTAAACCGGAACTCGTCACGTCCATTAACACTATCGTAATCCTGCTTATCATATCCTACCTTTACCGAAGAATATATCAATGAATCATTGACAGCCAACTCGTAGTCATTGATTTCCATCCCTAATTCATTGACTACCGTATTTGCGAACAGATTATCACGATGGGTAAACGTCACCTCATTTCCACTTATGACTGGCACATATCCGAACTCCGCTTCCATCCAGTCACAGAACTTCTTATACGAAGTGTATATTTTTGCTTTTGGAAGTCCACGGGCGCTTTCAGCAGCCATGATGTATGTCCTTTCCAATTTCAAGTTTCTCGAACCATCGGTCATACCATAATTAAAATATCCTTTATATTCATCACTGCCATCAGTCATGCTTTTAAGAAGACTGTTCAATACGGTTGTGGGAGATATAACGTCAATATTCAGAATATTTATTCTGGACTTAAAATTGATATTAATCGAAAATTTAGGAAAAACAATATCAGCTCTGTTTGTTAACTCACTATTATCTCTAAATTTTACCATCGTTACAAAGCATACAGATTGCCCACCTTGCAAATCAATAGGTATTGTTTCATCTATATATTGATATCCTTGATTGCCTTCATAGGTTACTTCTTTTACAATTGTCCCGTCTGTACCTCTAATACCAAATGTTAAACGAATTACTTCAATCCATCCACTATAAACTGTTGCATACAAATCCGTTCTAAATTTCAAATCAATATGGATATCAGATAATGCGTTTAAAAATGGTTTTGCATTATTTAAAGTTGCCCCATCTTTCATCGGTGAGTCATCAAATAGTAATGGAGAATTAAGTGAGGGAAGTTCACTATTACTCATTTTATACAAAGGCATAGAAAAACTTACATTAGTACTCAATGTATGGATACTTATAAATTGAGTTCCATCCTCAAATGATCTTGCACCTAGTGTATATTTGCCTTCATATTGAAATTTAAGCCCGTCATAATTTAGCTTTCTAATCTGAATGTCAGATATAGGATATTCATACTGAATACTCTTTTTAGCTTTGATAATAGCGGCTAGCGTATTATCAATAGCATTAATAGAAACGACGTAACCATCTTCTGAATAAGTAGAAAAATCAAGTGCGCACCGGAATACTTCGTCATACTCCCAATTATTATTTCTCAAGGAGAATATAACAGAAGCAGAAGCCTCCATATACCTGGACCGATATTCCTTTTTCAGAAGAATAAAAGCATTATTCACAAATTCAAAACTCGTAGAATATGACCGTACCACTCCATCATAATTAGACCTCTTTTGTGATAATTCAAAATCATCCCAATTTTTCAAATCATCGGTTACATTATACCTTTTTTCTCTAATCAAAAGCTCACATTTAAACATGGCTATTTTTTCTTATGAATATTCATTGATTTTATATCCTCACACATACGTTTTACCATGAAGGCATATTCCTTTGCGCTAATTTCATTCTTCCGGATTTGCATTCCATAATGAGACATCACAGCGACACGTTCACGGACAAAGTAGTTTTTATCCATTTTAGAGGCACTTTCGGGCTTTTCCTTGGCATTTATCCGCTCAAGCATGTATTTACTCATAGAAAGGATGGAAGCCGCTTTCTTGCGTATCTTATCGTGTTCGGAGGGAAAGTACTTGAATCCGAAATCTGACAGTATCCGCGTAGCAGCTTCCCAATCATTGTTTTTAATCATAACCTCAACGCCTTTCATACACTCTATTTTTATGTGAAGGTTGATGATATTGTTTCTTTTTGACATCTCCGACAGGAAGGAAGCGCCTCCGATTATTTCCACATATTCTGTGACGAGTTTTTCCGATTGTTCGGACAGTTCTTCATCGGAATGTCTGCCCTTAATTATTAGTTTGCTCTTATCTCCTGTGAATACATCAATGAATGTATCTAGGGGGATTTTGTCTAGGTCGGTGTATAGCATGTTATACGATGATTTAATTTAAACTCAAATTCTGCTTGATAAACGGTTGTATTGGGAAGCCTTAGCCATCTTGCGGAATGTCCTGTTTAATTTAGCTATCCCTTCATTGGTTGCTTCTGTATTCCTTTCGAGCCTACGATAATCGTTATTAACGTTAACAATCACCGGATCACCGTCATTACTTCTCCTTTGCCTATCCAGCATCAAAGCGTCAGAGTGCAAAGACATTTTGCGATAATCCACCAAATTAGGGATAACCCTTGCCCTCTTTGGAATATCTACCAATGTAGGAACAGCCGGAGTGATATAGGCACCATTATCCGTTTCAATCACTTCCTGTCTACCTCCATCACCGACAATAGCCAATCCTCCGGGATGGTTGTCGGTTCCCTTTGCATACTTGGGGATTGGCTGGGCGGCAATTATAGCTACTTGAGCGGCTCCCATAGCACCGATTACAGCTGCAAGAACAGCACCGGCGATAGGTCCGACCTGCGCAAAGGCTTGCATTATTGCCAGAGAGGTGGCAATAGTGGTTTGTACAATGGAGTTTGCTTTCTGCCATTTAGCCTGCCTTTGCTCCAATTCGGCTTTTTGCTTTTCCAGTTCCTTGTTTTTTTGTGCAGTCCTATCTTCTGCCGCTCTCTTTCTTGCTTCCGCTTCCTCCGTAGAGATAGCCCCATCTTCTGCCAGCTTTTCTATACGTTCTATCTCTTCTTCCCCGGCTTCCTCGTTCTTTTCCTGTTGTTCTTCTATCTTCTCTATTTGTTGGTCATACATTCCAACCATGATAGAAGTTAACCCCTCCGATATTGCACTGATACTACCTAATAAATCTTCAATTCCTAGTTTACCATCACGGACAACTTTTGTAATTAGACTCATTAACCCGCTAAATAACGTGCCTAATCCATCTACTGCATTATTGCTGACATTTTCCAAATGCTGTAATGAAGCCTCCAACTCTGCCCAATACTTCTTCTCATCTTCCGTTTCCTTATCCCTATTTTTTTCCTTAGTTTCACGCACCTTATTGGATAAATTTATTTCAGCTTTCGCTAGAGCTTCTTTTATTTTAAACTTTTCCTCATCGGATAGACCGGAAATCTCTATTTGCTCTTTGAGGAGATCGATCGCTCTTTGAGCCTCTAGAAGAGCGTATTTTTGAGTTATTTCAGCTTTGTTTTTTTCGTATTGTTCTTTAGAAATGATTCCCTGCCTGTATCGCTCTAATTCGTCATTAATCTCTTTTTGCATATTTTGAGAAGCCACAATAGCCAATGTTGCATATTCTCGTTGCTTCTCTTCCAATTGATACTTAACAGAATCCTTTACCCTTTTCCTTTCTTCTTCGTCTATTTTATCCAAGTATTTTTTGTCAATAGCCGACAACTCGTTTTGAAGTATTTCTTCATAATTAGCCCTTAGCTTATTCTCTTCTTCTGAATTGCCTTTGATAGATGCTATATTTTCCTCATACTTCTTTTGCGCCAACGCTCTTTCTTTTTCATACTCGTCATCTATAAGGGAAATACGGGTATCGGAAAGGCGTTTAGCAATGTCTTCTTGGTATTTGGCTAAATCTTTGGCAGCTTTTTCTTGTTCTCTTTTTTTCTTCTCTTCGTCACTATCTTCTTTTCCCGGAGTAGATGTATAAGCTGAAACATCTATCTTGTTCATCAAATTTTCATTTGATTTCCTTAAACTATCAATTTCCAAAGCTGCATCAGATGCTTTTTTCCCATAAGATTCCACTAATTCCATCTGATCTCTTATAGCTTTGTTCTTAGTTACATCATAATCTTCCCCTTGGCTTTTTCTTAAATTGGCAATAGCCCTATCTAATATCTCTTGTTCCTGAACCTGTTTTGTCAAATATCCTAGTCTTTCATTATTCTTTTCATCAATTTTCATTGAATTTTCGGCTATTTTGTCCGCTTGAGCCCTAGCAATAGCAGATGCGATAATCGACTTCTTTAATTCTTCGTATGCAACAGCTGCTTCTCCCGCTAATATTCTCTCATTTTTCATATTTGCAAAAACCGGTGGATATCTTTTTTGTAATTCATCCGCAGCGGCATTTCTCTCTTCTATAGATCTAGTTGTATCTTGCGTTGCTTTGTATAATAAATCCAGCTCCGCCCTCTCCTTTACACTATTAGATATTCCTTTTTTTCGGGAATCAGCTAAATCTTTTTCCGCACTCGCTAATTCTAATACAGCTTTTTCCCCTTTAAATAAGCTAGATACCCAATTCATTATATCTTTTCCATATACAGAAAGCAAAGTAATACCTACTACCAAAGCTGTTTGCCAATTGAAAATAGATTTGGTTAATTGCTTCCATACAGGGATACCCTTTTGTCCGGCTTCCTGCATTGCCTGATACTCTATTCTTGCTTTCTTTAATTCATCGGCAAGCATTGGCAAGTTGTTGGATATTGCAAGGAAGAAAGTATTCCATCCGACAGCCAAAGATGGCAATTCACGTGCTACTTGCTGAACCGACATATTTAATCCATTCCAATGGGAAGTATAATTACCTACATTTCTTTGGTAGTTACCCATTTGAGCATCCATAGACTTTAACTCATTCTTTAAAGTCTGTATTTGCTGTAAAGTATTTTGCCCTTCAGCTCCCAAAAATGAATCTTTAGGCATATTCTTAAGCCTTTTTTCAAGAGCTAATACCGCAGCATTCATCTCATTATAACTGCTAGCTGTTGAAATGATAACTGCTGAATGATTCCGGATTAAATTGGAATATTGCTTGTTTTGCTCCGACAACTCTGTTTGTCTTTGTTTTAACAGGGCTGATTTATTGAGATATTCAGTAATTCCAATAGCCCCATTCTTATACTCCTTATCCAAAGACTTTAGTTCATCGCCAAGCTCTTTTATTCGAATTTTATTCTGAATCGTATCTGCCGTCAGCTTAGTTACATGGCTATCATAGGTTAATATGTTATCAACTATTTCTGTGTATTTTGCTTCTGTAGTTGAAATAGCCTGATTCAGCTGATTTGCCGATTGCGCATAAGACTGATTGGCTTGTGCGGCTGAATTTTGTGCGCTGGATGTACTTTGAAATTTAGAAGAAAGTACATCAAGAGAACTGGAAAGCTTATTTATGGTTTTTGTCAGATCATCAAATTGCTTAGGCAATGTATTTAACGTCAGCAATTTTGTTACCTTCTTGCCATAGTCTTCCAGCAGTTTATTCTGTCTCTCCTGAATAGACGCCAATTTATTTTGGGTAGTAATCAGGTTGTTTAACGCATTATTATACGCATTGGATTTATCGGAAAGTTCTTGATAATTTTTAGGACTGGTTTTCATCCCACTTGCCAATAGCTCTATAAATTGCTTATAGGCGGCATAGTTTTCATTGAATTCTGTTTTTAGTTTCTTTAGATCGTCGAAAACGCCCTGATCGACTACATCTGTAATTTTTAATTCATTAGCCATATAACGTGCGAATTAAGTACCATGCCACTTGACACAGTTTCCGCACAAATATAAAAAGAATTGGTGAATTTTACAAGCTATTTAGAATCAATAAAGATAAGATAAAGCGGCAAAAGAAAAGCGGAGTAACCTCCGCTTTATAAATTATACGATATTAGGATGTTTCTTCAAATATAAATCTCTAAGATATATACTCATTAGCTTTATTATAGATTGCATTGAAAGCCTTACATCTTTATCTTCTCCTGAAACAGGATCTTTTAGTTGGATAGTATCAGGAGAATAATATAGAAATTGCTTTATATCAGTAAATATTTCATTTCCCATGTTTCTCAAAAGATAACTTAAAGCTTCTTCCTCTACATCATAAGCCGTTTGAGGATTTATATCTTCTAGTTCTTTAATCAAAAAATCAATATTATTATCTATCGTCTTTTTGGCTGATGATTTCTCAAATAAAACCTCACCGAGAGGAGTCATTTTTAATGGACTTGCTTTTTTTGCTAACTTATCAATCATATCATTATCAAATTTCATTAACCATTTGTTTATTTCGACAACCATATCATTGGTAGAGCTTACAATTCTTTGCAATTCATTATATCTTTGCCCAGAATCACGAATATCATCTTTATGTTTATCACAGGGAAGCTTTTCTACTTTATCTTTTATTTCTTCTAATTTAGTATGATACTTTGACACCCTCCACGTTGCTATGATTGCCACTAATACAACAACGATCCAAGGAGCATTGTTTATCAGATATTCAATTATTGAATCCATATTTTGTGTTTTTGATTACTTTTATGTTGTACTTTCCAATATTCAATAGATTCCCCCCAATTAATAGAATATTCCACCTGAAATTGATGCCAATAAATTGTAATTTTCTTCCATCTCTTTAATCTCTTTTTTCTTAGCATCCTTTTCTTCAGGAGTAAGTTTCTTTGTCAGAGATTCCAAAAGACTTTTTCTGAATCTTTTGGCATCTTCTCCTTTAATTGTAGGAGTGTTTTGAATAGGGCGTGCCATACTAAACTTTTTGTTTTTGGTTTTACTTATAAAATATAGAATTATATCCTATATTTATTGAATTTTATGTGCTTTAGGTGATTATTCGTATTTCCTGACTGCACAAATATACAACAACAACATCAAACACCCAACAAACGATCACTAAATTGAGCATTTTCAATGGTTATTTAACCATCACTAATCTCACAATGTTAATTATTAACAGTTTCAGCACCATCTTTTCTCTCGCTAATAGCACGAAGTTCTAACTGGCTATCAGATAAAAGAAGAACACTAATAACAGCTATATTAAAACAAAAAAGCCCGAATATAATCGGGCTTTCCAAAGCACCTCTTTCGAGGTATTCAGTACAGAATGTCGTCAAACAAAAGATCTTGATAATGCTTAATCAAAATTGAACTGTACTAATATTATAATGCTGCCGCAATTTTTCTTATATTATTAAGCTTTTCCTTCATCTTGTCGCTACTTCTAGCTATATCCAAATTATAATCTGTCTGCATCCTAACCAAAACGTCTGCCTTAATCCCTAAAGCAGCTTCCAGAACTAATGCAAATTCTGAAGTTATGGATCTTTTCCCATTTAGAACCTCATTCAGCACACTATACGAAATACTGAACTTCTCGGCAAAATCTTTCTGCTTTATAGATCGGTATTCCAGCTCATCTTTTACCAACTCTCCGGGATGGTACGGAATGAACGATTGTAAATTGTTTGCTAATTTTCCCATATCCTTATTTATAATGATTCGTTATATCCACTATTGAACAAATTTCTATTATTGATTGGTCGCTTTGACTAGGTATTTCCCTAAATTCCAAACGATATTGATCGTTTATACGCAAAGAAGAAATCCCCTTTTTATCACCTTTCAACTTCTCGTAATTTAAAGATTGGAAAGTGAATAAATCCTCCATTCTGGAGATACTCATCAAGACCTTCACGCACTTTAAATATCCCTTTACTATATTAGGTTGAAACCGATGTTTTTTATCGGTCGTTTTACCTTTTTCGTATAGGTCTGCTAAATAATCTTTTTCAAATTCTACATTCATAGCTGTTTATTGATGCTACAAATATAGCATTTTATTTTCAAATTCGCACATTTAGCGAATTTATTTAAGATAATATTAGAAACAAAAACGCCCATCTTTGGATGGGCGGTAATTTGAATTTAAAAGCTCTGAATTTATAAAGTCGCAGATTGTAACTCTGCTCCGATATTCTTTATCTTGAACGGAATCTGAGGCAGACCACCATTTATACCAGAAATTATTGTGAAGAAGCTCACTCTGCCGTCTCCGGCAAATGCAAGCCCGTTTTTGTATTGTCGCATTTTAGATTCATTGATCCCTGCCTTTTTAGCAAACTGGCTCACATTAATCCAATCAAAGTAATTAAAGAAAGATTGAAGATCGTATTTAAAAGTTACATCTATATGCCCCACTTCATCAGGAAGAACATTACCTTCTTCTGCAATCATTTCCTTTGCCTCTTTAATACTTTCCATGAAATCAGCTTTTGCCTCTTCCACACTTGAACCATATCCGCCCAATCCGTGATTAAGCAGCATATCATCCGAATAGATGGAATATAAACCATCTGTTCCCTTTTCAATAATAGCAAGTATTTTCATAACTCCTTGTTTTTGATTTGAAATTTAAAAGCCATTGAAAATATGTTTTCTCAATTTAGTAAGAAAGTAGCAGGGATTAAATCCCCGCCATCTTCTTAATGCTCTTTAATGTGCCGTCTCTCATTTCTTGACTTTCATGTCTTGGTACTGGAAAAGTCTGTTTGGTTATCGGACTATACCATATATCATGATTAGCACCATGACGATGAATAAAACAGCCAGCCTTTGTTAGCATCCTTACTAACTCTGATACTTTCATAATTCAATGAGCTTTTAAATTCAATACAAAGGTAACGTTTTTGTTACTATTCACCAAATAAAACAGTAACAAATTTGTTACCATATTGATTATTTAACATTTTTAGCTGGAAATGGGGTAAACTAGAAGGAAAAGAGAAGGGATTAGAAACAAAAAACGCCCCTCTTGCGAAGGGCGGGAAGAAGTTAGGAAACAGATGAATAATATTCATCCATTATCTTACAAATAACAATCGATTACTTTTTATCAACATATTCTCTTGCAAGATTGAGAACATATAATTCTTCAATTTTATCAATCAATGTTATTTCATCATTATTCAATGTACCTCTTACAGAATCAATTTTTAAATATGCCATTTCTTTTTCTATTTTTTTTTCTGACTTATCATTAAGCATTCCCCTCCCTAATATCTTCATTTCTTTAAACTTTCTATCTATAGCTTCTTTCATATTATCTGATATTGGATATGATGAAATAGGAGTAGTTGAGATATTTAGAACTGAAAAGTTCAATTCTCGTATATTATCTCCAACAGCTACATAACCGTTCATGCTTCTATTAAAAAATCCCATTATATACACACTTGAGTTTGTATTTATTTGAGACATACTATTAAAAACAGCATCTTTATCTTTTAATTTATTATCTATAGTATATATACTTTTTAATACAATCCTGTTATTGGGATAATGTATACGGAGATTGCTCCCCTCGTATTGCATCTCTATACTTAGTCGTATAAAACTACAATTGCCCCCTTTTTCATATTTAAAATCTTCAACAATCCCTTTCCAATTTTTTACAATTTGAATTGAATCAGCATAATTTGAAATTATATTGAAAAATCTCCTAGTATAATAAGATTTTTTAGCTTTATTTTTTTCTGTCTGTATTGGATTTGCACTTATGCACGAATTAATACTATCAATTCTTTGCGAAACCAATTCTATAAATTTATCTTGTTCGCTGTCTTTTTTTTCTTTTGGGCGTGAAGATGTGCAAGATATAAACAAAAAGAATATTAATATAAGTAGATAATTGATTTTTTTCATAATTGTGTGTTTTATGTTATACAATGCAGTAAAATAACCTACAAATATCCTACTGCTTTAATCCGTTTTAGCTAAAACATGGTTAAAATTGTACCTCTATATTCAATTTACCCCCAAGCCCTTTTGTTACAATGTCGTAAAGCGTGGAAAGAGTAAGGTTGCTCCCTTCCCTTTCAACTTTAGAGATGAAAGAACGTTCCTTTCCTATCTTCCCTGCAAGCTCGCTTTGCGTCATTTTTCTTGCTTCACGGGCATTGCGTATCTGAAGTCCGACACGAAGGTTGGAAAGTTCGGTTTCAATCTTATCCCGGCGCGGAGTACCTATTTCTCCATAAACCTTATCCTTTATATTCTCAAGAGTGTAAGTTTCCATATCATTTCCTTTCTTTTTCCTTTTCATTAAAGTATTCTTGCATGAGCCTAACAGCCCGGTCTATCTCTTTTTGGGGCGTCTTTTGCGTCTTTTTCTGAAAGCCGCTCAATAGGATGACCATTTTTTCACCATCAAAAAAGCAAAAAACACGTACTATGTTACTTGAAAATTTCACTCTGATTTCATAAAGCCCCCTTGTACCTTCAATATGCTTCAGGTATTTCTCTGGGACAATTTGAAGCGTTTCGACATATTGTATCGTTTTCACCACCTTATCCTGCATCTTTTCGGAAAGGGACTTCACAAAATCGATGAAATAGTGCTTATACGCTATGACGTTTCTTACTTTCATGTGGCAAAGGTAACTTATAATTCACATTTACGCAAATATTTCCCGCTTTTTCTTTGCCGTTACAAAATAAATA
>OGGX01000767.1_pt1 | contig 16319 bp, 8 predicted proteins | sample 1571331 | NCBI WGS metagenome assembly OGGX01 (sample SAMEA2582056, study PRJEB24529) | metagenome | biome: Human gut stool | place: China | collected 2011
TTTGCTAAGCGCCACGGTATCGGAAACAAACACCACCGTCGTCGCCCGATACCCACCAACCATCGCCTCGACGAGGTACAGTCCCGGCTCTTGTTTGCCGAGAGGAATATAGATGTTACCCGGCTGCGGCGAGATGAAATTGCTGGATGCGCCTTCCAGTTTTACCCCTTGCTGCGGCTCGACCGGTTTAGCCTGCCATAATGGGGAACGGAACTGTTCCACCAGTGGATATTTTTTCAGCGGGGAAAACTGGTTGTTCTGTACATAACGGGAAGGTTTAATAATGGCATTGCCGAGATGTAATTCGGGTAATGCCTGAGTCACATTCTGCCGTGACTGAGAAGAGAAAGTACGCTGCATCACGCGGCGAGATTTGCCGTACCAGTTATCCCACAGCCAGGTTAGCGTATTGTTCAGCCCGTCGCCCAGATATTGCGGTTGCACCACAATGCGATGCAGGTTTTTCTGCTGGCGCAAAAATGCCATCGGGTCAGGAATACGATACAGACGAACGTCCACACCGCCGTACTCTTCCATCTGATAGCGCCGATAATCACGCCCCGGCGCTTCCAGTCGCACTTTCGCCTCTTCACTGCTGCTAAAACTGCTGTCAGCGAGCAAAAAGAATGTTCCCCCGGCGGGCGGCGCATAGTTGCTGGAAGGAAGCGAATCATCAGCATTAGCAAGCCCTGTTCCCACAAGAGACAGGCACAAGCACGCTGCTATCGCGCCAGAAAATTTAAACGATAAATGCCAATGAAATTGGGATTGGAATCGTTGGGTATCCATCGGGTGTCCTTCCATGTCATAAGTTGTTGCAGACTGACTGCGCGCATTCCGTTGTCAGTTTTCGTGGCGCTTCCGGTGTGGTAGATGACGTAACGCCCCATCCAGACCATTAAGTGCTGGGCATCGCCCTGATCGAAAAAAATCATATCGCCAGGCAGCACCTGGTTTATGTCCTGGCCAATAAACTGGCTGTTGTACTGAATCAAATTAATCGCGGTCACGTAGGGGCCGGTTTTCCCGTTCCCCTGATTCCAGTTTTGCGCCAGTTGACGCTGTTCAGGTGTTAGCGTCATTTCAGGCGGCAAATACTGACTTGCTATACCGTTACTTTTTAGCCATTTGCTGTCGTGAATTTTCAGCGCCTCGTTCGCCGCAAATCGCACCAGGCCCGCACAATCCTGCTGATACCAGCGTGGGCTTGGCCCCTGGCGGAGTTGTTCCTGTGCAATGCGTACAAACCAGGCGCGAAACAGCCCGGATTGTTCGACATTCAGCATTTCGCTATGGGCAACAACACAACACAGCCAGCAAATCAGCGCCAGCAGCCCGTGCCTCATAGCGGCTGCCAGGTTATGGGTAGCCACTGCCAGGCGGCACCGGGTTCCATCTGGGCCAGCTTCATGACATAACGCGGTTGTTGAGATAAAGCGTCCAGCTTCGGCATTAATAAAGTTTGTGCGGCGTTATAAAAAACCGGTTCGAGATTCTTCGGCAGACTGGTCAACGTTTCGTTACGCAGCAGTTTCGCCACGCCTTGTGGATTGATATAGAGCGGAACGATGCCATCTGTGGGTATTACATCCACCATTGCCGGGCGGGTTTTATTCAGTGTTTGCAGGGCGTTATTAACCAGCGTGTCATCGAGGGAGAAAAGCAGCGTTTTGTTTTGCATCGCCAGCGACACGCGGAAAAAATAATCCGACATTAATTGATCGGGTTGCGCCGCCTGCGCTTTCGGATACTGGCCGTATCTGGAACTCACTTCGCGACGCCAGATTTGCGCTTCGCCCTGCTGAGTCTGGCTTACCGGCAAAACACCTTCTGGCGCTTTGCTTTCGTGCGCACCAATATTTTGCGTAAACAGTTTCCCTGGCAATTGCGCCTGTTCGGCAGTGCCATCAAACTGACCGACAAACAGCGGGGTTTGCAATTTTGAGTCTTCATACCAGCACAGCCCCGCGGCACCGTCTAACGCCCCATTCAGCTTGTCGTTTTCCTGGCTGATGTGCGAAAGCATCTCTTCGGCAATACCGTGTGAATACGGCACCGCCACACAGAAGCTGGCCCCGGCAGGCATACTGTTCCATACCGGCGTAAAATCGAAACTGGCATCTACGCTGGCGGATTCATCATTTAACGCCACAAAACTGTGCCAGCCGTCGTTACCCATTTCGAAGCGTACGCCAGCAAAAGAAGGCATTAACCGCTGGTAGCCAAAACCCAGCAACCTGGCGCTGGCCACGATGCGCTGGCGTACTGGCGTTTTTTCGGCAGTACGCTCTTCCAGGCCAAAGCTGGCTTGCCAGCGTTTTTTGCCGCTCAACAAATCACTTGCGATCGCCGTGGCTTCGGTATCCTGCTGGTCATCTTTAAACAGCATATCCGTGCTGGAAAACACCAGCATCTTGTCCTGATAAGTCGCGAACATCAGGGCGTTATTGCCGTTATAGCGCAACTGATAAACCGGGATGGTTTCACTATTTAGCTTAATACTACTGATTTCCGTTTTGCTTAACTGGCTGTCGCTGGTAGCGGCAAACAACAATGGCTCCAGCAGTTTGCTTAAACCACTGCGCTGGATCAGCACCATATAATGTGAAAGATGGCCTTGTTTATCGTGCCATAGCGCCGCCTGCGCGGGCTGATCTAAGAGTGACGAAAAGAGCTTATCTTTCAGCGTGAGATCGTGTTCATAGACAATGCGGCGAATGCTGCCTTCAATGCCCAGACGATCGGCATGATTCTGATAATAGAAAACGAAATCTTCACTCAGAACATCGTGGAGAAACGGAATGGTGAGGAGATCTTTGGGAAGCTGGCTCAGAGAGTCGCTGTCGAGAAAGAGGTCCGGCTCATTGAGATCGATTTGCAGATTGTTGTGCACCACCAGCGGCGACAACGTTTTTTCTGGCCCACTGCCAGCATATTGCAACGCCCAGACGCCAGCGGAAAGCAGTACTATTGCGCCAAAACCTACAAGACCATAGAACCGCCAGCCTTTCGCCTTTTTTTCACCACTCATTGCCACATTCCTTGTGTAAAGCCAGCCATTTTTTACGAGCACAGCAAAACTTTACCGCGCCCTAATACGACAAAAGCCCAGACTTTGCAGCCTGGACTTTTCAATTCAAACAAGGGAGATAGCTCCCTTTTGGCATGAAGAAGTAAAATTATTCTTCTTCTGGCTCGTCGTCAACGTCCACTTCCGGAGCGATTTCATCGTCCCCTTCCGCGGCACTGCCGTCGATGGTATCCAGATCTTCCTCGTCAACCGGTTCAGCAACACGTTGCAGACCCACTACGTTTTCATCTTCCGCAGTACGGATGAGGATCACGCCCTGGGTGTTACGGCCCACAATGCTGATTTCCGAAACGCGAGTACGTACCAGCGTACCGGCATCGGTGATCATCATGATCTGGTGGCAGTCATTTACGTGCACCTCGCAAAACACTAAACAGTTACGTTCGGTAACCTTGATGGAGATAACCCCTTTCGTCGCACGCGACTTAGTCGGGTATTCCGCCACTGCGGTACGTTTACCATAACCGTTCTGCGTTGCGGTGAGGATTGCGCCATCGCCACGAGGCACGATCAGAGAGACGACTTTATCGCCTTCGCCCAAACGAATACCGCGAACACCGGTGGTGTTGCAGCCCATCGCACGGACAGAAGACTCTTTAAAGCGCACCACTTTACCTTCAGCGGAGAACAGCATTACTTCGTCTTCGCCGCTGGTCAGGTCAACGCCGATCAGCTCATCGCCGTCAACCAGTTTGATCGCCACTTTACCGGCGGTACGCAGACGGTTGAATTCGGTGAGGACGGTTTTCTTCACAGTACCGTTAGCGGTCGCCATGAAGACTTTCACGCCTTCTTCAAACTCGGTCACCGGCAGGATCGCGGTGATACGTTCGTCCTGCTCCAGCGGCAGCAGGTTGACGATCGGACGACCGCGCGCGCCACGAGTGGCCTCCGGCAACTGGTAAACTTTCATCGAATAGACGCGACCACGGCTGGAGAAGCACAGAATATGGTCGTGGGTGTTCGCCACCAGCAGTCGGTCAATAAAGTCTTCTTCTTTAATACGTGCGGCAGATTTGCCTTTCCCGCCACGACGCTGCGCTTCGTATTCAGAAAGCGGCTGATACTTCACGTAGCCCTGGTGAGAGAGCGTCACGACCACATCTTCCTGGGTGATCAGATCTTCCAGGTTGATGTCGGCGCTGTTGGCAGTAATTTCAGTACGACGTTTGTCACCGAACTGTTCACGAACCAGCTCCAGCTCTTCGCGGATCACTTCCATCAGACGATCGGCACTGCCAAGAATACGCAGCAGTTCTGCGATCTGATCCAGCAGCTCTTTGTATTCGTCGAGCAGTTTTTCGTGCTCAAGGCCGGTCAGTTTCTGCAAACGCAGATCCAAAATCGCCTGAGCTTGCTGTTCGGTCAGGTAGTACAGACCATCACGCACGCCGAACTCTGGCTCCAGCCATTCCGGACGCGCAGCATCATCGCCCGCACGTTCCAGCATCGCGGCAACGTTGCCCAGCTGCCACGGATTAGCAACCAGCGCAGTTTTCGCTTCTGCAGGCGTCGGCGCATGACGGATCAGTTCGATGATCGGGTCGATGTTCGCCAGCGCCACGGCTAATGCTTCAAGGATATGAGCACGATCGCGAGCTTTACGCAGTTCGAAAATAGTACGACGGGTCACCACTTCACGGCGGTGACGAACAAACGCCGCGATGATGTCTTTCAGGTTCATGATCTTCGGCTGACCATGGTGCAATGCCACCATGTTGATACCGAAAGAAACCTGCAACTGGGTCTGGGAGTAGAGGTTGTTGAGCACAACTTCACCGACCGCATCGCGTTTCACTTCAATCACGATGCGCATACCGTCTTTGTCAGACTCGTCACGCAGCGCGCTGATGCCTTCCACGCGTTTTTCTTTTACCAGTTCCGCAATCTTCTCGATCAGGCGCGCTTTGTTTACCTGATACGGAATTTCGTGGACGATAATAGTTTCACGTCCGGTTTTGGCGTCAACTTCCACTTCAGCACGGGCGCGGATATATACCTTGCCGCGACCGGTACGGTAAGCTTCTTCAATACCGCGACGACCGTTAATGATTGCCGCCGTCGGGAAGTCCGGCCCCGGGATGTGTTCCATCAGCCCTTCAATGCTGATGTCTTCATCATCGATATACGCCAGACAACCGTTGATGACTTCCGTCAGGTTGTGCGGCGGGATGTTGGTTGCCATACCTACGGCGATACCGGAAGAACCGTTCACCAGCAGGTTAGGAATTTTGGTTGGCATGACGTCCGGAATTTTTTCCGTGCCGTCATAGTTATCAACGAAATCGACCGTCTCTTTTTCGAGATCGGCCATCAGTTCATGGGCAATTTTCGCCAGACGGATTTCCGTATAACGCATTGCCGCCGCAGAGTCGCCGTCGATGGAACCGAAGTTACCCTGACCGTCTACCAGCATGTAACGCAGCGAGAATGGCTGCGCCATACGGACGATCGTGTCATAAACCGCCGAGTCACCATGGGGATGGTATTTACCGATTACGTCACCAACGACACGGGCTGATTTTTTATAGGCTTTGTTCCAGTCATTGCCTAGTACGTTCATGGCGTAAAGTACGCGACGGTGTACCGGCTTCAGGCCATCTCGGACATCTGGCAGCGCACGGCCAACAATGACCGACATCGCATAATCCAGATAGGAGCTCTTCAGCTCTTCCTCAATGTTGACCGGTGTAATTTCTCTCGCAAGGTCGCTCATCTAACCGCTATCCCTCTACTGTATCCCGGATTCAAAGGTCGCAAATTATAACACAGCCGCGCAGTTTGAGGTAAACCTATACGCTTTATTCACATCCAATGCCTGATATACTCGTTTGTCTTGCCAATTACGGAGTAGAAGTGCCAATGAATGCCGAAAAATCGCCGGTAAACCATAACGTAGACCACGAAGAGATCGCTAAATTTGAAGCTGTCGCCTCCCGCTGGTGGGATCTTGAAGGTGAGTTCAAACCGCTGCACCGCATTAACCCGCTGCGTCTGGGCTATATTGCCGAGCGTGCTGGCGGTTTATTTGGCAAAAAGGTGCTCGATGTCGGTTGTGGCGGCGGCATTCTGGCCGAGAGTATGGCGCGCGAAGGCGCGACGGTGACCGGTCTGGATATGGGCTTTGAGCCATTGCAGGTGGCAAAACTGCACGCACTGGAAAGCGGCATTCAGGTGGATTACGTGCAGGAAACCGTGGAAGAGCACGCGGCAAAACATGCCGGGCAGTATGATGTGGTGACCTGCATGGAGATGCTGGAGCACGTCCCCGATCCGCAGTCAGTGGTCAGAGCCTGTGCGCAACTGGTGAAACCAGGCGGCGATGTCTTTTTCTCGACGCTTAACCGCAACGGCAAGTCATGGCTGATGGCGGTGGTTGGTGCGGAATATATTTTGCGCATGGTGCCCAAAGGCACGCACGACGTGAAGAAATTTATAAAACCGGCAGAACTGCTGGGCTGGGTGGATCAGACAAGCCTCAAAGAGCGTCATATGACCGGGCTGCATTATAACCCGATCACTAATTCCTTTAAGCTCGGCCCCGGCGTGGACGTGAACTATATGCTGCACACGCAGAATAAGTGAGGTTGTTGTTTTGCCGCGCCAATGCCTGATGCGACGCTTGCCGCGTCTTATCAGGCCTACAAATGCTCCCGTAGGCCAGATAAGGCGTTTACGCCGCATCCGGCAATAGTGCCGGTCAGACAGCGATTACCATTTCACCGTCATCGACAAAAACCCTGCCGTCTGGGCAAAATCATCACTCCCTTTCTGCCACGCCACGCTACCACGCAGGGACACTCGCTGACTGATATTGCCCGTGACTCCCACTTTTATTTCACCCCGTTGTTTTACCGCTTCGTCACTGATAGTGCTGCCATCTTCTTCAATTTTCGTCGCATGGGGATCGTGATAATAATTCAGATCTAATGTTGGTATGACATGAACAGAGGTACGCCATTCGCTGTGTAAACCCAGCCGCGTTTGAATATCATCACCCTGCGATTGTGACACGCGCGCATGGTTAGCGGCGGTAAAATCATCCTGCTGCACGCCCTGATAAATCACCTGCGCCTGCGGTTCAACCACCACACCACGCCCCGGTAACCACTGATACCCCGCTTCCAGCGAGGCGATAATCCCCGACGAATGGTAATGATCTGTGCCATCGTCTTGTTCGGAAACATCATTGTTAAACCACGCGTATTGCAGCCAGCTATCCAGCCAGGCCCCCTGCTTCTGATTACCGTGCTGAAACCAGCTTGAGGTCAGACCAACGGCATAACCGTGGTTCTGGTTATCGGCGCGAGTTCCGGTCATATTCGAGCGGCTGTCGCCCTGGTTATCACTGTAGCCACCAACCGCCCCAAGCATCCACTCGCCATCCGCGCCCCAGCGCCCGCTAAACAAGTCGCCGCTAAGCTGCACCGTAGAAGTGTCTTCATGCTGAGCCAGTTGCCCCGCTGCTGTGTAATGATAATTTCCGCCGATAACACGTAAATTCAGCGTCTGACCATCGCCACCAGCGTGATCGCGTCGCTCCATCATAAACGCCTGATTTGCCGCCCGCAGGTTATTGAGATAACCGCCAACTTTGGCATTCAACACCGGCTGGTAGGCAGGCGTAGGTTCCGGGTCGGGTGTTGGATCAGGATCGGGGGTTGGGTTCGGGTCTGGATCAGGTGGCGATGGCGGCGTTACTTCTTGCGATCGCAGATACCAGTCGTTGTTATCTTCCACCAGCGTGTAGTCATACGCTCCCATATTGACGTAGCCGCTGCCCGCCAGACTGAACTGCGCATTGTTTTGAAATTGCGTTGGATCGGCTGCGAAATCAACCACTTTAATGCCTGTAGATGTCGGCTCACCAATCCCTGTAATGGAGTTAACCACCACAGTTGTGTTGCCAGCAGTATTACCGTTCATCACCAATTGATCGCTTACCGAGTCATCGCCGTTTAATTCGCTATCGAGCAGTAGCGTACCACCGCCGGTATAATCACCGTTTACCGTCAGCGTGTCGCCGGCGACGCCATTTTGCAGGCTAACCGCACCGGACGTATTGGTCAGATTGCCATTAACCGTCACGTTGGAAAGATAAGTCAGGCTGTCAGTTTCAAGGTTGGTGTTAAGCTCGCCTGTCAACGTCACGCCATCGGTGGCATTCACCAGCGTCCCATCGCCGTTAAACAGTGAGGCATTAAGGGCGACGGAAGTATCCTGCCCGGTCAGGCGCAAAACCGTACCATCGCTGATGTCGATAGTGCCGCTGGAAGTAGCATCAATTGACTGAATATCCTGATCCGCGCCAGTAACGAACGTTGCCCCATCACCAACCCACAGTGACGAAGCATAAGGAAGGATATCAGCAACATCACCTTTCAGGGTGCCTTCTTCGACACGTACCGCCGACTGCGTTGTACCGCTGGCGGTCAGCTCCAGCGTACCCGCCCCCGTTTTCGTCAATGTGCTACCCTCATCCTGATGCTGCCCGCTGCTGTCAGCCATCAGTGCGCCCCACTGCGTGTCTACCCCCGCATCAACTGCCACTTCACCGTCGGCGCGCATTTCAATATCACGTCCGTGGCCTGCCGCATCTGAACGCGTGTCAACGTCGGAGGTAATCTCCATCACGCTTTCTTGTTGCTTATCGGTAAAGATAACCTGGCGGTTATAGTGGGTATCTCCAAGCTGCGAGTTGTCGCTCACCACCAGCGTACCGGAAGCGATTTGCGTGGTGCCCAGGTAACTATTATTGTTTGCCAGGCTAACCAGCCCGTCGCCCGCATCGATCACCACGTAGACGCCATCTTTCCCGTCGCCGCCGATATGCAAATTGTCGCCACCTGCAAGATCTACCACATCCTGACTGCCGATAACCGTTCCGCTGCTGCCGCTGACTTCAAGGCCATCGTTGTATGATGTGCCGCTCTGCCAGGTGGCGAAATCAGAGAGATCAAGCACGCCGCCGTTTAACACGATCGACTGCGGATCGTCCTGGAGAGCGGCAAGATCTGCCGCGTCGCCTTCCAGCGTAAGCACCGCGCCATCATCAACGACTATATCGCCAGTTAGCGCCATCGACTGAGCCCCTGCCAGCACGTAGCTGCCGTTTTGCGCAATGGTGAGCTGACCAGCACCTTCGATGGTGCCAGCAAAACTGCCCTGATTAACAGTAACGTTGCCACCAGCATCGATATTTAAAGTGCCATTCTGAAAGCCCGTCAATGCGTGCACAAAAGTTTGTTGGGTCGAGCCAACGTTTAGCTCAGCCTGATTCTGATACTGATCAATACTCCCTATCGTCAGACCGTAGCAGTCTTGCGGATCGTCCTGGCAATGCGTATCGCCGACATTCATCAGGGAGTTGCTGCGGCCCAGGGTAACTTCACCGTTTTCAATCTGCATCTCGCCAGTAAAGTCATTGTTATCTGCATTAAGTACCAGATCGCCGGAACCTGTTTTGGTGATTAACCCGGTACCAGCAATAGAGTCAACAGCTCCGTCATTCTCTGTATTGCCAATAACCAGCGTTTTTCCGTCGGCAATATCAAAGGTAACTTCACTTAAGCCGAGATACATAAAGCCACCCGCCGCAGAGGAAGGACCATCTCCATAGCCTGCTGCGCTATTGTTCTCATCGACTAACACGCCTCCGTTCTGGCTGTAGCTGTCATCAACAGAAATATCAATAAGATAGGGAGCCGTCACGCTATTGGTATAAATCGCCCCGCCATATCCCTCAGCAGAGTTATTTGTAAATGCGGTGTTATTTATTATTGTGAAACCTGACGGATGCGTGATATCGCTATTATTATCGGTGACATCGATTGCCCCTCCATCGCCATCACTGTAACTTGTTGATGTATATGCCTGGTTATTGTCAAAAATAACTTCATTTAAATAGACGTCATTGTTGATGGTATAAATTGCACCACCTTTGCCGTCATTAGCGATGTTATTGCGAAACACGGCGTTAGTGACACGTAAATCGACGACACCGGTATCGTTAGTACCAGAAGAATAGATTGCGCCACCATAGCCACCTGCAACGTTACCGGAAAAAATAACATTAGTAAGATTCAGCGTTGAGTTTTCTTTAGCAAATATTGCCCCGCCGTTATTATATTCTCCTGAGACAGTATTATTGGCAAACAGAGTCATTCCAGTTTCATTTTCTGGCGATAGAGAAAACTCCGCTCCTTGTTGCAAAAATACGGCCCCACCGCTGGCGTTATTAGTCATATCCGAAAAAACCAGCCATTGCCCATCGGCGATGCTCCAGTCCTGCGTAAAGCTTGAAAGGCTTTGCCTGCTGGCGTGACAACTCGCTTTGATATCATATCCCTGGCATAAATCAATGGCCGCCGCGACACCGTTAGCAGAGAAAAGATACGCAATCATTGACGGGAGTAAAGATAAATACTCCTTGCGTAGAAAAATAATCCGCATATTAATCTGACCATCATTTTCTATAAGACGGCATATTTAATCGCATTATACGATATGGAATATCTTTCTTTTGTAAATTGTTCAACCCGGTGCAATGGCTATTTTGTTATTATTTGATGAATAATATCAGTGCGTCATAATTCAAGTTAATCACCTTAAGGGATATTAGTTATATTTAAACTGAATTAAAGTAATGAATAATTTTCTTATAATATAAGGTAAATTAACAAAATGGCTTCGCATTTAACAATAACCGAAGAGAAAACAACCATTTCGATATCAACAATCGCTTACATTCGCTTATATATTGACCACAACTGATACATCAGATTATGTGATGACTCGTGCTTAGATCAATTTTTGCAATCATTAGCAAAAAGATTAATAAACCATCTATATCAATTTATCTAACCTATTATGCCGTTCAAGAAATCGCCGAACAGTTATTTTTAACAAATTTTTCTCTTCCCATTGACTTTCCCGGACACCTTGTCTGACCTAAGGTGCGCGAAAGCCACTTTTTCCTTCCTGAGTTATCCACAAAGTTATGCACTTGCAAGAGGGCCATTTTCACACTATCTTGCAGTGAATCCCAAACATACCCCCTATATATAGTGTTCTAAGCAGCTTCCCGTACTACAGGTAGTCTGCATGAAACTATTGCGGAAAGAATTCCAAAAACAGGTACGACATACATGAATCAGAATCTGCTGGTGACAAAGCGCGACGGTAGCACAGAGCGCATCAATCTCGACAAAATCCATCGCGTTCTGGATTGGGCGGCAGAAGGACTGCATAACGTTTCGATTTCCCAGGTCGAACTGCGCTCCCACATTCAGTTTTATGACGGTATCAAGACCTATGACATCCACGAAACCATTATCAAGGCTGCCGCAGACCTGATCTCCCGTGATGCGCCGGATTATCAGTATCTCGCCGCGCGCCTGGCGATCTTCCACCTGCGTAAAAAAGCCTACGGCCAGTTTGAGCCGCCTGCGCTGTACGACCACGTGGTGAAAATGGTCGAGATGGGCAAATACGATAATCATCTGCTGGAAGACTACACGGAAGAAGAGTTCAAGCAGATGGACACGTTTATCGATCACGACCGTGATATGACCTTCTCTTATGCTGCCGTTAAGCAGCTGGAAGGCAAATATCTGGTACAGAACCGCGTGACCGGCGAAATCTACGAAAGCGCCCAGTTCCTTTATATTCTGGTTGCCGCGTGCCTGTTCTCGAACTACCCGCGTGAAACGCGCCTGCAATACGTGAAGCGTTTTTACGACGCGGTTTCCACATTTAAAATTTCGCTACCGACGCCAATCATGTCCGGCGTGCGTACCCCGACTCGTCAGTTCAGCTCCTGCGTACTGATCGAGTGCGGTGACAGCCTGGATTCCATTAACGCCACCTCCAGCGCGATTGTTAAATACGTTTCCCAGCGTGCCGGGATCGGCATCAATGCCGGGCGTATTCGTGCGCTGGGTAGCCCGATTCGCGGTGGTGAAGCGTTCCATACCGGCTGCATTCCGTTCTACAAACATTTCCAGACAGCGGTGAAATCCTGCTCTCAGGGCGGTGTGCGCGGCGGTGCGGCAACGCTATTCTACCCGATGTGGCATCTGGAAGTTGAAAGCCTGCTGGTGTTGAAAAACAACCGTGGGGTGGAAGGCAACCGCGTGCGTCATATGGACTACGGGGTACAAATCAACAAACTGATGTATACCCGTCTGCTGAAAGGTGAAGATATCACCCTGTTCAGCCCGTCCGACGTACCGGGGCTGTACGACGCGTTCTTCGCCGATCAGGAAGAGTTTGAACGCCTGTACACCAAATATGAGAAAGACGACAGCATCCGCAAGCAGCGTGTGAAAGCCGTTGAGCTGTTCTCGCTGATGATGCAGGAACGTGCGTCTACCGGTCGTATCTATATTCAGAACGTTGACCACTGCAATACCCATAGCCCGTTTGATCCGGCCATCGCGCCAGTGCGTCAGTCTAACCTGTGCCTGGAGATAGCCCTGCCGACCAAACCGCTGAACGACGTCAACGACGAGAACGGTGAAATCGCGCTGTGTACGCTGTCTGCTTTCAACCTGGGCGCAATTAATAGCCTGGATGAACTGGAAGAGCTGGCAATTCTGGCAGTACGCGCACTCGACGCGCTGCTGGACTATCAGGATTACCCGATCCCGGCCGCCAAACGTGGAGCGATGGGTCGTCGTACGCTGGGTATTGGTGTGATCAACTTCGCTTACTACCTGGCGAAGCACGGTAAACGCTACTCCGACGGCAGCGCCAACAACCTGACGCATAAAACCTTCGAAGCCATTCAGTATTACCTGCTGAAAGCCTCTAATGAGCTGGCGAAAGAGCAAGGCGCGTGCCCGTGGTTTAACGAAACCACTTACGCGAAAGGGATCCTGCCGATCGATACCTATAAGAAAGATCTGGATGCCATCGCTAATGAGCCGCTGCATTACGACTGGGAAGCACTGCGTGAGTCAATCAAAACGCACGGCCTGCGTAACTCCACGCTTTCTGCTCTGATGCCGTCCGAGACCTCTTCGCAGATCTCTAACGCCACTAACGGTATTGAACCGCCGCGCGGTTACGTCAGCATCAAAGCGTCGAAAGACGGTATTTTGCGCCAGGTGGTGCCGGACTACGAGCATCTGCACGACGCCTATGAGCTGCTGTGGGAAATGCCGGGTAACGATGGCTACCTGCAACTGGTGGGTATCATGCAGAAATTTATCGATCAGTCGATCTCTGCTAACACCAACTACGATCCGTCACGCTTCCCGTCAGGAAAAGTGCCGATGCAGCAGTTGCTGAAAGACCTGCTCACCGCCTACAAATTCGGGGTCAAAACGCTGTATTATCAGAACACCCGTGACGGCGCTGAAGACGCACAAGACGATCTGGTGCCGTCAATCCAGGACGATGGCTGCGAAAGCGGCGCATGTAAGATCTGATATTGAGATGCCGGATGCGGCGTGAACGCCTTATCCGGCCTACGGCTCGGTTTGTAGGCCTGATAAGACGCGCCAGCGTCGCATCAGGCTCCGGGTGCCGGATGCGGCGTAAACGCCTTATCCGGCCTACGGCTCGGATTTGTAGGCCTGATAAGACGCGCCAGCGTCGCATCAGGCACAGGATGCGGCGTAAAATGCCTTATCCGGCATTAAACTCCCAACAGGACACATTCATGGCATATACCACCTTTTCACAGACGAAAAATGATCAGCTCAAAGAACCGATGTTCTTTGGTCAGCCGGTCAACGTGGCTCGCTACGATCAGCAAAAATATGACATCTTCGAAAAGCTGATCGAAAAGCAGCTCTCTTTCTTCTGGCGTCCGGAAGAAGTTGACGTTTCTCGTGACCGTATCGATTACCAGGCACTGCCTGAACACGAAAAACACATCTTTATCAGCAACCTGAAATATCAGACGCTGCTGGACTCCATTCAGGGTCGCAGCCCGAACGTGGCACTGCTGCCGCTGATCTCGATCCCTGAACTGGAAACCTGGGTCGAAACCTGGGCGTTCTCAGAAACGATTCATTCCCGTTCCTATACTCATATCATTCGTAATATCGTTAACGATCCGTCTGTTGTGTTTGACGATATCGTCACCAACGAGCAGATCCAGAAACGTGCGGAAGGGATCTCCAGCTATTACGATGAGCTGATCGAAATGACCAGCTACTGGCATCTGCTGGGCGAAGGTACCCACACCGTTAACGGTAAAACCGTAACCGTTAGCCTGCGCGAGCTGAAGAAAAAACTGTATCTCTGCCTGATGAGCGTTAACGCGCTGGAAGCGATTCGTTTCTACGTCAGCTTTGCTTGTTCCTTCGCATTTGCAGAACGCGAATTGATGGAAGGCAACGCCAAAATTATTCGCCTGATTGCCCGCGACGAAGCCCTGCACCTGACCGGCACCCAGCATATGCTGAATCTGCTGCGCAGCGGTGCGGATGATCCGGAGATGGCGGAAATTGCCGAAGAATGTAAGCAGGAATGCTATGACCTGTTTGTCCAGGCGGCACAGCAAGAGAAAGACTGGGCGGATTATCTGTTCCGTGACGGTTCGATGATTGGTCTGAATAAAGACATTCTCTGCCAGTACGTTGAATACATCACCAATATCCGTATGCAGGCAGTCGGTTTGGATCTGCCGTTCCAGACGCGCTCCAACCCGATCCCGTGGATCAACACTTGGCTGGTGTCTGATAACGTGCAGGTTGCTCCGCAGGAAGTGGAAGTCAGTTCTTATCTGGTCGGGCAGATTGACTCGGAAGTGGACACCGACGATTTGAGTAACTTCCAGCTCTGATGGCCCGCGTTACCCTGCGCATCACTGGCACACAACTGCTGTGCCAGGATGAACACCCTTCCCTTCTGGCGGCGCTGGAATCCCACAATGTGGCGGTTGAGTACCAGTGCCGCGAAGGTTACTGCGGTTCCTGTCGCACGCGCCTTGTTGCAGGCCAGGTGGACTGGATTGCCGAACCGTTAGCCTTTATTCAGCCGGGGGAAATTTTGCCCTGTTGTTGCCGGGCAAAAGGCGATATTGAAATCGAGATGTGAATTGGTTGTAGTGCCAGATACAACGCTTATGCGTCTTATCTGGCCTACAACGATTACATGGCGTAGTAATACGCTTTCACCTGCTCCCAGTCCGCTTTGGGGATTGGCTCCAGATATTTTTCCAGCTGGCGGAAGTCATGATTAATCGCTTTATCGCGACGCAAGCGGCGACGACTTTTCTCCAGATCAAGAAAACCAGCTTCTGCCTTACCTTCTGTTTTCACATAGATATGGCGAACATAACAACAGCCATGCTGACGATTAACGCTATGCATTTTCTTAAACGCCAGCGCCACTGCTTTCAACATGGCTTGCCGTACTTCGTCAGAATAGGGCGTTACTGCATGCTGGGCATACCAGTCAGCAATGCTGATGAACCCCGCCATATCTTCAGTCACCAGCAACGCGCGCCATTCCCCCTCAATTTTCACCGCTTCACCAAAAACGATCTTCGGCACGATGACACCGGCCCGTTCCAGTTCTTTAATTACCGCAACCTCACGGACAATCGTTGGTCGGCCGAAAGGATAACGTACGGAATGAAACAGATGATGCGTCATGCGCTTTACATACAGCTTTTTGCCGTTGCGCTCGACGCATTGCACCCCGCTCATACCATTACGGCGATAGTTAGGCTCTTCAACCCAGTCGCCCTCTGTTGCCCACCAGTGATTAAATTCGTCGTGCTTTGCTGAAACTGCCATACCCTATCGCCTGTCATTTTTTATTAACGACAATGACTATAGGTGGTTACCTGCGAAAAATCTTAATGAAACGTGTCGTATTAATGAATTTCTTTTGCCACTACTAGCGCGACACCGCTTTTACCCTTCATTTGCAGCGCATAGACTCCACCAGCCACTACCACTAATAGTGCACCCAGCAGATAAATCATTCGGTAGCCAGTATGTGCAACCATCATCCCCATCACACAGGCTCCCAGCGCCAGGCCTGCATCCATCGCATTGAAGAATAGGGAGTTTGCGACACCGATTTTATGCGGTTCCACTGAACTGATAATCTGCGTCTGAAAAACTGGCGTCACGGAACCATACCCGATACCAATCAACGCGCCAGAAACAACCATCATTATGCTTCCCTGGGTGTAGCCGAGAACCACCAGTCCAACCGTAAAGAACACAAGGCAAGGGTAAACCACATATTTCGGTCCTTTTTT
>OGGX01000803.1_pt1 | contig 15764 bp, 7 predicted proteins | sample 1571331 | NCBI WGS metagenome assembly OGGX01 (sample SAMEA2582056, study PRJEB24529) | metagenome | biome: Human gut stool | place: China | collected 2011
GGAACTTTGGGCAATCAGCAAGTTGGTTATTATGATTATCTGCAGCAAATAGAAACAGGAAAAGTTCTTAATTATTCGTTTGGTGATAAAGAAAAAGCCTCGTATGCCTATGAAACCGCTCCTAATGCTTCCGACTTGACATGGGAAACCGTAGTTACTAAAAATATTGGTCTTGATATCGGTATCTTCAATAATAGATTGAATATTTCGGCAGATGCTTATATAAGGGATACAAAAGACATGCTAATGCCCGGCAAAGCATTACCGTCTGTCTATGGCGCAAAATCTCCTAATATGAATGCTGCTGACTTAAGGACCAAAGGTTGGGAATTGGTCGTTGCCTGGAATGACCGTTTTAATGTGATGGACAAACCTTTTAACTATGGTGTTTCGTTTGGAATCGGGGATAATGTCTCCAAGATTACGAAATATGATAACCCTAATAAAGAAATCAGCTCTCCTTATGTCGGTCAGAGACTGGGAGATATATGGGGGTATATGGTTGATGGCTATTTTGCGACAGATGAAGAGGCAGCTAATTATGGAGTAGACCAGAGTGTCGTAAACTATATCATCAATAATGCCGTTGTCGATAGAGGACTGCATGCTGGAGACATGAAATATCTCGATCTTGATGGCAATAATAAGATCGAACAAACTGTCAGTGCTAATGATATTAAGGACCAACGGATTATAGGTAATTCTCTTCCGCGCTATACGTACAGCATCAGACTTAATGCAGAATGGAATGGCATTGACTTTTCCGTGTTCTTTCAGGGAGTGGGGAAACAAGACTGGTACCCATCCAGTGATGCATTTGCCTTTTGGGGACCGTATAGTTCACCAGCACCAAGTTTCATTCCGAAGGATTTTCTGGCAGACGTATGGAGCGTAGACAATCCTGATGCTTATTTCCCCCGTCCCAGAGGATATATCGCATGGACTGATGGCCGTTCCTTGTCATCGGTTAATAACAGATACTTGCAAAGTCTTGCCTATTGCCGACTGAAAAACCTGACCGTAGGATATACGTTACCTGTTAAATGGTTATCAAAGATACATGTACAGAAAGCCCGTCTCTATTTCAGTGGTGAGAATCTGCTCACATTAGACAGGCTGGATACGGATTATATTGATCCGGAAGCGGCTGCTGCCGGAACAAATTGGAAAACAGGTAAGACTAATGCACTCTCTTATCCGTTCTCAAAGACCTATTCTTTTGGTATTGATATTACATTCTGATAATAACTAATATATCTATATATGAAAACCAAGTTTAGTATCATATTTATGTGGTTGTTTACCATTCTTTTTATATCGTGTGATAAACTGGACCTTTATCCTGAAGACAGTTTGTCTCCAACCACCTATTTCAAGAATGAAAACGAACTTCAACTGTATAGTAATCAGTTTTACTATAATATACTGCCTACTGCAGCAGATATTTATAAAGATAATGCAGATGTATTGATTGTTTCTCCGTTGGATGATGAGGTAACTGGGCAACGGATCATTCCATCGACGGGTGGAGGATGGAATTGGGAGGCATTGAGAAGTCTTAATTTCTTGTTAGAGAATTCTCATAATTGTGAAGATCAAGATGTACGTAATAAGTACGATGCAATCACCCGTTTTTTCAGGGCTTATTTTTACTTTAAGAAAGTACAGCGATTTGGAGATGTCCCCTGGTATGATAAAGTACTGGATTCATCTGATGCTGAACTGTTGTATAAACCCCGGGATTCCAGAGAGTTTGTGATGCAGAAAATCATTGAAGATTTGGATTTTGCTATTACTACTTTATCCAAAGAAAAAGAACTTTACAGAGTCAGTAAATGGGCTGCATTGGCACTGAAGTCAAGAGTTTGTTTGTTTGAAGGCACTTTCCGTAAGTATCATGGGATAGCAGACTACGAAAAATATTTGGATGCGTGCATTACTGCTTCCGATGACTTTATGAAGAATAGTGGATATAGCTTGTATAAAACAGGCAGTACTCCTTATCAGACTCTTTTTTCTTCCTTGAATGCCATTCAGCAGGAAATTGTTTTGGCTAGAGACTATAATGGGACACTGAATATCCGTCACGACGTGCAAGGTTTTGAAAATACAGCTTCGAAAGGCAGACCCGGATTATCGAAAAAGATTGTAAATATGTATTTGAATAAGAACGGTTCCCGTTTTACGGACATGCAAGGATATGCCACTAAGGTATTTTTTGATGAATGTCAGAACAGGGATCCTCGTTTGGCACAGAGTATTCTATGTGATGGTGCTACCTGGCCTTTAGTCAACGGTAAGCCAGCTGCAATAGACCTGTCAAAATCATATAGATGGGGAAGCGGATACTTCCTGACAAAGTTCCTGGATGACCGTATCGATCATCGAAAAGGTGGTACCACTTACATGGACTTTCCAATGATGAGATATGCAGAAGCCGAGAATGAGGCTGAAGATACGAACACAGCCAGAGAAAAAGCAATAGCCCAACTTAACAGGATACGTCGCCGTGCCGGTATCACGACAGACTTACTGGCCGCAGATTATAATCAGACAACCCTTCGGGAACGCATACGCAAAGAACGCCGTGTAGAACTTTGTTTTGAAGATCATCGATTCTTTGATATAAGAAGATGGCTGATAGCAAAAGATGTGATGAGATTACCGGCCGTCGGAATAAAGAAAATTAACGGTGAATATCAACGGGTAACTTTAGATACACGTAATTATAACGAGCGCATGAACTTGGCTCCAATACCACAGGATGAAGTTAATAACTGCCCGAATATCTACCAGAATCCGGGATACTAATCTAAATAGAATGTTTACTCAAAAAAAATAAAGTCATGAAAACAAATAGTATAATTGCATTAATTCTGTCAATCAGTTTATTTGGATTATTCGGTTGTGCAGATAAATATGAAGTTGATTATGAAGCACCTGTCAAGATTGAATTTACAGGTGTCGATCAGAACAATAGAGTATCATTAGAGAAAGGAGTTGCAGAATACACAGCAACTGTCAAAGTTCAGGGAGAAATCATGAGTTTTGAAATCTACCAGGCAGACTCCAAAACCGGAATGCAAGGAAGTCTGATAGAAGAAACTGCCCAGTCATTTGCAGACGGAACCACTAATTATGAGACAACTTACAAGTTTACTTCTTTAAAAGAAAATGCCTGTATTACAGTAGTTGTTCTAGGTGCTGACGGTCATACGTACCAACGTAACTTATTGGTAGAGATTACTCCTTCTGTTTTATTCTCCGATCCGGATTACGGAAAAGATGGAGAAATAGTAGAGACAGCCTCGGCCTACTATGGTTGTTATTATGCAACATGGCTTCTTGGACGCACCTATATGGCTGCTGATGCCATGAAATATACAAATGAAGTAGATTTCTCACTCGGAGATGTTATCTTGTCTCCGGGAAGTGAAGCAGTACCCGCCTTTGTTTCACCAGCTAAAAGAAGTGAGTATGGTTTGATGACAATTAGCGGCTTGCAACACACATTATTTGCTGAAACCTCTTTATCACAAGCGGAGTTTAATGCAATCTCACAAGTAGATGCAACCCCAATAGAACGTCTGGCAGATCCGACCTCCGAGGTTTTAGCTATTCAAGCAAATAAAGTTTACCTGTTCAAAACAGCCAATGGAAAGAAAGGATTGATTTGCATACAAAAAATAACAGCAAAAACAGGTACAATCGAAGTGTCACCGGATAATTGGGTAGAAAACACAAAATACTCATGGGTACAATTACTGACTAAAACCGTGGTAAAGTAAAATTCCCATTTAAGATACTTTCTCCAATGATAGTATCATAGAATAATTAGAAGAATAGAGAAGTATTCGGTTTCTACGAGCTTCTCTATTCCTATTTTATCAACAGAAGAAAGGAGAAATCTATCATTCTACCATTTTTTTTCCTTTATTGATTAGTATTTTTCCTTTCTTCTCTAATATCTTCCCTACTTTTGCGAAAAGTCATCACGAAAAACTGAAGTTAATTAAATCAAAATAATTATGAACTTAAAAAAACATTTACCCTGGCTGGGAGCCCTCCTCCCCATTGCTAACACACAAGCTGAAACAAAACCCAATGTAGTAATTATCTATATCGATGATATGGGTATCGGTGACATCGGTTGTTATGGAGGTAAATTCGCTCCTACTCCCAATATTGACAAGTTGGCACAGGACGGACTATTATTCAACCAATATTACTCTTCTGCGCCGGTTAGCTCTCCATCCCGCTGCGGACTGACAACAGGCCTCTTTCCTCTTGAAGTGGGAATCAACACTTTCCTGAATGATAAAGCTGCTAATAAGAGGTGCGAACAACGTAATTTCCTTGATGATAAGTTGCCTTCAATGGCACGTGCTTTCCAAAATGCAGGTTACTCAACAGGACACATCGGAAAATGGCACATGGGAGGCGGACGTGACGTACATGATGCTCCTTCTATTAAGAATTACGGTTTTGATGAATACATATCAACTTACGAGAGTCCGGATCCGGAACCGGCAATCACTGCTACCAAATGGATATGGTCGGATAAAGACAGCGTGAAGCGCTGGAGACGTACCGAATACTTTGTAGATAAAAGTATTGAGTTTGTAAAGCATCATAAAGATGAGCCTTTCTTCCTGAATCTATGGCCGGATGATATGCACACCCCTTGGGTACCGGAATTCAAACAAAAGGAAAGAAAAAGCTGGGAAACCCAGGAAGCGTTTGCACCCGTACTTGCGGAAATGGACAAACAGCTCGGACGTTTTATCAAAGCACTGGATGAGTTAGGCCTAGCCGAAAACACAATCATTATTTTCACCAGTGACAATGGTCCCGCACCTAGCTTCAAGTCTGTACGTTCCGCTTATCTGAGAGGAACTAAAAATAGTCTTTATGAAGGCGGTATCCGCATGCCGTTCATCGTCAGATATCCTAAGAAGATTAAAGCCGGACAGGTAAATAATGAATCAGTATTATGTGCCGTAGATTTATATCCGACTTTGTGTTCAGTAACCGGAATCAAGACTGAAAAAGGCTATAAAGGTGATGGGCAGAACTATGCAAAAGTTCTTCTCGGTAAATCGGAAGCTAAACGCAAGACTGATTTAATGTGGGACTTCGGACGAAACAAACATTTTGGCTTTCCAGGAAACCCTTATGACAAAAGCCCTCATTTAGCTATACGTAGCGGAAAATGGAAATTATTAGTGAATGGCGACGGAAGCGATGCACAACTATATGACATGGAAAAGGATAAGTTTGAAAAGAGCAATATCGCAAGCGAGCATCCTGATCTGGTTGCCAAGTTGAGCAAAAAGGTATGCCAATGGTATGCCGAAAACAAAGACAAAGGACTACAAACCTCTAATTAAACAATAATATTCATGAATTCTAAAGCTTTTCTTCTGCCGGCAGCGCTAATGATAGCCGGCAACACTGCAGCAAATGCCAAAGGAAAAAAGTCCGATCAGCGACCTAATATCCTGGTAATTCTTGCGGATGACCTCGGTTATTCCGACTTGGGATGCTACGGTAGTGAAATTCACACACCTAATCTGGACAAACTGGCAAAACAAGGAGTACGTTTCAATCATTTCTATAACACCAGCCGTAGCTGTCCGACACGTGCTTCCCTATTGACAGGACTTTATCAACATCAGGCAGGTATCGGACGAATGACCTTCGATGACCATCTGCCGGGATACCGGGGCACACTATCACGCAATGCAGTTACCATCGCTGAAGTTCTGAAAGAATCAGGATATGCAACCAGCATGGTAGGTAAATGGCATATCGCCGAGACTCCTCTACGTAAAGACCAACGCGAATGGCTCGCACATCACGTATACCACGAAACCTACTCCGACCTCTGTCATTATCCGGTGAATCGCGGATTTGACACCCATTACGGTACGATTTATGGAGTGGTGGACTATTTTGATCCATTCAGTCTGGTAGAAGGAGAAGTACCTGTAAAAGAAGTACCCGACGGATATTACATCACACAGGCGCTTTCAGACCGTGCTGTGAAAGAAGTGAAAGAGTATGCCAAAGACGATAAACCATTCTTTATGTATCTGGCTTACACAGCACCACACTGGCCGCTGCATGCATTGCCGGAAGATATTGAGAAATACAAGGATACCTATAAAGTAGGTTGGGAAGCCATTCGTAATGCACGTTACGAACGTCAGAAACAACTGGGTATATTCCCTAATATGGATAATTTCCTGTCTGACAGACAGTTCAAAGACAAATGGGAAGACAACCCACACGCTGAATGGGATGCCCGTGCCATGGCTGTTCATGCTGCCATGATCGACCGTATGGACCAGGGAATAGGACAAGTAATCGATGCTCTGGAAAAGACAGGACAGCTTGAAAACACACTGATTCTATTCCTTTCCGACAACGGATGCAGTAATGAAGATTGCCAGAACTACTCTCCCGGAGAAAACGACCGTCCTGACATGACACGTAAAGGGGAGAAAATGGTTTATCCTCATAACAAAGAAGTACTGCCTGGACCGGAAACAACTTATGCTTCATTGGGAGCACGCTGGGCAAACGTAGCCAATACACCGTTCCGTTTCTGGAAAGCCAAATCGTATGAGGGAGGTATCTGTACTCCGATGATTGCCCACTGGCCGAAAGGTATCAAGAAGAATGTCGGCAAGATGACTCCTGAAATCGGGCATGTAATGGACATCATGGCTACCTGTATCGATATGGCGGGAGCTACTTATCCTACCAAGTACAAAGGAAATGACATCATTCCATTGGAAGGCAAGAGTCTGGTTCCTATTTTCAAGAACGGACATCGTGAAGGACACGACTATCTGGGATTCGAACATTACAATGAACGTGCATTCCTTTCTAACGATGGTTGGAAACTGGTTCGTCCGGGAGAAAACGCTAAATGGGAGTTATACAATCTGAATGAAGACCGGAGCGAAATGCATAACCTGGCAGCACAACACCCTGAAAAAGTAGCGGAAATGACAAAAGCTTACGAAGCATGGGCGAAACGTTGTATGGTAGAACCTTATCCGGGACAGAAGAAAAAATAAGAAGCATTCGATTGATTATTTTATAAAAGACTCCTGCCGCAATATCGCAAGATATTTACCGGCAGGAGTCTTTTTTATATGCCTTTATACAATCTATCACACCTCCCCTGAAACCGGAGGCTGACCATTATATTCTTTAGGTAATACGCCATATTGCGCTTTAAAACATTTCGCAAAATAAGAAGAAGAAGTAAATCCCACCTGCGCTGCCACTTCAGAAATCCGGGTACCACTCATAATCAGTTCAGCAGCTCTATTCATACGAAGTGTCTTCAAATAATCATTAGGTGACATTCCGGACAAAGCCTTGATCTTCCGATAGAAATTGGAACGACTCATATTCATCTGTTCAGACAGGGTATCTATCGAAAAGTTCTCATCTGCCAGCTGTTCGGCTATCACCCCTTGTATCTTCGCAATAAATTCACAGTCTTTCTGCGACATCGCAAAGTCCGTTGTCGAAACAGCCACCGTATCCCCAGCCAGGCTCACCATCAATTTATGGAAAGACTGCCTCAACTTCAGCAAATTTTCGATCTGCATATGAAGCTGTTTGATAGAGAATGGTTTCTCCACATATACATCTGCTCCACATGTAAGTCCTTCGACTTTAGACTCCAAAGTCGTTTTAGCCGTCAATAAAATGACCGGAATATGGGAATAAGAGATTTCAGACTTCACTTTGCAACAAAGTTCCAGACCATCCATCTCCGGCATCATAACGTCGCTTACTATGACATCTACGTTTTCCTGTGCAAGCACTTCAAGCGCTTCACGACCATTGGAAGCCCTCAACACACGGAACCATTCAGCCAACGACTCACGAGTCAGATTCAATAAATCAACATTATCCTCAACCAGCAGAACCGTAAACTTCTTCCCTGAATACTCCGAAGATACAGCATCAGAAGCATCCACATGTTCCGAATGCATTTCTACAATATCAGCCGTTTTCTCCGTCTCCCACTCTTTGACCGGAAGAGACAATATAAATGAAGAACCGCCTCCAACATTATCTTCCAAGTACAAATCTCCCTGGTGAGCCTCCGCCAAAGACTTTGCGAAAGCCAATCCGATACCGGTACCTACAGCCGTAGCCACCTTATCATCAGGCAGTTGATAGAAAGCTTCAAATATCTTTTGTTTCTGTTCATCCGGTATTCCGGGACCATCATCGTTCACTTGTATCTCATATCCCTTATCAGTGACAAGTAGTTTCAGGTCAATATGCGCATGAGCATATTTGATGGCATTTCCCATCAAATTAACAAGAATCTTACTTAATTTCTCCCTATCCACCGTAGACACCAACTCTTGTTCAGGAACAGTCAATTGCAAATCAATCCCCTTCAATTCAGCAGGGCTTGTAAATTGATTATAAACATCACTGACAAGTTCCTTTATATCACTCTTCTTCAAATTCAAATGCAGCGTACCACTCTCCATTTTCTGGAAGTCAAGCAATTCATTAGTAATTCCCAACAGATAATTTACGTTCTTATCTATCACAGACAAATACTTGAGATCTTTCCCTTCACGCTCCTTCTCCAACAATTTTTCCAAAGGAAGGCGTATCAAACTAAGCGGAGTACGTATCTCATGCACCAAGTTGATGAAGAAGCTAATCTTCGACCTATAAACTTCCTGTTCCTTGGCAGTCTGATATTTTTCCATCCGCCGTTTATATTTGCGTTTAACACGGAGATTCCATCGCCAGGCCATCCAGCCGATCCATCCCAATAGCATAAGAACATAAACAACATAAGCCAAAGTACTACGCCACCAGGGAGGAGTAATCACCACCTTTAAAGTGGTAGTCTTTTCATTCCACTGACGATCATTATTAGAGCCTCTGATTTCAAACAGATATTCACCGGGAGGCAAATTTGTGTAAGAAGCCACATTGTTCTCGGTATTCATAATCCATTCCTTATCCACTCCCCGAAGTATATAAGAATATCGGTTCTTTGCCGGATCTTCAAAACTAAGAGCTACAAAACGGATGGAGAAGCTATTGTTCTCATAAGATAAAGTCACCTTATCGGCCATATAAAGCGGTTTATCCAACTGAAGCAGTTTCTTTACTTCCAGTTCGTCCGTCTGATAAGGCAACCGGATGTCAGTCACATAAACCGGAGGAATATATTTGTTATCCACAAATTGTTCCGGCTGAAATACATTAAAGCCATTTATTCCACCAAAATACAATTTTCCTTCGGATGATTTCAATGAAGATCGAGCCATAAACTGATTTCCCTGCAAACCATCATTAATCGTAAATTGGCGGAAATGATCTTTAGTGACAGGATTAATCTTGAAAATTCCGGCATTGCTGGATATCCAGAAATCACCTCCCTGATCTTGTTCAATCGCATAAATAACCTTATTAGGTAATAAAGTATTATGCGGATCAAATTCTATGAATGTTTTCGTTTTAGGATCAAAGGAACACAGCCCTCCCCCATTGGTACCAAACCACATGGTTCCTTTCGCATCTTCAAACAGAGTAATGACCGAATTGCTGGTAATTGTAGTCGAGTCTTCCCGTTCGTGCTGATAATGCTTCCAATGAGCATTCATTGTATTATAAGAAAACACACCACTATTGGAAGTCGCAATCCAAAGATGATTGTACATATCTTCATATATATCGACAACAGAAACCATTGAGCCAACACTTGTGATGGTCATAAAATTATCTTTCGCAGAGTCATAACAGCATAATCCCCAGCTCGTTCCTACATAGATATCTCCTTTCCGTCCTTTATAGATACACAACACATCGTTGCTACAAATTGTATTCGGGATTCCACGGGAGTGAGTATAAGCCTTCACTGCTCCTGTGCGCAAATTAACAACCCGTATTCCTCCGGCATAAGTCCCGATCCATAGGTAGTCGCCGTCCAACATTAAAGAACGAATATCATATTTCTGACTTTTAGCTCCTCCAATAGCATAGGGAGAAAGCTCTTGGGTAGCAGCATTAAAGAAATACAAACCGCTTTGAGTTCCAATCCAGATATTCCCATCTTTACTCTCACAGAAAGGAGCAACCACCTCCCCTGCTCCCGGCACCCCGGACAAATAGGCAGGCGAATAATAATCAAAGCGTTTAGTTTGCTTGGACATATAGTTGATTCCTCCCAGATTGGTCAACACCCAAAGAGCTCCTTCAGCATCCCACATCATTCCATTGATGGTCTGATCGCTCAAACTTCTCGGATCCGCCGGATTATCCGCCCGCTGGAATGTGTTTGTATTCTGATTGAACAGATAAAGCCCGTTATCAGTCCCTACCAACAACTCTTTATCCGTATACTTCAACAAACAATGAACAGCTCCGAAATTAAACGCCGAACCACTGTAGTTGTCTATAGCTTCGGTTCGTTCATCCAAACGACTCAGCAGATTGCTTCCTGCACCAATCCAGATTTCTCCATCGATATTCTGAATACAGTTCACCTTATAACTATCAGAGGCATTTGTTTCCAATGAGATTTCGTATGCCCGGAGAAACTTGCCATTCTCGTCAAAACACAACAAACCTTCCTGTAGAGAAGAGATATACACCCTCTTTTGATCGGCACTCTGACAAAGGTCCCACACAAAAGAAGTCTGAACACTATTTTGAGTCAACACCTCTGTTTTCGGATCATAAATAAAAAATCCCTGTCCCAAAGTAGCAATCCAGATAAGACCATTTTCTGTCTTTACAATCTTTTTAATCTCACTACTGATATACACACCATACTGCGTAGTTTTATCAAAGTAAGAAAAACGATCGGTATTGCGGTCATAAATATAAAGTCCGGAGTTTGTTCCGACCCAGATACTCTTGTCCACCTCTATCAAGGCTTCTACGAAATTATTTTCTAATGAAAATTTGTCGTTGAGAACATTCCGGTACACTTTATTGCCTCGTCCGTCATAACGGTTCAATCCGTCACTGGTACCTAGCCAGATAAAGCCATAGCTGTCTTGAAGCGCACACCATACGGTATTATGAGATAACCCATCCTCCACCTGATATTTCTTGAATGAAAAATAAGGAGACGCGGACAATGTTCCGGCCCAGAAGACCAGCAAGCATATTAGTATTTTAGTTAACTTCATTCTATGTGTGTGTTTTTTAATTCAATTATCGATTCAGCCAAGGTTCAGGATTCAGCTTTTCTTTCTCCCTGCGCAACTGGAAATGCAATACCGTCCGCCCATTATCCGTACCGTCGGAAAAGACCTGACCGATAGATTGCTTCGTACTCACCGAATCGCCAGCCTTAACGGAAGCTGAAGAGAGATTGCAATAAACAGAAATATAATCACCATGACGAATGAGAACATTAAATAATCCGTTCAACTGGAATACAGCCGCCACCTTTCCATCAAAAATAGCACGTGCCTGTGCACCCGGCCTTCCCTGAATATCAATACCCTTGTTATCCAGTTTCACGTTACGTAAGCCCTCTACGGCATATTGCCCGTAACGGCTGGTTATGATATAAGCTCCGGATATAGGCATGGGCAGTTTTCCGCGATTCGCGGCAAAGTTACCCGATAATTCCCGATCCTCCTTACTTATGGTATAAGCATCAAGAGGTTTCGATTTCGCAGCCGTTTCCGTTGCAGTGGATTTCCCCTCCTTACTTTCCTCTTTCTTACGCGCAGCGGCTTCACGACGGGCTTCTTCCTGTGCACGCTTACGGGCACGCTCTATCTCTTCCGCAATTAATTTATCAATACGAGCATTCAGCTGATTGGCTTCCCTGCGTTTTTTATTAATCTCATTCTGCAATCCTTTCTGTTTCTTTTGCAGATTAGTCACCAACGTACGCTTCTCCTTTTCCTGTTCCTCCAGCTTGACCTTTTCGCTCTCGCGTTCCTGCAACAGGTTCTCCTTGGCAGCTTTCACCTGTTGCCGTTCCGCTTTCTTCTTGCGTATCTGCTCTTGTTTTTTTAGGATTTCCTCCCCTTGCAGACGTTGATAAGTAGCATATTCACGGACGTAGCGCATACGCCGGTAAGTCTGTCCCAAGTTCTTTGCCGAAAAAATAAACATCAGCTTCTCCTCTATCGACTTATTCTTATACAAGTACTGAACAGAAGCTTCATATTTCTTCTTTTTATCTTTCAAATCCTTCTCCAACCCGCGCAACTGACGTTCCAATGACGCCAATTCACGCTGGATAACCTCCACATCATTGTTTATAGCCATGATATAACGCTTCCGCTCTTCAATCTGTCCCGTCAACACAGCCAGGCTGTTCAACTGACTTCCCACATCTTTCTTTGTATCCTTCAATATAGATTCCGATTCGGCAATCTGTTTTTGCAGCGTACCGCGTTTACTTTCCAGCTCACGAATCAACTTGTTCGATTGAGCGAAAAGAGGAACTGCCAACCAAAGGCAACTGATTAGAATAACAAAGAAACGTTTCATCATAATAAAGCTACCAGCATTTTTACTAATTCTTCCAGAGGAACTTGGTTATACTTAGACGTCAGTTCCGTCGGAGTCATTGAAAACTCCTGTGTTGAAAACTCATAAAGTTGAACTTTAGCCTTTTCCAATGAGGGGATTCCTATATCCTTTCCTGTCAGTTCTGTCTTTCCGCCAGGAAGAGAAGCATCCATCAATATCTTTTCCAAACGGGAGAACTCCACATTCTTCGATAATACATTCTTCAATTCAGCCTTCGTTGCACGAACGAAGCGTTTATTCATCCGGTCTACAAGCAGCACTTCGTCAGGAGTCACTTCTATACGTGCCACTTCCGTACGCAGAATAGGCATCAATAAGGAGATTTGTACCCGCTCATGAGTTTTCATTTTCATGGTTCCCCCTACAGACATACTTCCCTTCTTACTGGGAATGGTCATTTGAAGTTTGGAAGCCAAATAACTGGAGGTCTGCGTCTTTGTCGAAGTCTTAGTTTCCGAGGTCGCTAAATGCTTCGAACTCTTACAGCCTGCCAACACTACCACCAACAACAATAGATAAACTATTCTTTTCATTCCGCAATATATTTCTTCTTTTCTATTTTCTGTTTCAACATCTTCGACTCGCTACCCATTTCCAGTGCCTTCTTCCAATAATTCAACGCACCTTCCACGTCACCGGTCATAAAATAAATATCTCCGCAATGCTCCACAATCACATCACTTTTCTCACCGTCGTTCTTCATCGCATTATCAATATAGATACGGGCTTCGGCATAGTTTCCCTTTTCGAAAAGAATCCAGGCATAAGTGTCGAGATAGGTCGAATTGTTAGGTTCGGCTTTCACCGTTTTATAACTCATTTCTTCCGCCTTATCCAAGTCACGACGTTCCACAGACAGATAATAAGCATAATTATTTAATGCGCCAATATTGGAAGGATTATATACCAAAGCCGAATCGTAGGCAGCATAAGCCTCCGTCATCTGTTTCTTGGTATGATAAATATCCCCCATGATAGAATAAAAATCTGAAACGACTTCTTTCCTCGTATCGGGAGTTATATGTTCCAATGCTCTATTACAAACACTCAACACACTATCTCCCTGCTCTGCCTGATGATAAGCGATAGCCAGATAATAATAAAGCTCCAACGCATCCGGAGTGGCTTCAATGCCCGGTTCGCAGACCTTGATAATTTGCTTATAATCTTCCTTTTTCACCGCCGCACTAACCAGCATCAAACGGGCAGCCTTATTGGTAGGATCCAGATCAACCACCTGCTCCAATACCGGCACAGCCTCCTGTTCCATATTCTTCGATAACAGGTATTGAGAATAAAGCATCGGTATCTGCGGATCGTCCATATCCTGTTTCATCATCCGGTCAAACAACGCAATCACTTGAGTACTGTCTTTAACGGACGACTGTTCATTTTCCGCAATCACCTGTCTCATGACACTGATTTTAGTATCAGAAGTCACCTTCTTGTTCAATAACAACGTATCCAGTTGCTGTTGATACAATTCTTTCTGACCGGTCTGTTCATAGTAAGAAGCCATCGAGAAAAGCGCCATCGGGTTATCAGGCTCTACAGCCAGTACCTTCTGGTATGCATCATAAGCTTCCTGCTTTTTCCCATTCTGAAGATATACATCTCCCAGTATCACCTGATAACGCATATCCATCGGATATTCCTGTACCAGACTTTCTATTTCCTGAAATGCCTTCTTATCATCTTTCATCTGAAGATAAATCCGGAATTTCTCCATAGACAGCTGCTCATTCTTACCCAGACGTTTCTCTAAACGATTCAATGTAGAAATGACATCATTATACTTCTCCTGCCGACTATAAATATCAAGAAGGCTGAACAAAGGGTCCTGTTTCGACGGGAAACGGGCGACCATCTTCTCAAGCAAAGCCGCAGCCTTATCCAATTCATTTTGTTGCTGGTACAGACTGACCAATCCCTGGCTATACCAATAGTTATCAGGTGCAAAAGCAACCGCTTGCTCCAAAGCAGCCTGACCTTGCGGCACCTGGCGGAGGAACATATAATATTGCGATATTTCATAAAGCGCAGAAGAAGCATTGGGGTTGATATCCAGACAATGCTGCAACAAACCAAAAGCCGCATCATACTCATTCTTTTCTTTCATCCGCATGGCTTCCAAAAAGAAGTAGTCATATTTACGTTGCTTTTCAGCAGAAATAAACGGTACCTTCATCAAAAAGGATGCATCTGCCTTCGCTGCTGTTTTCGCTGTACGCACAGACCGGATTCCCCCACACGAAGTGAGCATTAATACCGTCACGAACAGCCATCCTATTTTTATCTTCATTCTATTTTCTCGATTATATATTCATCACACTCCGGTATGTCCGAAACCACCGGCTCCCCGTTCTGTTTCATCCAACACTTCCACTTCCTGCCATACAGGCTGTTCGTGTTTTGCTATCACCATCTGTGCAATACGTTCTCCATCTTCAATCACAAATGCTTCGGATGAGAGGTTAACTAAAATGATACAAACTTCTCCACGATAATCCGCATCGATCGTACCCGGAGAATTGAGTACTGTAATGCCCTTCTTTATCGCCAGTCCGCTACGCGGGCGAACTTGCGCCTCAAACCCTTTTGGAAGAGCGATATATAATCCTGTCGGCACCAGACAACGTTGCAATGGTTCCAGTGTGATAGGTTCAGAAAGATTAGCGCGGATATCCATTCCTGCAGACAATTCAGTGGCATAAGCCGGAAGCGGATGCTTCGATTTATTGATTACTTGAATATTCATAAATGCATGTTTACTATATTAACGGGCGAAAATACACATTTTGAACTGAAAAATAGTTAAGTTTGCAGTTAAATAATGTACCTGTAGCCAATTTGCGAATGGTAAAACGGCTAAATCGTAAACAAAAATAAATAAATCAAGCACTTTCAAATTCAATAATGATCAACGATATTTTTGATTACAAACTCGCAGCCTCTGGCTATATAAACGAATTATATAGCCAAAGACTGCGAGTTTAGTTCAGTCATAATCAGGATACTTACATCTTAGAAAAAAAATTGCGTACAATCAATCTGCCTTAAAATGCTTAATCTGCACATCACGTGAATTTGTTCCTACCATAACATCAAATTCTCCGGGTTCGTAAACATAGTCTAATTCGGGATTATAGAATTTCAAGTCATCTTCCGTAATAACAAACTTAACATCACGGCTTTCC
>OGGX01000805.1_pt1 | contig 15739 bp, 16 predicted proteins | sample 1571331 | NCBI WGS metagenome assembly OGGX01 (sample SAMEA2582056, study PRJEB24529) | metagenome | biome: Human gut stool | place: China | collected 2011
GGTTTAGGCATATTTTTTTCCATCAGATATAGCGTATTGATGATAGCCATTTTAAACTATGCGCTTCGTTTTGCAGGTTGATGTTCGTTATCAGCACTGAACGAAAATAAAGCAGTAACCCGCAATGTGTGCGAATTATTGGCAAAAGGCAACCACAGGCTGCCTTTTTCTTTGACTCTATGACGTTACAAAGTTAATATGCGCGCCCTATGCAAAAGGTAAAATTACCCCTGACTCTCGATCCGGTTCGTACGGCTCAAAAACGCCTTGATTACCAGGGTATCTATACCCCTGATCAGGTTGAGCGCGTCGCCGAATCCGTAGTCAGTGTGGACAGTGATGTGGAATGCTCCATGTCGTTCGCTATCGATAACCAACGTCTCGCAGTGTTAAACGGCGATGCGAAGGTGACGGTAACGCTCGAGTGTCAGCGTTGCGGAAAGCCGTTTACTCATCAGGTCTACACAACGTGTTGTTTTAGTCCTGTGCGTTCAGACGAACAGGCTGAAGCACTGCCGGAAGCGTATGAACCGATTGAGGTTAACGAATTCGGTGAAATCGATCTGCTTGCAATGGTTGAAGATGAAATCATCCTCGCCTTGCCGGTAGTTCCGGTGCATGATTCTGAACACTGTGAAGTGTCCGAAGCGGACATGGTCTTTGGTGAACTGCCTGAAGAAGCGCAAAAGCCAAACCCATTTGCCGTATTAGCCAGCTTAAAGCGTAAGTAATTGGTGCTCCCCGTTGGATCGGGGATAAACCGTAATTGAGGAGTAAGGTCCATGGCCGTACAACAGAATAAACCAACCCGTTCCAAACGTGGCATGCGTCGTTCCCATGACGCGCTGACCGCAGTCACCAGCCTGTCTGTAGACAAAACTTCTGGTGAAAAACACCTGCGTCACCACATCACTGCCGACGGTTACTACCGCGGCCGCAAGGTCATCGCTAAGTAATCACGCGTCTGCGTGATGAAGCTTAGTGAGGATTTTCCCCAGGCAACTGGGGAAAGACCAAACCGGGCGGCGACGATACCTTGACACGTCTAACCCTGGCGTTAGATGTCATGGGAGGGGATTTTGGCCCTTCCGTGACAGTGCCTGCAGCATTGCAGGCACTGAATTCTAATTCGCAACTCACTCTTCTTTTAGTCGGCAATCCCGACGCCATCACGCCATTACTTGCTAAAGCTGACTTTGAACAACGTTCGCGTCTGCAGATTATTCCTGCGCAGTCAGTTATCGCCAGTGATGCCCGGCCTTCGCAAGCTATCCGCGCCAGTCGTGGGAGTTCAATGCGCGTGGCCCTGGAGCTGGTGAAAGAAGGTCGAGCGCAAGCCTGTGTCAGTGCCGGTAATACCGGGGCGCTGATGGGGCTGGCAAAATTATTACTCAAGCCCCTGGAGGGGATTGAGCGTCCGGCGCTGGTGACGGTATTACCGCATCAGCAAAAGGGCAAAACGGTGGTCCTCGATTTAGGGGCCAACGTCGATTGTGACAGCACAATGTTGGTGCAATTTGCCATTATGGGCTCAGTTCTGGCTGAAGAGGTGGTGGAAATTCCCAATCCTCGCGTGGCGTTGCTCAATATTGGTGAAGAAGAAGTAAAGGGTCTCGACAGTATTCGAGATGCCTCAGCGGTGCTTAAAACAATCCCTTCTATCAATTATATCGGCTATCTTGAAGCCAATGAGTTGTTAACTGGCAAGACAGATGTGCTGGTTTGTGACGGCTTTACAGGAAATGTCACGTTAAAGACGATGGAAGGTGTTGTCAGGATGTTCCTTTCTCTGCTGAAATCTCAGGGTGAAGGGAAAAAACGGTCGTGGTGGCTACTGTTATTAAAGCGTTGGCTACAAAAGAGCCTGACGAGGCGATTCAGTCACCTCAACCCCGACCAGTATAACGGCGCCTGTCTGTTAGGATTGCGCGGCACGGTGATAAAAAGTCATGGTGCAGCCAATCAGCGAGCTTTTGCGGTCGCGATTGAACAGGCAGTGCAGGCGGTGCAGCGACAAGTTCCTCAGCGAATTGCCGCTCGCCTGGAATCTGTATACCCAGCTGGTTTTGAGCTGCTGGACGGTGGCAAAAGCGGAACTCTGCGGTAGCAGGACGCTGCCAGCGAACTCGCAGTTTGCAAGTGACGGTATATAACCGAAAAGTGACTGAGCGTACATGTATACGAAGATTATTGGTACTGGCAGCTATCTGCCCGAACAAGTGCGGACAAACGCCGATTTGGAAAAAATGGTGGACACCTCTGACGAGTGGATTGTCACTCGTACCGGTATCCGCGAACGCCACATTGCCGCGCCAAACGAAACCGTTTCAACCATGGGCTTTGAAGCGGCGACACGCGCAATTGAGATGGCGGGCATTGAGAAAGACCAGATTGGCCTGATCGTTGTGGCAACGACTTCTGCTACGCACGCTTTCCCGAGCGCAGCTTGTCAGATTCAAAGCATGTTGGGCATTAAAGGTTGCCCGGCATTTGACGTTGCAGCAGCCTGCGCAGGTTTCACCTATGCATTAAGCGTAGCCGATCAATACGTGAAATCTGGGGCGGTGAAGTATGCTCTGGTCGTCGGTTCCGATGTACTGGCGCGCACCTGCGATCCAACCGATCGTGGGACTATTATTATTTTTGGCGATGGCGCGGGCGCTGCGGTGCTGGCTGCCTCTGAAGAGCCGGGAATCATCTCCACCCATCTGCATGCCGACGGTAGCTATGGTGAGTTGCTGACGCTGCCTAATGCTGACCGTGTGAATCCAGAGAATTCAATTCATCTGACGATGGCGGGCAACGAGGTCTTCAAGGTTGCGGTAACAGAACTGGCGCACATCGTTGATGAGACGCTGGCGGCGAATAATCTTGACCGTTCTCAACTGGACTGGCTGGTTCCGCATCAGGCTAACCTGCGTATTATCAGTGCAACGGCGAAAAAACTCGGTATGTCGATGGACAATGTCGTGGTGACGCTGGATCGCCACGGTAATACCTCTGCGGCCTCTGTCCCGTGCGCGCTGGATGAAGCTGTACGTGACGGGCGCATTAAGCCGGGGCAGTTGGTTCTGCTTGAAGCCTTTGGCGGTGGATTCACCTGGGGCTCCGCGCTGGTTCGTTTCTAGGATAAGGATTAAAACATGACGCAATTTGCATTTGTGTTCCCTGGACAGGGTTCTCAAACCGTTGGAATGCTGGCTGATATGGCAGCGAGTTATCCAATTGTCGAAGAAACGTTTGCTGAAGCTTCTGCGGCGCTGGGCTACGACCTGTGGGCGCTGACCCAGCAGGGGCCAGCTGAAGAACTGAATAAAACCTGGCAAACCCAGCCAGCGCTGTTGACTGCATCTGTTGCGCTGTACCGCGTATGGCAGCAGCAGGGCGGTAAAGCACCGGCATTGATGGCCGGTCACAGCCTGGGGGAATACTCCGCGCTGGTTTGCGCTGGTGTGATTGATTTCGCTGATGCGGTGCGTCTGGTTGAGATGCGCGGCAAGTTCATGCAAGAAGCCGTACCGGAAGGCACGGGCGCTATGGCGGCAATCATCGGTCTGGATGATGCGTCTATTGCGAAAGCGTGTGAAGAAGCTGCAGAAGGTCAGGTCGTTTCTCCGGTAAACTTTAACTCTCCGGGACAGGTGGTTATTGCCGGTCATAAAGAAGCAGTTGAGCGTGCTGGCGCTGCCTGTAAAGCTGCGGGCGCAAAACGCGCTCTGCCGTTACCAGTGAGCGTACCGTCTCACTGTGCGCTGATGAAACCAGCAGCCGACAAACTGGCAGTAGAATTAGCGAAAATCACCTTTAACGCACCAACAGTTCCTGTTGTGAATAACGTTGATGTGAAATGCGAAACCAATGGTGATGCCATCCGTGACGCACTGGTACGTCAGTTGTATAACCCGGTTCAGTGGACGAAGTCTGTTGAGTACATGGCAGCGCAAGGCGTAGAACATCTCTATGAAGTCGGCCCGGGCAAAGTGCTTACTGGCCTGACGAAACGCATTGTCGACACCCTGACCGCCTCGGCGCTGAACGAACCTTCAGCGATGGCAGCGGCGCTCGAGCTTTAAAAGAGGAAAATCATGAGTTTTGAAGGAAAAATCGCACTGGTAACCGGTGCAAGCCGCGGAATTGGCCGCGCAATTGCTGAAACGCTCGCAGCCCGTGGCGCGAAAGTTATTGGCACTGCGACCAGTGAAAATGGCGCTCAGGCGATCAGTGATTATTTAGGTGCCAACGGCAAAGGTCTGATGTTGAATGTGACCGACCCGGCATCTATCGAATCTGTTCTGGAAAAAATTCGCGCAGAATTTGGTGAAGTGGATATCCTGGTCAATAATGCCGGTATCACTCGTGATAACCTGTTAATGCGAATGAAAGATGAAGAGTGGAACGATATTATCGAAACCAACCTTTCATCTGTTTTCCGTCTGTCAAAAGCGGTAATGCGCGCTATGATGAAAAAGCGTCATGGTCGTATTATCACTATCGGTTCTGTGGTTGGTACCATGGGAAATGGCGGTCAGGCCAACTACGCTGCGGCGAAAGCGGGCTTGATCGGCTTCAGTAAATCACTGGCGCGCGAAGTTGCGTCACGCGGTATTACTGTAAACGTTGTTGCTCCGGGCTTTATTGAAACGGACATGACACGTGCGCTGAGCGATGACCAGCGTGCGGGTATCCTGGCGCAGGTTCCTGCGGGTCGCCTCGGCGGCGCACAGGAAATCGCCAACGCGGTTGCATTCCTGGCATCCGACGAAGCAGCTTACATCACGGGTGAAACTTTGCATGTGAACGGCGGGATGTACATGGTCTGACCGCGATTTGCACAAAATGCTCATGTTGCGCGCAGTCTGCGTGGTTATGAGTAATAATTAGTGCAAAATGATTTGCGTTATTGGGGGGTAAGGCCTCAAAATAACGTAAAATCGTGGTAAGACCTGCCGGGATTTAGTTGCAAATTTTTCAACATTTTATACACTACGAAAACCATCGCGAAAGCGAGTTTTGATAGGAAATTTAAGAGTATGAGCACTATCGAAGAACGCGTTAAGAAAATTATCGGCGAACAGCTGGGCGTTAAGCAGGAAGAAGTTACCAACAATGCTTCTTTCGTTGAAGACCTGGGCGCGGATTCTCTTGACACCGTTGAGCTGGTAATGGCTCTGGAAGAAGAGTTTGATACTGAGATTCCGGACGAAGAAGCTGAGAAAATCACCACCGTTCAGGCTGCCATTGATTACATCAACGGCCACCAGGCGTAAGTGAACATCTCCAGGCGGTCGTTCGACCGCCTGAGTTTTATCTTTTTGTCCCACTAGAATCATTTTTTCCCTCCCTGGAGGACAAACGTGTCTAAGCGTCGTGTAGTTGTGACCGGACTGGGCATGTTGTCTCCTGTCGGCAATACCGTAGAGTCTACCTGGAAAGCTCTGCTTGCCGGTCAGAGTGGCATCAGCCTAATCGACCATTTCGATACTAGCGCCTATGCAACGAAATTTGCTGGCTTAGTAAAGGATTTTAACTGTGAGGACATTATCTCGCGCAAAGAACAGCGCAAGATGGATGCCTTCATTCAATATGGAATTGTCGCTGGCGTTCAGGCCATGCAGGATTCTGGCCTTGAAATAACGGAAGAGAACGCAACCCGCATTGGTGCCGCAATTGGCTCCGGGATTGGCGGCCTCGGACTGATCGAAGAAAACCACACATCTCTGATGAACGGTGGTCCACGTAAGATCAGCCCATTCTTCGTTCCGTCAACGATTGTGAACATGGTGGCAGGTCATCTGACTATCATGTATGGCCTGCGTGGCCCGAGCATCTCTATCGCGACCGCCTGTACTTCCGGCGTGCACAACATTGGCCATGCTGCGCGTATTATCGCGTATGGCGATGCTGACGTGATGGTTGCAGGTGGCGCAGAGAAAGCCAGTACGCCGCTGGGCGTTGGTGGTTTTGGCGCGGCACGTGCATTATCTACCCGCAATGATAACCCGCAAGCGGCGAGCCGCCCGTGGGATAAAGAGCGTGATGGTTTCGTACTGGGCGATGGTGCCGGTATGCTGGTACTTGAAGAGTACGAACACGCGAAAAAACGCGGTGCGAAAATTTACGCTGAACTCGTCGGCTTTGGTATGAGCAGCGATGCTTATCATATGACGTCACCGCCAGAAAATGGCGCAGGCGCAGCTCTGGCAATGGCAAATGCTTTGCGTGATGCAGGCATTGAAGCGAGTCAGATTGGCTACGTTAACGCGCACGGTACTTCTACGCCGGCTGGCGATAAAGCTGAAGCGCAGGCGGTGAAAACCATCTTCGGTGAAGCTGCAAGCCGTGTGTTGGTAAGCTCCACGAAATCTATGACCGGTCACCTGTTAGGTGCGGCGGGTGCAGTAGAATCTATCTACTCCATCCTGGCGCTGCGCGATCAGGCTGTTCCGCCAACCATCAACCTGGATAACCCGGATGAAGGTTGCGATCTGGATTTCGTACCGCATGAAGCACGTCAGGTCAGCGGAATGGAATACACGCTGTGTAACTCCTTCGGCTTCGGTGGCACTAATGGTTCTTTGATCTTTAAAAAGATCTAAGTTGTCATTTTCCACCCTTATAAAAGGTCCGCTTGCGGGCCTTTTTTCTTAGCTTTTATTCCGACTTGTTCCGTAGTGAACATGCTGCCACACTAACAATTCTCTGATAAGGAGCCGGTATGTTCTTAATTAACGGTCATAAGCAGGAATCGCTGGCAGTAAGCGATCGGGCAACGCAGTTTGGTGATGGTTGTTTTACCACCGCCAGAGTTATCGACGGTAAAGTCAGTTTGTTATCGGCGCATATCCAGCGACTACAGGATGCTTGTCAGCGGTTGATGATTTCCTGTGACTTCTGGCCTCAGCTTGAACAAGAGATGAAAACGCTGGCAGCAGAACAGCAAAATGGTGTGCTGAAAGTGGTGATCAGTCGCGGTAGTGGCGGGCGAGGATACAGCACATTGAACAGCGGACCGGCAACGCGGATTCTCTCCGTTACGGTTTATCCCGCACATTACGACCGTTTGCGTAACGAGGGGATGACGTTGGCGCTAAGCCCGGTGCGGCTGGGGCGCAATCCTCATCTTGCAGGTATTAAACATCTTAATCGGCTTGAGCAAGTATTGATCCGCTCTCATCTTGAGCAGACAAACGCTGATGAGGCGCTGGTCCTTGACAGCGAAGGGTGGGTTACGGAATGCTGTGCGGCTAATTTGTTCTGGCGGAAGGGCAATGTAGTTTATACGCCGCGACTGGATCAGGCAGGTGTTAACGGCATTATGCGACAATTCTGTATCCGTTTACTGGCACAATCCTCTTATCAGCTTGTCGAAGTGCAAGCCTCTCTGGAAGAGGCGTTGCAGGCAGATGAGATGGTTATTTGTAATGCGTTAATGCCAGTGATGCCCGTACGTGCCTGTGGCGATGTCTCCTTTTCGTCAGCAACGTTATATGAATATTTAGCCCCACTTTGTGAGCGCCCGAATTAGTCATGAAAAAAGTGTTATTGATTATCTTGTTATTGCTGGTGGTACTGGGTATCGCCGCTGGTGTGGGCGTCTGGAAGGTTCGCCATCTTGCCGACAGCAAATTGCTTATCAAAGAAGAGACGATATTTACCCTAAAGCCAGGGACCGGACGTCTGGCGCTCGGTGAACAGCTTTATGCCGATAAGATCATCAATCGCCCACGGGTTTTCCAATGGCTGCTGCGTATCGAACCGGATCTTTCTCACTTTAAAGCCGGGACTTACCGCTTTACACCGCAGATGACCGTACGTGAGATGCTGAAATTGCTGGAAAGCGGTAAAGAAGCACAGTTCCCTCTGCGACTGGTAGAAGGGATGCGTCTGAGCGATTACCTCAAGCAATTGCGTGAGGCCCCGTATATCAAGCATACGCTGAGCGACGATAAGTACGCCACCGTAGCGCAGGCACTTGAACTGGAAAACCCAGAGTGGATTGAAGGTTGGTTCTGGCCAGACACCTGGATGTATACCGCCAATACCACCGATGTCGCGTTACTCAAGCGAGCGCACAAGAAAATGGTGAAAGCGGTCGATAGCGCCTGGGAAGGGCGTGCGGACGGTCTGCCCTATAAAGATAAAAACCAGCTGGTGACGATGGCATCAATTATCGAAAAAGAAACCGCCGTTGCCAGTGAACGCGATAAGGTTGCCTCAGTATTTATCAACCGTTTACGCATTGGTATGCGCCTGCAGACCGACCCGACCGTGATTTACGGGATGGGAGAGCGTTATAATGGCAAACTTTCTCGTGCAGACCTGGAAACGCCGACAGCGTATAACACCTATACCATTACCGGTTTGCCGCCAGGTGCAATAGCTACGCCGGGGGCGGATTCGCTGAAGGCTGCTGCGCATCCGGCAAAAACGCCGTATCTCTATTTTGTGGCCGATGGTAAAGGTGGTCACACGTTTAATACCAATCTTGCCAGTCATAACAAGTCTGTGCAGGATTATCTGAAAGTGCTTAAGGAAAAAAATGCGCAGTAAGTATATCGTCATTGAGGGGCTGGAAGGCGCAGGCAAAACTACCGCGCGTAACGTGGTGGTTGAGACGCTCGAGCAACTGGGTATCCGCGACATGGTTTTCACTCGGGAACCTGGCGGTACGCAACTTGCCGAAAAGTTAAGAAGCCTGGTGCTGGATATCAAATCGGTAGGCGATGAAGTCATTACCGATAAAGCCGAAGTTCTGATGTTTTATGCCGCGCGCGTTCAACTGGTAGAAACGGTCATCAAACCAGCTCTGGCTAACGGCACCTGGGTGATTGGCGATCGCCACGATCTCTCCACTCAAGCCTATCAGGGTGGAGGACGTGGTATTGACCAACATATGCTGGCAACACTGCGTGATGCTGTTCTCGGGGATTTTCGCCCCGACTTAACGCTCTATCTCGATGTTACCCCGGAAGTTGGCTTAAAACGCGCGCGTGCGCGCGGCGAGCTGGATCGTATTGAGCAAGAATCTTTCGATTTCTTTAATCGCACCCGCGCCCGCTATCTGGAACTGGCAGCACAAGATAAAAGCATTCATACCATTGATGCCACCCAGCCGCTGGAGGCCGTGATGGATGCAATCCGCACTACCGTGACCCACTGGGTGAAGGAGTTGGACGCATGAGATGGTATCCATGGTTACGACCTGATTTCGAAAAACTGGTAGCCAGCTATCAGGCCGGAAGAGGTCACCATGCGCTACTCATTCAGGCGTTACCGGGCATGGGCGATGATGCTTTAATCTACGCCCTGAGCCGTTATTTACTCTGCCAACAACCGCAGGGCCACAAAAGTTGCGGTCACTGTCGTGGATGTCAGTTGATGCAGGCTGGCACGCATCCCGATTACTACACCCTGGCTCCCGAAAAAGGGAAAAATGCGCTGGGCATTGATGCGGTACGTGAAGTCACCGAAAAGTTAAATGAGCACGCACGCTTAGGTGGTGCGAAAGTTGTCTGGGTAACCGATGCTGCCTTACTGACCGACGCCGCGGCTAACGCATTGCTGAAAACGCTTGAAGAGCCACCAGCAGAAACGTGGTTTTTCCTTGCTACCCGCGAGCCAGAACGTTTACTGGCAACATTGCGTAGTCGTTGTCGGTTGCATTACCTTGCGCCGCCGCCGGAACAGTACGCCGTGACCTGGCTTTCACGCGAAGTGACTATGTCACAGGATGCACTACTTGCCGCATTGCGCTTAAGCGCCGGTTCGCCTGGGGCGGCACTGGCGTTGTTTCAGGGAGATAACTGGCAGGCTCGTGAAACATTGTGTCAGGCGCTGGCATATAGCGTGCAATCGGGCGACTGGTATTCGCTGCTAGCGGCCCTTAATCATGAACAAGCTCCGGCGCGTTTACACTGGCTGGCAACGTTGCTGATGGATGCGCTAAAACGCCATCATGGCGCTGCGCAGGTGACCAATGTTGATGTGCCGGGGCTGGTCGTCGAACTGGCAAACCATCTTTCTCCCTCGCGCCTGCAGGCTATACTGGGGGATGTTTGCCACATTCGTGAACAGTTAATGTCTGTCACAAGCATCAACCGCGAGCTTCTCATCACCGATCTTTTACTGCGTATTGAGCATTACCTGCAACCGGGCGTTGTGCTACCGGTTCCTCATCTTTAAGAGAGACATCATGTTTTTAGTCGACTCACACTGCCATCTCGATGGTCTGGATTATGAATCTTTGCATAAGGACGTGGATGACGTTCTGGCGAAAGCCGCCGCACGCGATGTGAAATTTTGTCTGGCAGTCGCCACAACATTACCGGGTTATTTACATATGCGGGATCTGGTAGGCGAACGTGACAACGTCGTATTTTCTTGTGGCGTGCATCCACTCAACCAGAATGATCCCTACGATGTAGAAGATTTACGCCGTCTGGCGGCAGAAGTGGGCGTTGTTGCGCTGGGTGAAACCGGGTTGGATTATTATTACACGCCGGAAACTAAAGTACGTCAGCAAGAGTCCTTCATTCATCATATCCAGATTGGTCGTGAACTGAACAAGCCGGTTATCGTCCATACCCGTGACGCCCGCGCCGATACGCTGGCAATTCTGCGCGAAGAAAAAGTGACGGATTGCGGTGGCGTACTACACTGTTTTACAGAGGACAGAGAAACGGCGGGTAAATTACTGGATCTCGGATTTTACATCTCCTTTTCCGGCATTGTGACCTTCCGTAATGCGGAGCAACTGCGCGATGCTGCGCGTTATGTCCCCCTGGATCGGTTACTGGTGGAAACTGACTCACCTTACCTTGCGCCGGTGCCGCATCGAGGAAAAGAGAATCAACCTGCGATGGTTCGTGACGTTGCAGAATACATGGCTGTGTTGAAAGGTGTTGCCGTTGAAGAACTGGCGCAGGTAACCACCGATAACTTCGCCCGTCTGTTTCACATCGACGCTTCCCGCCTTCAATCCATCCGTTGAATGAGTTTTTTTAAAGCTCGTAATTAATGGCTAAAACGAGTAAAGTTCACCGCCTAAAATTGGGCGGTGAATAACCACGTTTGAAATATTGTGACATATGTTTTGTCAAAATGTGCAACTTCTCCAATGATCTGAAGTTGAAACGTGATAGCCGTCAAACAAATTGGCACTGAATTATTTTACTCTGTGTAATAAATAAAGGGCGCTTAGATGCCCTGTACACGGCGAGGCTCTCCCCCCTTGCCACGCGTGAGAACGTAAAAAAAGCACCCATACTCAGGAGCACTCTCAATTATGTTTAAGAATGCATTTGCTAACCTGCAAAAGGTCGGTAAATCGCTGATGCTGCCGGTATCCGTACTGCCTATCGCAGGTATTCTGCTGGGCGTCGGTTCCGCGAATTTCAGCTGGCTGCCCGCCGTTGTATCGCATGTTATGGCAGAAGCAGGCGGTTCCGTCTTTGCAAACATGCCACTGATTTTTGCGATCGGTGTCGCCCTCGGCTTTACCAATAACGATGGCGTATCCGCGCTGGCCGCAGTTGTTGCCTATGGCATCATGGTTAAAACCATGGCCGTGGTTGCGCCACTGGTACTGCATTTACCTGCTGAAGAAATCGCCTCTAAACACCTGGCGGATACTGGCGTACTCGGAGGGATTATCTCCGGTGCGATTGCAGCGTATATGTTTAACCGTTTCTACCGTATTAAGCTGCCTGAGTATCTTGGCTTCTTTGCCGGTAAACGCTTTGTGCCGATCATTTCTGGCCTGGCTGCCATCTTTACTGGCGTTGTGCTGTCCTTCATTTGGCCGCCGATTGGTTCTGCAATCCAGACCTTCTCTCAGTGGGCTGCTTACCAGAACCCGGTAGTTGCGTTTGGCATTTACGGTTTCATCGAACGTTGCCTGGTACCGTTTGGTCTGCACCACATCTGGAACGTACCTTTCCAGATGCAGATTGGTGAATACACCAACGCAGCAGGTCAGGTTTTCCACGGCGACATTCCGCGTTATATGGCGGGTGACCCGACTGCGGGTAAACTGTCTGGTGGCTTCCTGTTCAAAATGTACGGTCTGCCAGCTGCCGCAATTGCTATCTGGCACTCTGCTAAACCAGAAAACCGCGCGAAAGTGGGCGGTATTATGATCTCCGCGGCGCTGACCTCGTTCCTGACCGGTATCACCGAGCCGATCGAGTTCTCCTTCATGTTCGTTGCGCCGATCCTGTACATCATCCACGCGATTCTGGCAGGCCTGGCATTCCCAATCTGTATTCTTCTGGGGATGCGTGACGGTACGTCGTTCTCGCACGGTCTGATCGACTTCATCGTTCTGTCTGGTAACAGCAGCAAACTGTGGCTGTTCCCGATCGTCGGTATCGGTTATGCGATTGTTTACTACACCATCTTCCGCGTGCTGATTAAAGCACTGGATCTGAAAACGCCGGGTCGTGAAGATGCGACTGAAGATGCAAAAGCGACAGGTACCAGCGAAATGGCACCGGCTCTGGTTGCTGCATTTGGTGGTAAAGAAAACATTACTAACCTCGACGCATGTATTACCCGTCTGCGCGTCAGCGTTGCTGATGTGTCTAAAGTGGATCAGGCTGGCCTGAAGAAACTGGGCGCAGCGGGCGTAGTGGTTGCTGGTTCTGGTGTTCAGGCGATTTTCGGTACTAAATCCGATAACCTGAAAACCGAGATGGATGAGTACATCCGTAACCACTAATCCGTAAGACGTTGGGGAGACTAAGGCAGCCAGATGGCTGCCTTTTTTACAGGTGTTATTCAGAATTGATACGTGCCGGTAATGCTGAAATTACGCGGTGCGCCGTAGACGATAGAACCTTCCACGTTGGTATCATAGGTTTTGTCGAACAGGTTATTGACGTTCCCCTGTAACGAGAAGTTTTTCGTCACCTGGTAGCGGGTGAAGAGATCCACCAGCGCGTAGCTACCTTGCTCGGCGCGGAAGGTGCCATACGGTGTCACGGTGTCGGTATACACGCGATTTTGCCAGTTAACACCACCGCCGACCGTCAACTCTGGCATGACAGGCAACCGATAGCGGGTGAACATTTTAACCGTGGTGCGTGGCAGATTAGGATTAACGGCGTTTCCTTCGTTATCTTCTGCAATATAGCGCGTTGCGCCAAACGTCAGCTGCCAGTTGTCGGTAATTGCGCCGTTGAGTTCAAATTCCACCCCTTTACTGACTGTCCCATCCACCGCTTTATAGGCGGTTTCGCCGTTGCTGCCGGGGATAGGTGTACCGGTGGACTGAGCGACATTATCCTGCTCAATACGGAAGATGGCTAACGTGGTGGTCAGACGGCTATTCATCCAGTCCGATTTCAGACCCAGCTCGTAGTTGTTACCGATGATTGGAGCCAGATATTTGCCTGAACTGTCACGATCATTTTGCGGCTGGAAAATAGAGGTATAGCTGGCGTAGGTCGACCAGTTGTCATTGATGTCAAATACCAAACCAGCATAAGGCGTGGTGTGGTTTTTCTCCATGCTGTAAGTCAGCGTATCAACCCGCCAGTTGGTATAACGTGCGCCGAGGATCAGATGCAGCGGATCGGCAAGGGTGACTCGAGTGGCAGCATATAACGATTTCATATGTGTGGTATCGTCCTGCGCCAGACTCTGTGGTGACCAGTCGGTTTGTGGGAAATTGCCATTAAAGTTGTAGAAACTGCCCATTTCATCCGGGAAGATATTGGCCCATGAACTGAAGTAACGATTGTTTTGTTTGCTGTAACTGCCACCAAACATTAGATTGTGCTGACGACCAAACAATTCATAACTACCGTCAGCGAACAAATCCAGCGCATCAACTTTACGTTTGCCGCTGTTCCAACCGGTGCCGCCGACATAATCAAAGCCAGGTCCATAATTACTGTATGGCCCAACCAGCATACCATCCGCTTTGTTTACATAGGCATCGACATACATCATTTTGCTGTCAAATTCGACTTCGGAGTGGGTGGCATTCAGTGTCGCTTGCCAGGTATCAGCAAACCGCTGCTTGAGGGTCATAAAGACCTTGTTGATCTCTTTATCGTTATACGCCCAGTCAGGTGCGGTACTGCGTGCGCGATCGTAACTGTTGCTGCTGCCATCAGTATTCCAGCGCGGTAAACCGCCCCAGGTTGGGCTATTAACATCAATGCGCTGATATTCGTAACCGGCTGAAAGCGTCGTAAGATCGCCTAAATCAGCATCGACAATGCCGGAGAAGAAGGTCTTTTCACTGTTGTAGCGGTCCAGCCATGAGTCGTTATTCTGGTAGCCGCCGACAATTCGCGCGCGGATTTTACCATCTTCGGTGAGTGGGCTTTGTAAATCCGCCACATACCGTTCTTTGTTCCAGCTACCGTATTCCGCCGAGACATCGCCTTTAAATTCACGACTGGTCGCGTGTTTTCGAACCATATTAATTGCCGCAGATGGATTACCCGTCCCGGTCATGAGTCCTGTCGCGCCACGCACTACTTCTACGCGTTCAAACAGTGCCATATCAGAAAGTGCGTCGCCCAGATTCCAGCGCGATTCAAAATAGGTGGGGATACCATCAACCATATAGTTATCGATCTGGAATCCGCGGGAATAATAAAGAGCACGATCGGAATCCGCCTGACTTTTGCTGATCCCCAGCGTGTTTTCCATCACTTCGCCCAGCGTTTGTAACTGCTGATCTTCCATCCGCTGCTGGCTAACAATAGTGACCGACTGAGGAATATCACGTTGAGTCATCTGCATTTTGGTACCCGCAGAGGTAGACGTTACGCTGTAATCATTTTCGCCATCATCTGGAGCTGTGGCTGAACCCTCAACAATCACCGTTTCTTCAGTGGCTGGTGCAGCAAAAGCGGCAGAAGGTAATAGTGCCAGTGCTATGCAACCGGCAAGTAGTGACGGTTTGGTGATGGCTTGATATTGATTATCCCTGTTAAATTGTGTTGAAAGCATTTGAAATCTCTTGGTTTATGTTGTCGTCAGGCTCATGCCGGAGGAGGGTGATGAGCGGTTATATTTAGTGTGCGAATAATTTTGCTTGTAAATGCAAATGAGAAATATACGCATTCATATTTGACGTGTAAACCAAACAGAGAATGTCTTTTCAGCGCATTCGCAGGCAGAAATGGGAATAATGGCGATATATACGGCAGCAAAACGATTTTTTGCTTAAGAAATCGTGAGTTAAGGTTGAAAGAGCAGGTTTAACTCGACCATACTCTATACTCGCAGTGTGGCGCGGCGTAGCATGGCGCAACGCATGGCTATTTGAAAAAGGAAAATGTCGTGGCAGAAGAAACTATATTCAGCAAAATTATTCGTCGTGAGATCCCCTCCGATATCGTCTACCAGGATGATCTGGTAACGGCGTTTCGCGATATTTCGCCGCAAGCGCCAACGCATATTCTGATCATTCCGAATATCCTCATTCCGACTGTGAACGACGTGTCAGCTGAGCATGAGCAGGCGCTGGGACGCATGATCACCGTAGCGGCAAAAATTGCTGAGCAAGAAGGTATTGCCGAAGATGGCTATCGTCTGATCATGAATACCAACCGCCATGGCGGACAAGAGGTTTACCACATCCATATGCACTTGTTGGGTGGCCGTCCGCTGGGACCAATGCTGGCGCATAAAGGTCTGTAACGATGAGAAAAGGATGCTTTGGGCTGGTGTCTCTGGCGTTGTTAGTGCTGTTGGGCTGTCGTTCACATCCGGAAATTCC
>OGGX01000826.1_pt1 | contig 15408 bp, 14 predicted proteins | sample 1571331 | NCBI WGS metagenome assembly OGGX01 (sample SAMEA2582056, study PRJEB24529) | metagenome | biome: Human gut stool | place: China | collected 2011
GGAGTAACCGGTTTCGTTGTCGTACCAGGATACCAGTTTCACGAAGTTGTCGTTCAGAGCGATACCAGCTTTAGCATCGAACACGGAAGTGCAAACTTCGCCGTTGAAATCGGTAGATACTACGTCATCTTCGGTGTAGCCCAGAACGCCTTTCATTTCGCCTTCAGCAGCAGCTTTAACGGCAGCTTTGATCTGCTCGTAAGTTGCAGCTTTTTCCAGACGAACGGTCAGGTCAACTACGGATACGTTCGGGGTCGGAACGCGGAACGCCATACCAGTCAGTTTGCCATTCAGTTCTGGCAGTACTTTACCTACAGCTTTAGCAGCACCGGTAGAGGACGGGATGATGTTCTGGGAAGCGCCGCGGCCGCCGCGCCAGTCTTTGTGAGACGGGCCATCAACGGTTTTCTGAGTAGCGGTAGTAGCGTGAACGGTGGTCATCAGACCTTCGATGATGCCGAAGTTATCGTTGATAACTTTAGCCAGCGGAGCCAGGCAGTTGGTGGTGCAGGAAGCGTTGGAAACGATGTCCTGGCCAGCATATTTGTCGAAGTTAGCGCCTTTAACGAACATCGGAGTGTTGTCTTTAGACGGACCAGTCATAACCACTTTTTTCGCGCCAGCGGTGATGTGTTTACGAGCAGTTTCGTCAGTCAGGAACAGACCAGTTGCTTCAGCGACAACGTCAACACCAACTTCGTCCCATTTCAGGTTAGCCGGATCACGTTCAGCGGTAACACGGATTTTTTTACCGTTAACGATCAGATGACCGTCTTTCACTTCAACGGTACCGTCGAAACGGCCGTGAGTGGAGTCATATTTCAGCATGTATGCCATGTAATCAGCGTCTAACAGGTCGTTGATTGCAACGATCTCGATGTCAGAACGTTTCTGAGCAGCACGGAAAACAATGCGACCGATACGGCCAAAACCGTTGATACCTACTTTGATAGTCATATATTCCACCAGCTATTTGTTAGTGAATAAAAGGTTGCCTGTAAAATTACAAAAACCTTACGCAGCGTCAAGCGGAATCGTGTCAATCATTGCGACAAATCAATCCTGTGCCTAAGCATTACGCGACTGACTCGCCTCACTCTTCCTTTGGGCTTGAGACCACATGGGGTCGGCGCCCCGAATTTTAAAGGGCAATTACGATAAAAATGTGATTTTCATCACGATTTAGGTGCAGCCATTTCGTCGAGATCAAGTTTAGGACAAATTTTTGCCAGTTGGTGTTAATGTTTTGTTAGAATCAGTCACGTAATGTGAGCACGATTAAAGTGAGATGTGAGCAAATGGCTAATAAACCTTCGGCAGAAGAACTGAAAAAAAATTTGTCCGAGATGCAGTTTTACGTGACGCAGAATCATGGGACAGAGCCGCCATTTACGGGTCGTTTACTGCATAACAAGCGTGACGGCGTATATCACTGTTTGATCTGCGATGCCCCGCTGTTTCATTCCCAAACCAAGTATGATTCCGGCTGTGGCTGGCCCAGTTTCTACGAACCGGTGAGTGAAGAATCCATTCGTTATATCAAAGACTTGTCACATGGAATGCAGCGCATAGAAATTCGTTGCGGTAACTGTGATGCCCATCTGGGGCATGTCTTCCCCGACGGGCCGCAGCCAACGGGCGAACGTTATTGTGTTAACTCAGCCTCTTTACGCTTTACCGATGGCGAAAACGGCGAAGAAATCAACGGTTGAAAAAACGATTCAGCAACTTATTCCACAGGAGCGGAAAAATTATGAATCTTGATGACATTATCAACAGCATGACGCCTGAGGTATACCAGCGTTTGTCGACCGCCGTTGAACTGGGGAAATGGCCCGATGGCGTTGCGTTGACCGAGGAACAAAAAGAGAACTGCCTGCAACTGGTGATGCTGTGGCAAGCCCGCCATAATACCGAAGCACAGCATATGACAATTGACACAAATGGTCAGATGGTCATGAAGAGCAAACAACAGTTAAAAGAAGATTTTGGTATCTCAGCAAAGCCTATTGCTATGTTTAAGTAAGTGGTTTATCCCCTTTTTGCCTCGGCTATGAAGGGGATAGCCAACAATGACCCCACGACTCATCTCAATTATCTCGCCATGACCTGGCTAAGTCCCAGTCCGATCTCTTGCCGTCGCGTTCACGCCTGAATGACTTCTCCTGAACTTAAGTCTCAGACCTATTTGGCCGGTAATCCCTCTCAAATTTGCTCATTTTGCGTTCCGCCTTCCATCAACCTGTAACAGATCCAGCCATTTTCTGCGTAATTGTGATCTCAGTTGTAAAACGCAGATCATTATCTGTGTTTTGCAGATTTAATGTTGACCTCAAAAATCATGTGGGTAAGTATGATGACCATCTAAGCAAAACAAAACACAGAGGATGACGCAATGAAAGCACTGGCTCGGTTTGGCAAGGCCTTTGGCGGCTACAAGATGATTGATGTCCCACAACCCATTTGTGGCCCGGAAGACGTAGTGATTGAAATTAAAGCCGCGGCAATCTGCGGCGCAGACATGAAGCACTACAATGTCGATAGCGGTTCTGATGAGTTTAACTCTATCCGCGGCCATGAGTTCGCAGGTTGTATTGCGCAGGTTGGTGAAAAAGTCAAAGACTGGAAAGTGGGGCAACGCGTCGTGTCGGATAACAGCGGTCACGTCTGCGGCGTTTGTCCGGCCTGTGAACAAGGTGATTTTCTGTGTTGTACAGAAAAAGTAAACCTTGTTCTGGATAATAATGCCTGGGGCGGTGGTTTTTCCAAATATTGTCTGGTTCCTGGTGAAATTCTCAAAATTCATCGTCATGCGTTGTGGGAAATCCCTGATGGTGTTGATTATGAGGACGCAGCCGTACTTGACCCTATCTGTAATGCCTACAAATCCATCGCGCAGCAATCGAAATTCCTTCCTGGTCAGGATGTGGTCGTCATCGGCACTGGCCCACTCGGGCTGTTCTCCGTACAAATGGCGCGGATTATGGGGGCGGTAAATATCGTCGTCGTTGGTCTACAAGAAGATGTGGCGGTCCGCTTCCCGGTTGCAAAAGAACTGGGGGCGACGGCAGTAGTAAATGGTTCTACCGAAGATGTGGTGGCGCGCTGCCAGCAAATTTGTGGCAAAGACAATCTGGGACTGGTGATTGAATGCTCCGGTGCCAATATCGCACTGAAACAAGCCATCGAAATGCTCCGCCCGAACGGGGAAGTGGTACGCGTTGGAATGGGCTTCAAACCTCTTGATTTCTCGATTAATGACATTACCGCCTGGAACAAAAGCATCATTGGGCATATGGCCTATGACTCCACCTCATGGCGTAACGCTATCCGGCTATTAGCCAGCGGCGCTATCAAAGTCAAACCGATGATCACGCATCGTATCGGCCTGTCGCAATGGCGCGAAGGGTTTGATGCGATGGTCGATAAAACCGCAATCAAAGTGATCATGACTTACGACTTTGATGAATAACTACTCTCCTGAAGGAACGTTATCGCATGGAACAGATAACAAAACCGCATTGTGGTGCACGGCTGGATCGCTTACCGGATTGCCGCTGGCATTCGTCAATGTTTGCCATCGTCTCGTTTGGCTTGCTTGTCTGCTGGAGTAATGCCGTTGGTGGCTTGATCCTCGCGCAGCTGAAAGCGTTGGGCTGGACAGATAATTCCACCACAGCCACATTCTCAGCAATCACGACCGCCGGAATGTTTCTCGGTGCGCTGGTGGGCGGCATCATCGGTGACAAAACCGGTCGCAGAAATGCGTTCATCCTCTATGAGGCCATTCATATTGCCTCGATGGTGGTCGGTGCTTTTTCACCGAATATGGATTTCCTTATTGCCTGCCGTTTTGTGATGGGCGTTGGGCTGGGAGCTTTACTGGTGACGCTGTTTGCTGGTTTCACCGAATATATGCCCGGTAGAAATCGTGGAACGTGGTCAAGTCGGGTTTCCTTTATTGGCAACTGGTCATATCCGCTCTGTTCATTGATAGCGATGGGACTCACGCCGCTGATTAGTGCAGAGTGGAACTGGCGAGTACAACTGCTTATCCCTGCAATATTGTCGCTTATCGCTACGGCGCTGGCCTGGCGCTACTTTCCTGAATCCCCGCGCTGGCTGGAATCGCGCGGACGGTATAAGGAAGCCGAGAAAGTCATGCGGAGTATAGAAGAAGGCGTCATACACCAGACGGGTAAACCTTTGCCGCCCGTGGTTATTGCTGATGACGGTAAAACGCCACAAGCGGTGCCGTATTCAGCCTTACTGACAGGAGTATTACTGAAACGCGTGATATTAGGCTCTTGTGTGCTGATTGCCATGAACGTTGTGCAGTACACACTAATTAACTGGTTGCCAACGATATTCATGACCCAGGGGATTAATTTAAAAGACTCGATTGTTTTAAATACCATGAGTATGTTTGGCGCGCCATTTGGCATTTTTATTGCCATGCTGGTGATGGATAAAATTCCGCGTAAAACAATGGGTGTGGGGCTATTAATCCTGATTGCGGTGCTCGGATATATCTATTCACTGCAAACCAGTATGTTGCTCATAACGTTGATTGGTTTCTTCCTGATTACTTTCGTCTATATGTACGTTTTCTACGGCTCGGCAGTGTATGTCCCTGAGATCTGGCCGACAGAGGCCAAATTACGTGGCTCCGGTCTGGCGAATGCAGTAGGGCGAATCAGTGGTATTGCCGCACCTTATGCCGTTGCAGTGCTGCTCAGTAGTTATGGCGTTACGGGAGTCTTTATTCTTCTGGGGGCGGTTTCAATTATTGTCGCAATTGCTATCGCAACCATTGGAATTGAAACCAAAGGTGTCTCCGTTGAAAGTTTAAGTATTGATGCAGTAGTCAATAAATAATACTGGTGGATTCAAAATGAAAAATTCAAAAGCAATATTGCAGGTGCCGGGCACAATGAAAATTATTTCAGCAGAAATACCTGTGCCTAAAGAAGATGAAGTTTTGATTAAAGTGGAATATGTCGGTATTTGTGGTTCAGATGTACATGGTTTCGAATCAGGCCCGTTTATTCCGCCTAAAGACCCAAATCAAGAAATTGGCCTGGGTCATGAATGCGCCGGGACGGTTGTGGCTGTGGGAAGCCGTGTGCGCAAATTTAAAGCGGGGGATCGGGTAAATATCGAACCTGGCGTTCCTTGCGGTCACTGTCGTTACTGTCTGGAAGGCAAATATAACATCTGCCCGGACGTTGATTTTATGGCGACACAACCTAACTACCGCGGCGCATTAACGCACTATCTGTGTCATCCGGAGAGCTTTACTTACAAACTGCCAGACAATATGGACACGATGGAAGGGGCGCTGGTGGAGCCTGCCGCAGTCGGGATGCATGCCGCGATGCTGGCAGATGTTAAACCGGGTAAGAAGATAATTATTCTGGGAGCGGGTTGTATTGGTTTGATGACGTTGCAAGCGTGCAAATGCCTGGGCGCAACGGAAATTGCCGTCGTTGATGTACTGGAAAAACGTCTGACAATGGCGGAACAGCTCGGCGCGACAGTGGTTATTAACGGCGCAAAAGAAGACACTATTGCACGCTGTCAGCAATTTACCGAAGAAATGGGCGCAGATATTGTTTTCGAAACAGCGGGTTCTGCGGTCACCGTTAAACAGGCACCTTATCTGGTAATGCGCGGCGGTAAAATTATGATTGTTGGTACTGTACCGGGCGATTCGGCAATCAATTTCCTCAAAATCAATCGCGAAGTCACTATCCAGACAGTATTCCGCTATGCCAATCGTTATCCGGTCACGATTGAAGCTATTTCCTCAGGGCGATTCGATGTGAAATCGATGGTGACACATATTTACGATTATCAGGATGTACAACAGGCATTTGAAGAGTCAGTTAACAACAAACACGACATTATTAAAGGCGTTATTAAAATTAGCGATTAACTAATACGGGAGAACAGAATATGCTCGCAGATATCAGATATTGGGAAAACGATGCCACAAATAAACATTATGCAATTGCCCATTTTAACGTATGGAATGCAGAAATGTTGATGGGCGTTATCGACGCAGCCGAAGAAGCGAAATCACCGGTTATTATTTCTTTTGGTACAGGTTTTGTCGGCAACACCTCATTTGAAGATTTCTCTCACATGATGGTATCAATGGCAAAAAAAGCAACGGTGCCGGTAATAACTCATTGGGATCATGGTCGGAGTATGGAAATTATTCATAACGCCTGGACTCATGGTATGAATTCATTAATGCGTGATGCTTCCGCATTTGATTTCGAAGAAAATATTCGTTTAACCAAAGAGGCTGTTGATTTCTTCCATCCGCTGGGTATTCCGGTAGAGGCAGAATTAGGGCATGTCGGTAATGAAACCGTTTATGAAGAAGCGCTGGCGGGCTATCACTATACCGATCCTGACCAGGCGGCTGAATTTGTTGAACGTACGGGCTGTGACTCATTGGCTGTCGCCATCGGTAACCAGCATGGTGTTTATACGTCAGAGCCACAATTGAACTTTGAGGTCGTCAAACGCGTACGCGATGCCGTTTCTGTTCCGCTGGTTTTGCACGGTGCATCGGGGATCAATGATGCCGACATTAAAACTGCAATTTCGTTGGGTATCGCGAAAATCAACATTCATACGGAGCTCTGTCAGGCCGCAATGGTAGCAGTGAAAGAAAACCAGGATCAGCCTTTCCTGCATTTAGAACGTGAAGTACGTAAAGCTGTAAAAGAACGGGCATTGGAAAAAATTAAACTGTTCGGTTCTGATGGCAAAGCGGAATAATGATATGGATAATCTCGACGTTATTTGTATAGGTGCCGCTATTGTTGATATTCCATTGCAACCGGTCAGTAAAAATATCTTTGATGTGGATTCTTATCCTCTTGAAAGAATCGCAATGACCACCGGGGGTGATGCAATAAATGAAGCAACAATTATTTCTCGTCTGGGCCATCGTACAGCATTAATGAGCCGTATTGGTAAAGATGCCGCAGGACAATTTATTCTCGACCATTGCCGCAAAGAGAATATTGATATTCAAAGCCTGAAGCAGGACGTCAGCATAGATACCTCTATTAACGTTGGACTGGTGACGGAGGATGGCGAGCGGACGTTTGTCACAAACCGTAACGGCAGTCTGTGGAAATTGAATATTGACGATGTTGATTTTTCGCGGTTTTCTCAGGCGAAATTATTATCACTGGCCAGTATTTTCAACAGTCCTCTATTGGATGGTAAAGCGCTAACAGAAATTTTTACGCAAGCTAAAGCCCGGCAGATGATTATCTGTGCCGATATGATCAAACCGCGGTTGAATGAAACGCTGGATGATATTTGCGAAGCATTGAGTTTTGTCGATTATCTGTTTCCTAATTTTGCCGAGGCAAAATTACTCACCGGGAAAGAGACACTGGATGAAATTGCTGACTGCTTTCTTGCGTGCGGCGTAAAAACGGTGGTGATTAAAACGGCTCTGTTAGAAGGCAAAAATCTGCGTGAATGCGCACGCTTTGCCAATGCAACGGCGGCTATCTCGGTTCTAAGCGTCGGTGCCACCACCGGCGTAAAAAACAGAAAGCTGGTCGAACAATTGCTGGAAGAATACGAAGGATAATGAAGGCAAATGAAAAAGATACCTTTAGGCACAACGGATATTACGCTTTCGCGAATGGGGTTGGGGACATGGGCCATTGGCGGCGGTCCTGCATGGAATGGCGATCTCGATCAGCAAATATGTATTGATACGATTCTTGAAGCCCATCGTTGTGGCATTAATCTGATTGATACTGCGCCAGGATATAACTTTGGCAATAGTGAAGTTATCGTCGGTCAGGCGTTAAAAAAACTGCCCCGTGAACAGGTTGTAGTAGAAACCAAATGCGGCATTGTCTGGGAACGAAAAGGAAGTTTATTCAACAAAGTTGGCGATCGGCAGTTGTATAAAAACCTTTCCCCGGAATCTATCCGCGAAGAGGTAGAAGCCAGCTTGCAACGTCTGGGTATTGATTACATCGATATCTACATGACGCACTGGCAGTCGGTGCCGCCATTTTTTACGCCGATAGCTGAAACTGTCGCAGTGCTCAATGAGTTAAAGGCCGAAGGGAAAATTCGCGCTATAGGCGCTGCTAACGTCGATGCTGACCATATCCGCGAGTATCTGCAATATGGTGAACTGGATATTATTCAGGCGAAATACAGTATCCTCGACCGGGCATTGGAAAGCGAACTGCTGCCGCTATGTCGTGATAATGGCATTGTGGTACAGGTTTATTCCCCGCTAGAGCAGGGATTGTTGACCGGTACCATCACTCGTGATTACGTTCCGGGTGGCGCTCGGGCAAATAAAGTCTGGTTCCAGCGTGAAAACATGCTGAAAGTGATTGATATGCTTGAACAGTGGCAGCCACTTTGTGTTCGTTATCAGTGCACAATTCCCACTCTGGCACTGGCGTGGATATTAAAACAGAGTGATTTAATCTCCATTCTTAGTGGGGCTACTGCACCGGAACAGGTACGCGAAAATGTCGCGGCACTGAATATCAACTTATCGGATGCAGACGCAACATTGATGAGGGAAATGGCAGAGGCCCTGGAGCGTTAAATACTCAACACGATTCACCTCTGTTTCTGTGAAAACTGTGATGAAAATCTGTGATTCAAACAGGTTATTTTGAAAGTAAACATCGGTTATGCGATAATCGCGCTAATGTGATGTAAAAAGATACAGGGGTGTAATCGTGGCGGCAAAAGACAGGATTCAGGCAATTAAGCAAATGGTTGCCAACGATAAAAAGGTGACAGTCTCAAATTTGAGTGGGATTTTTCAGGTAACCGAAGAAACCATTCGCCGCGATCTTGAGAAGCTGGAAGATGAAGGCTTTTTGACCAGAACCTATGGTGGTGCTGTTTTAAATACAGCGATGTTGACGGAGAATATCCATTTTTATAAGCGCGCTTCATCGTTTTATGAAGAGAAGCAGCTTATTGCACGCAAGGCACTACCCTTTATCGACAATAAAACCACCATGGCAGCCGATTCCAGTAGTACCGTAATGGAATTGCTCAAATTGTTACAGGACCGTAGTGACCTGACGTTGCTAACCAACTCGGCGGAAGCGATTCATGTTCTGGCTCAGTCAGAAATTAAAGTCGTTTCAACGGGTGGGGAACTAAACAAAAATACACTTTCCCTGCAAGGAAGAATTACTAAAGAGATCATCAGCCGCTACCATGTCGATATCATGGTAATGAGTTGTAAAGGTCTAGATATTAACAGCGGCGCGCTGGACTCTAATGAAGCGGAAGCTGAAATCAAAAAGACAATGATCCGTCAGGCGACAGAAGTTGCGTTATTGGTTGATCACTCTAAGTTTGATCGCAAAGCTTTTGTCCAGTTAGCTGACTTTAGTCATATTAATTACATAATAACTGATAAATCACCGGGTGCAGAGTGGATAGCATTTTGCAAAGACAATAATATCCAGCTGGTGTGGTAATTTAAGCACACGTTGTCAATATTATTTGTTCCTGCGCCTGGAAATAAAATGATGATAAAGATGCGGCAAGTGAATTTGCCGCAATTGCTACCTTTTTAGCAAATCCGAGGCACCTAATGGAACAATATGATCAAATTGGCGCAAGACTGGACCGCTTGCCTTTGGCCCGGTTTCATTATCGTATATTTGGTATTATAAGCTTTAGTCTGTTATTAACGGGTTTTTTGAGTTATTCAGGCAATGTTGTTTTAGCAAAGCTGGTAAGCAATGGATGGTCAAATAATTTCCTCAATGCCGCCTTTACCTCGGCATTAATGTTTGGTTATTTCATCGGCTCTCTTACCGGTGGGTTCATCGGTGATTATTTTGGGCGGCGCAGGGCTTTTCGCATAAATCTTCTCATCGTCGGTATTGCGGCAACAGGGGCCGCTTTTGTCCCTGATATGTACTGGCTCATCTTCTTTCGCTTCCTGATGGGCACAGGAATGGGGGCGCTGATTATGGTTGGCTATGCTTCGTTTACGGAGTTTATCCCCGCGACGGTGCGTGGAAAATGGTCCGCGCGGCTCTCATTTGTTGGTAACTGGTCGCCCATGCTGTCTGCGGCGATAGGTGTGGTGGTTATCGCTTTTTTTAGTTGGCGGATAATGTTTCTGTTGGGTGGTATTGGCATACTGTTAGCCTGGCTTCTCTCAGGTAAATACTTTATTGAGTCGCCACGATGGCTGGCAGGGAAAGGGCAAATCGCAGGTGCAGAATGCCAACTTCGTGAAGTAGAGCAGCAAATTGAAAGAGAGAAGAGTATTCGTTTACCCCCGCTTACTTTGAATCAGAGCAACAGCAAGGCTAACGTAATCAATGGTACTTTCTGGCTGCTGTTTAAAGGGGAAATGTTACGACGTACATTAGTCGCGATTACTGTTTTAATTGCAATGAACATTTCGCTTTATACCATCACCGTATGGATACCGACCATATTTGTTAACTCCGGCATTGATGTCGATAAATCAATATTAATGACTGCTGTTATTATGATTGGCGCTCCGGTAGGAATATTTATTGCGGCATTAATTATTGATCATTTTCCTCGTCGATTATTTGGCTCCGCCTTACTTATTATTATTGCCGTGTTAGGCTATATCTATTCAATTCAGACTACAGAGTGGGCGATTTTAATCTATGGCCTGGTGATGATCTTCTTTTTATACATGTATGTTTGCTTCGCGTCGGCGGTTTATATCCCGGAGCTTTGGCCAACGCATTTACGCCTGCGCGGTTCGGGTTTCGTTAATGCCGTCGGACGGATCGTCGCGGTCTTCACGCCTTATGGCGTTGCGGCACTATTAACGCATTATGGGTCAATCACGGTGTTTATGGTGCTTGGCGTGATGTTAGTGCTCTGTGCGCTTGATGGCATCAATTGCCAGATGTGCCACTGACGTGTTTTATTTGGCCTACAATGCCAGTACAGAATTGTAGGCCAGCGTAAAATTACCCCTGTGTCTCTTCCCAGTCTGCCAGCGTATATAGCGTTGCCCCAGCAGCTGACATCTCCATAAACGCGTGCGCACTGTCCTGTGGCTGGATATTCACACCACGACAACCATCGGTAATCACATTAACCTTATAACCTAACTGTAACGCGTCCAGTACGGTAAACTTCACGCAATAGTCAGTAGCCAGGCCCATAATGATCAATTCATCGATTTCATGATCGCGTAACCAGTCATCGAGCGTGGTTTTCTGCCGACGGCCGTTATCAAAAAAGGCACTGTAACTGTCAACTAAAGGATTTTCGCCTTTATGGAACACCGCTGCGATCGCTTTTTGGTGCAGTAACGGATGTAATTGTGCGCCTTCACTGTTCTGCACACAGTGATCTGGCCAGAAGGTTTGTGGCAAACCGTCGAGTTGGCCTTGCGTATAAGGCTCTACACCGTGCTGACTGGCAAAACTGCCGTGATTCGCCGGGTGCCAGTCCTGACTGGCGATAACCGCTTCACCGCGCGACTGGCACCAGTCAATCAGGCGGTTAGCGACATCCACCGTACTGTCACCTTCCGGCACGGCGAGCGCGCCACCAGCACAGAAATCATTTTGTAAATCGACCAGTAACAGGGCGCGAGGGGGCATTGCAGTCTCCTTAATCATCCGGCGTCAGTTCGCCGCGCAGGTTTTGGCTCATGGCCTTGCGAATGGTTTCAGTATCCAGTTCCTGGCTCAGCAGGTAATGCAGTTTGGTTAGCGTGGCTTCTACAGTCATATCTGCACCGCCAATAACGCCGGCATGGGCGAGGGCGTTACCGGTGGCATAACCACCCATGTTCACTTTACCGGACATACATTGTGTCAGGTTGACCACCACAATACCGCGATCGCTGGCTTCTTGTAATTCCTGCAGGAAGGCTTTGTTTTGTGGCGCATTACCCACGCCATATGAGCGCAGAATCAATGCTTTCACCGGTTGGCGCAGAAAATTGCGCACGACGTCAGCAGAAATCCCTGGATAAATCGTCACTACGCCAATCGGTTGTGGGGTGATTGGATGAACGATCAATTCCCCTTCACCGTGCGGGGCGGGTGGCGTATTCAAACGACGAATATGGATACCTGCTTCCAGTAACGGAGGAAGGTTTGGAGAGGCAAACGCATCAAAACCATCGGCATGGGCTTTGGTAGTGCGGTTGCCGCGATACAATCGGTTATTGAAAAAGAGCGTTACTTCGTTGATCGGATAATTCGCCGCAACGTACAACGCATTCAGCAGATTAATTTGTCCGTCAGAGCGTAACTCAGCTAGCGGGATTTGTGACCCTGTCACAATGACCGGTTTACCGAGATTCTCGAGCATGAACGACAGCGCAGAGGCGGTATACGCCATCGTGTCGGTGCCGTGCAGAATGACAAAACCATCATAGTCGTCATAATGCGCTTTAATATCTTCAGCAATATGCTGCCAGTCTTCTGGAGTCATATCAGAAGAATCCATCAACGGCGTATATTCATGAATGGTGAAATCTGGCATCTCCGGGCGATGGAATTCCGGCATCAGCGCCAGTTGGCGCTGTAGATGACCTGACACCGGAATATAACCCTGCTCGGAACGCTGCATCCCGATGGTCCCGCCCGTGTAGGCGACGTAAATTGATTTCTTTTGCATGATATTGATATGAATGATATCGAAAGAGCAAAAGTATATACGTGAGGCAGGGGGAGCGCACCTGATACTATGCGGATAAGGAAATATGGGGCGAGACAGCGGGAAGAGGATTCGTCGACGTAAAAAATAATGTGGCCGACGATCTGTCGGCCACTCAGTACAAGACTTAACGCACGTTGGCGCAGGTCAGGCAAAACGCATAACGGTTTTGTGGGTCGTTAAACGCGGCCAGCTTGTCGCTTTCACTTTTAACGGTAGAGGCTACCGAGGCCAGCGGTGCAGGTAACATGGCCTGGAACGCATCTGGCAACATTGCCCGGACAGAACCAGACATGTTGTCCATCACTTTGTCGAAGAAGGTCGGTTCATCAACGTAGTATTCCAGATGCCACTGTTTCACTTTTGCCAGCTCTGCTGCTTTGGCGACCGCATCATCGAAATCCCCGAGACTATCGACCAGCCCGTTAGCTTTTGCATCCTGACCGGTCCAGACGTGGCCCTGGGCGATTTTATCAATCTGCTCCGGCGTCGAATGACGCGCATCAGCAACCAGCGTGATAAAGCGTTTATAGCCATTCTCAATGCTTAACTGCATCATCAGCTGCGCTTCCGGCGGCAGTGCCCTGGTGATAGAAACATCCGCCAGCGGTGAAGTTGAGACACCATCGGTATGAACACCAATCGAATCCAGACTATTTTCTACGGTGGTGATCACGCCGAAGATACCGATAGAACCGGTCAGGGTGCTGGGGTTAGCCACAATGTAATTAGCTGGCGTGGAAATCCAGTAACCACCAGATGCCGCCATGCCGCCCATCGATACAACCACAGGCTTACCCGCTGCCCGGGCTGCTGCCAGTTCAGCGCGAATCACTTCAGACGCGGTAACGCTGCCGCCTGGGCTATTAACACGCAGGACAATCGCTTTCACTTTCGGGTCAAGGCGAGCGTCGCGGATTTGTGCCGCAGTGGTATCACCGCCAACATTCCCCTGAGTTTCCTCGCCATCCATAATTGCGCCATTAGCGAAGACGACACCGATACTGTCACCGGTATCTGCCGGCGTTTTCAATGCGTAATCGTAATAACTGATGGCGCGATAATTTTTATCAGTCTTACTCCAGCCGAATTCTTTGGTCAGTGCTTTTTCGATTTCCGCACTCGATGCCAGTGCATCGACCAGCTTGTTTTCCAGTGCATATTTCGCGGTATCGCCACCGGTTTTGGTTAAACCCTCAAGCACCCCTTGCGCGCCAGGGAATACCTGCTGAGCAGGGATCTGCCGGTTAGCGGCAACAGTATTCAGATAGTTTTGCCACAGCTCACCAATCCAGCGGCTGTCAGCTTCGCGGGCTGCCGGTGACATATCATCACGAATAAACGGTTCAACGGCAGATTTATACGTACCCACGCGGAACACATGGGTGGAAACTTTCAGCTTATCCAGCAACGATTTGTAGTACAGACCGTTGGTGGCAAAGCCGTGCAGATCAACCACGCCTTGCGGAGACAGCCAAATTTTATTGGCGAAACTGGCGAGATAATATTGCCCCTGGCTGTAGTTCTCGCCAACGGCATAAACCGGTTTCCCGCTGTCACGAAACTCTTTCAGGGCTTTGCCGATGTACTGCATAGACGGTTGGTCGCCGCCTGCGAAGTTTTTCAGATCCATCACGATACCTGTGATATTGCGGTCATCCTTCGCCTGGCGAATGGTATTGACGATATCAAACAGTGAGTTTTCCTGCAGACGATCGGAACTGGCACCAAGCAGCTGGCGGCTTAATTTACTAAACCGCTGAGAACTGTCGGGTTTATCGACGATCACACCAGAAATGTCCAGCAGCAGTGCGCCACGACTGGCCGTTTCTTTCGAATCACCACCACTGACCTGCATCCAAATCCCCACACCAACCAGTACGAGAAAAATAAAGAACAGGTTAAGTACCATTTCACGGACGAAATTCAGCAGACGCCACGTCCATTTAAAAAATCCGGCAATAAATCGCCAAAGGGTTCGCATGTATTCTCCCAACTTAAGGTCACACCTGTCACAGGCGCAATAGATGTGGTTATCGTAATGACCCAACCGGCACTTTTCAGCAGGAATTGCGGACTGTGCTGTAACAAAATCCACTCTCGTGTTAATTTTGTGAATAAATATCACGACAGGAGTTAATCAAATGGATGCACTCGAACTATTGATCAATCGCCGTAGCGCCTCCCGCCTGGCTGAACCCGCGCCAACGGGTGAACAACTGCAAAACATCCTGCGTGCGGGTATGCGTGCGCCGGACCATAAGTCCATGCAACCGTGGCATTTTTTTGTGATTGAAGGGGAAGGGCGCGAGCGTTTCAGCGCCGTACTGGAACAGGGGGCGATTGCTGCCGGTAGTGATGACAAAGCTATCGACAAAGCCCGTAATGCGCCGTTCCGCGCACCGCTCATCATCACGGTGGTGGCGAAATGCGAAGAGAATCATAAAGTCCCGCGCTGGGAACAGGAAATGTCTGCCGGATGCGCGGTCATGGCGATGCAAATGGCAGCAGTTGCCCAGGGGTTTGGCGGCATCTGGCGCAGTGGTGCATTAACTGAAAGTCCGGTAGTGCGTGAAGCATTCGGTTGCCGTGAGCAGGATAAAATTGTCGGTTTTCTCTACCTCGGTACGCCGCAGCTGAAAGCATCTACGTCGATTAACGTCCCGGACCCGACGCCGTTTGTAACTTATTTCTGAT
>OGGX01000845.1_pt1 | contig 15023 bp, 29 predicted proteins | sample 1571331 | NCBI WGS metagenome assembly OGGX01 (sample SAMEA2582056, study PRJEB24529) | metagenome | biome: Human gut stool | place: China | collected 2011
CACCCTTTCATATCCGAAGGGAGCTTTATTTCCGGTCCATTTGCCCTCATTGAAGGATGCAATCTTGCCATTTCTCAATCTACGATTAATGGTCTTATATTCTCTGCGGCTCATGAATAAACCAAATTCAGCATATTCCTCGTCGCGCTCGTCCATGGGGTCATAAATTTTCATGGGGGTTATAATTCTTGTTCCTGAGTACTTAAAGGTCTCCAAGACAAGTCCTTGGTCTCTTGTATCTCCTCGAGCAAGGCGCTCTATCTCAACCACCAGAACTCCGTCCGGGGACAATGATTCAATATCATCCAGCATAGCCAGCATTTGTGGCCTGGATGCGATTGTTTCACCAGATACAACTTCGGAATAAAACTTAGCAATTTTTATATTGTGGTATTCGGCCAGATCCTCTAGCATTCGTTGGTGTCTCTTTAGTGTCTCGCCATAACCATGGAGCTCTGCCTCACGGTCCTCTCGCGATTTTCTAAGATAAGCAAAATAAATCCCATTCGGGTCTAACATAATATCATCTCCTTGAATATGGTATGAAATAAAAGATACAAAAATACGCCCCTTGCCAAGGACGTACCAGAAATGATATAATTAGTTTGCGAGACAGATTATATCTTCCGGAGCGTCCGGCAAGAGAGAATCTACGTGAAAGCCGTTCTGTGCTAAGGCACTGCACGGCTTTTGTTGTTGCCTACATGTTGCTGCTAAGGTTGTTTAATCAAGGTTCTCGATAGCATAATCGGCCTCTTCCTGTGTGAATTTCTCACCAAATTCAGAAGAAAGCTGGTCCCTGATTGCTTCTGGAGACATACTCATAGTATCCTGATAATCTTTTGCCTTTGCCAGCGCATTTGCTTTCCAATCAGCGGTGACATTATCAACGGCATACTGCGCCTCCTCTGGCGTAAACTGCTCGCCATATTCAGACGTAAGCTGATCGTATACCCCTTGTTTGGACATGTGCATTGTTTCGCTATAGTCCTGAGCTTTTTTCAAAGCATTGTCATTCCAATCGGCAGTCATATTATCAACGGCATACTGAGCGGCCTCCTCGGAAAATTTATCGCCATACTCAGAGGTAAGCTGTTTAAAAATACCAATCTTAGACATATGCATAATATCACTATAAGAACCGGCTTTTTTGAGCGCTGACTTATATTCTGTCGGAATGCTTTCATCTTCAACCGGCTCCTCCTCTTTAGCGGCCTCGGTTTCAGGTGCAGTTTCTGCCTCAGAAGCAGTGGTTGTTTCCGCTGCCGCTGTTGTTTCAGTTGCTGTAGAAGCAGCCGTTGTTTCGGATGGAGTAGCACTTCCTCCGCAAGCAGTAATTGCCACGGATGACAGGGCGGCCACCATGATTAACTTTGTCTTTCTCATATAACTCTTCCTCCTACGGATAAAATATTATTAAAAAGCCAATGGCTATTTAATTCTACATATTGAAAAAGAACAGACGTTCTGATATAATGAAAAACGAACGCAAGTTCCGAATTATTTCATCATTTTAAGCAGATACTATCTGCGAGGTGATGAAATGGATGTTGAAATAATCTTTCATATCAAAGAGGTCAGGGAGGAAAAAAACATAACTCTCCGAGAACTCTCTGAAAAATCAGGAATCAGCAAATCTGAGATAAACTTTATCGAAAACGGTCAGCGGGAGCCCACTCTGCATACCATGTGCCTCCTTTCCCTGGCATTAGGCGTGCCGCCCGAAAAACTGTTTACAGTGAAGGTAAAGCGCTGAATCCTGGACTTTGTCCACCATAGTGGACAAAACTACATATTTCGAGGATTTTCAACACCCATTACGTTCACAGAGTAAAGAGGTCGTTATAACGACTATAGGGAAAGGGTGGTACATATTATGAGTAATGAAGAATACAAAAGATGTATAGTTGCAATGCTGGAACAGATTGACAACAGTGAGCACCTAAAGCGCATATTCAATTATGTACATAAATATTTTATCAAGAGAACGGGCGAATAGCCCGTTTTCTTTATGTAAATATACTCTTTAAATAGTCTTTCAGTATTTTTCTCTTTTCAGCATCCAATTCAAGATACTTTTCTATAATTTTTTTATCTATGTCGTCCAGATTATAGTCCTCCGCCAACTCGTCCACAACTGTCTGAGGGGTTCCTGTAAATATCTCCCCCTTTCCTTCTGTCAGCCAGAAGTAATTTACGCGAAATACTCTGCAAATTGATAGCAGTATAGATTCGGATAGCTGACGGTCCCCACTTTCATAACGAGATACGGCAGCTCTCGTAACTCCAATTTTAGAACCAAATTCTTCTTGACTTAAATTCAGTTCGGCTGTTCTTAACCGTAAAAGACGTTCGTTCATATTCTCACCACCTTTAATTGAATATTATCACAAAAACGTACCAACGTCAACAAAAACAGAAAAAAAGGTTGACAAATGTGACATCGGTACGTATAATGTAACCAACGGAACGAGAAAGCGAGGTGAGAATATGAACACAAAAAACATTGAAGAATCCATCAAAGAGAAGAAACAGGATGCAGACGAACTTATCCGTGAGGTTGTCCTGAAAGTACCAGAGAGTAGAAAAAAGGAATTACTGGGTATCGTCAAAGGTTTCGCTCTGGGTGCTGGTGTGGAGGAGAAGGTCAGTTAAAAGGCGGCACATTGGAAACCGAATAAGAAAAGAGGTGAGGAAATAGATGGGAAAAAGCGGCACAGAATGCATTAGGAAAGCCAGCCAGATTATGAATTTCAATGAATCACAGAAAGAAAAGGGTGAGAAGATTCTGGAGCTCTTGGAAGAATTAACGGTAGAAGAGGGGATCGAAATTTTGGAGAAATGTATTTTCCAACATTCCTATTTTGGATGGGAAAGAAAGTACATGGCAGAGCCACTGCCTTATGGAGCGGGCCCTGCCAAAGATTCACCAAAGGGTAATTGATTGAATATATGAGCCAGTATTATCTAATTCTGTTTTCATATTATACAAGCGACATATCTCTGGAAGAATACGGTTAAATTCATCCAAATCAATATGTACTTTAAAGTAGTTATGGAGAACAGAATAAAAATCAGCAGCCAGTATAACATTTTGCTTTTCGCCTAAAAAGTTAATGTCATAATTGTCGGCCATATGTGGGTTGCTATCCAATAACATACTTATTGATTTGATGTTTCGCATGCATTGAACAACTGGGTGATCTGAGTCCAGCATAATAATTTCCTCCTCTTTATACTTAGCCCTAGTGGGGGCCTGTAAAGAAATAGTATCACAAAAAGAGGAGAACTGACAATAAAAAAGGAGCTGAGAACATTCTAAATATGGAATTGCAGAAGGAACAGAAAGCCAAAAAGGCCGGAGTCTACTGTTGCACATTGGAAACCGAATAGGAAAAGAGGTGAGGAGAATGGCAGAATGGCATGAACAGAAAAACGGCACTATGATATGCGTCCATAATCCAATAAGAACGGCATATTTAATTTTGTTGTTACTGGAAAAAGAAAAAATTCCAGTTGACAGTGTGGATGAAGTCTTTAAGGCTGTCAAAGACATTTTACGGTTTCAAGAAGTCACCCACACGCCACGGGATGAAAGAAATCCTAATTTTCCAAGATAAAGCGAGTACCCAATGATGTAGGAAAGCGAGATGGACAACGCAAGAAGTACAACCAGTACCACATACAATCTACCAGAGAGGGGTGGTGATATGAAAGTAGCAGAATACAAAATCGGCAATGGAACGGTGGAAATCTATGATGACAACATCGCGAAAACTGCCGAGGAAAGGGAGAAAATCCTTGACCGAGTCGGAAAGATATATTCCGCTTATTTTTCTGACAAAGAGAAGGAGCAGACCGCCTAAAGGCGGCCCTGAGGGACGAGCCTTAAAAATAATCAGGAGAAAACAAAATGAAGAGAAAGATTGAGCTAATCATTCCACTTGAGTATTGGGCCGGGGAATCAGACTGGCGCCTGGACCATGTTGGACCGGATACGGTGGCCCTAACCAATGTCAAGGGAATGCGGTGGATACTAATGATTATAGGTAACAGGAGGCCAGGGTTGAAATGGAAATGGGTTATCCTGCTGCTGGTGTGGTCAATCGGTATGACGATGGTGGCAATTGTGGTCATGGCGTTGGCCATGGGCGTGAGGCTTTGAGGGGAGGGTACGAAGATGACAAAAGTACAGATGGAGGAAATCGCGGACAGGGCAGCGAGACTGGCTGTGAGTAAGATGGACGAGGAGGAAGCGCAGGTTTACGCGGCGATGGATTTGGCCCCATACCGTCAGTATTATGAGGAGTATCTGGACCAGCTGCAGACCGGGGACACCGAATGGCTCCGCCGGTGGATTGGATGGGAAATCGAAGATAAGGTCAGTGAGGCGGTTGAGATTCTAAAGATGTGGATTCGTGCAGAACTGTCCGGACAAGCCATGGGCGCGAGGATTTAAATAGGAAGTGAGGAAAAATACATGAGGAAGAAACGGACGTTGACAATCGAACTGTCCGACGAAGATATGGAACAGTTTTGCAAGAAGGCAGGAAGCGCGAACCTGACCGTCGGTAAATTGATAGAAAATTTTATTGCAGACCTGACGGGCGGGGAAGGGACGAATGGTTCCGACGAACGGATGTATATAAGCCAGTGGTTCTGCCGATGTGGCTTCTCGGCGCTCTGGGACATGAGCTTCATGGCCTGGCTGATTGACATGGAGCTATTGGAGGATGCCATATACGAGTGGGAATTTATCCAGTACATAAACAAAATGGCAGTCAAGGACCAGGACGATCAGGAAGAGCTGGATGAACATTGGGACAACCTTAAATCCTGGTTTGACGAGTACAGAGATGCAGGCGGAGAACATAACGACCTGGAAAAGGAGATGGAGAGGACGATGGCCTGGAAACAGGAATATGACCGTCTCATGGAAGGGGAAGGCGATGAGGAAGCAGGGCCGGAACCGGATGAACATTGACAATAAAAAATGCTCCTGAAGCCACGGCAATAGCTTCAGGAGCCGGTCCTCCACAGACCAAAACACTATGTATACATTATACCTGTGGACGGCCGAAAAGTCAAGAAATAAGGCGGGTTTTCTCCGCCGGATGACTTGATAAAAGGGATTAGACTTGGCGGGGGTAGACATATGCACAGGTATAAGCAGATAGAGTACGAGGCGGGTGCCACGATAGAGATAATCAAATGTATCCCAAGGAAATACCGGGGAGGAGAAAGTACACCAAGAGAAAAGAAAAGCCGGGAGGAAATACAGGGGGCCAACATGAGGCAGGCGGCCCGGAAGCTGGCCCGAAAGATTAACGCGAACTTTAAGCCGGGAGACTGGCATGTGACCCTCACATATCGGGACAAGCCTACCAAGGAGGCGGCCCAGGAGTACATTGCGAATTTCCTGGACCGAATGCGGGACCGATACAAGAGGCGCGGACATCCGCTAAAGTATGTCCTGGTAACAGAGTACAAGGGAAAGCGGATACACCACCATATCATTTTAAACAACATCAACGACGGAAAGAAAACCACGGCGGACTTTGTAAGGGAAATATGGAAGGGGAAAGGGAACCCGAAGTTTGTCCCCCTATATGACAGCGGGGAATATCAGACGCTGGCCGAATACTTAATCAAGGAGACGGAAAAGACCTTCCGGGAAGAGGACTGCCCGGTCAGGCAGCGGTACTCCTGCTCCCGGAATCTGATAGAACCCCCACCAAAATATAAAACGGTAAAGGTAAAGAAGGGATGGGAGATGGACCCGAAGCCCAGAGAAGGGTATTACATCCTGCCGGGCAGCCTTTACAACGGGATTGATAAGGCAGGGTACCCATATCAGCGATATGTGATAGTAAAGCTCAATCCAACGCCAAGCGACTGGGAACCGGAAAGGAGCAAGGGAAAGTGCAGGACGTGAACATCTACATAGAGACCTCCTTCCATGGACCGGCCAGGAAGGACGGCGAATATCTTTATCTCCTGGAATGCATCAGGAACGGGGCGCCGGCCACCAGGGAGGGCCGGGGAGCCATGGAGCGGGCCACGGAGAACCAGCTCGCCCTTACGGCCCTGGCAGAGGCCCTGGGCCGCCTGAATTGCCCGTGTGAGCTGCGGATATACACCACCTGTCAGCATATTATCAACGCAATGCAAAACAGCTGGGCCAGACAGTGGCAGAAAAACGAGTGGAGAAACGCCAAGGGAACACCCGTAAAGAACGCGGACCTTTGGGAAAAAATCCTTCAGGAGCTGGACCCGCACCGGTACCTGTTTACGGACGAACACCACGAATACAGGCAATGGATGCAATCAGAATTTAGGAAAGGGAAGATAACATGAAATCTCATCAGGAAGAATCCCGGCCAGACCGAGTAAATACTGGGGGAAAGCCGGGAAACGATAAAGTAAAGGGCGGCATTGAACCGCTCGAAGTAGAGGCATTTAAACGCCGGATAAAAGAAGGGGACAGGCTGTACTGCTACAGGCCGCGCCGGAAGGGAGATGATGAAATTGTCCTGGAAAGGATGCCAGTCGTCAAACCGCATGAACACATCGTCACCATGGCTTATCACGGAGTAAAGGGAAACACATATGAGACAAGTATGACATGGGGAGAGGCTATCCAGCTAAACCGTATGACACAGAAGCAGCTGGCGCGGGAACTGGCGCGGATGCGTAAAGAAATGGGGATACCATGCTCCGGCGACAGCTGCCCTGAAGAGGTAAAAGCTCCAGGCCGCCGCAGAATAAACAGGAGCGAATACGCAGGCCGAATCATGACATACAGGGAAAAGGGAATGACCTATGCACAGATATCCTGCCGGGTGGGAATCTCCGCCAGCACAGTAAGAGAAATTTACATAGAGGAGGCGAAACGGAATGTTTGATAAATTTGGAGAATTTGACAGCGCGGACGAAATGAACCGGGCAGCAGCGGCACAGAGAAAGGAAGGAGACAACGAGGCTATCATTGCCATCGCGGAGGAAAACGGGATAGACAAGGAGGATGCCATGGACTTTATAGACGGCTGCGTGGCAGCCTTTGTGACCCCGCTCATGGCAGCCTACGGAAAACTGGATATCGAGGCAAAAGAACTGAATCCATACGAAATCATGGAGGACTGGTTGCAGTACATCAAGCTGAGGTGCGCAGAGGAACCGGAGATGGCCGTGGCCGTCAGGCGGAAAGGAAAGAGCCTGAAGGGCTGCATCGCGGCCTTGCTGGAATGGAGCATGAAGAACCAGCATCCGGTAGACAGCGACATCCTAAAGGCGGTCAAAATCAATTACAAGGTAACGCTGGGAATACCAGGGATGGGACGTGCCAAGAAAATCATCACGGAATATTATCTGGGAAAGGAGCAGTAAGATGCTTGCATACAAAGGATTCAATGCGGACCTGACCTGCACCTGCGGGAGAGGAACGTTTCAGTATGAGATAGGAAAAACCATAAAGGAAAGCAAATCCAAATGCCGGAATTCAGGCGCCCATTGCGCCGAGTACCCGTTAGAGTGCCTGCGGTGGTATCCGCTGGGATGTGGAAACCGGTATTTCCTGGTGGAGGCCTCCGGAAGCCTGGACGAACTGGGCGGGACCGATACCCAGCTGGCCTGTACAGAAATCACCCTGTTAAAGGAGCTGTCCCTCCGGGAGCTGGTTGGCCATGCCATGATGTATATGGTCAATCATCCGCTCCGGGAGTGGGAAATGAACATGCAGTGCTGCAGCGTCAGAAAGGATAAGGCAGAGGCATGGAGCGAGGGAAGCATGGCAATTGCCAGAGGCCCGCATCCTAAAGTCAAAGGAGCAGCCGGCAGCGTCCTGGGATTAATCCGGGAAGTAAACGGCGAGATTGAGGAAGCAAGACTGTTTAAGGTAAACGGAACCATAAAACCGAATACATGGTACACCCTGGAAGGCAGGGAACCGAAGGAGGCAGAGGGATGAAGCGGAGCAGCGTATTAAAAACAGAGCCGGTGCGGCCGGACCAGGACGGGGCGGTGTTGACCGCTCAGGCCGTAGAGGAAATCCTGATACTGAATTACTGGAAGGAACGGGAGCTGATTGGGCGGTACTGTATGAATACCATAACAGGAGAATATGAGGCCTATTATATTAAGACCGGCATATGGAGGCAGACAATGCTCCAGACCTTATGCGAATACGATGCGACGCATTACTGGTATTACGATCTGGACGGAAACATACCAATCAATTCCGAAGCGGATAAGAGGCTGATTAAGGAGCTGCTGCCGGAGAGATTCAGTGCGATGGAACCGCTGACCCGCATCAAGCACAAGGAGAATGATTACAACAGCAACCAGAGGGAGTCAAAGGAGAGCCGCCGTCTGGAGCGCATCCGGAACCTGATGAATAAAATCCCTCCTCTCCCGGAAGATTTTAACGAATGGATTGTCAAGACGTCATCGGGGGACCAGGATTATGCCTTTTATGACAAGGATTCCGAACGATGGAGCTGCACGGCCTGCGGAAAGGGTGGAAACGCCGGGAAATTTAAAAGGCCGGACGGGAAAAAGGCAAGGCACAATGACCGTATAACCTGCCCCTACTGTGGAAAAATCATACAGGCAAAAACGCGGACCCATGCCATACAGCTAAAGACGAACGCCGCCGTCATGCAGGATATAGACAGTGACAGGAGCGTGGTGAGGCATTTAGACATAAGAATCACATGGGAAGGACGGGGGAATAAGATTGAAATATCGGAAGCGGTGCGCATATTCCTGCTCCGAAACCACAAAAAACTCGCATGTGACATTTATTACAACCAGTCCGAACGAGGGTTTGAGTGGAATTATCCCCTGGATAACCGGGGCTGCTTCGACCTTAAAAACCCGTCCAACCGAAGAATGACTGAGGAATACCTGTATCCGGAAGGGATTGAGGCCGCGTTAGAGGGAACCTGCTACGAGGCATGGAAAAGGACATTCTACCAGCTGGCAGAGGCCGGGAAGAAACTGGAGTATAACCGGCTGATGGCCGCGCAAAGCGATAAAAGCCTGGTAAATGTGGTGGAATATCTGTTCAAGGGCCGGTTTAACCGGCTGCTGCAGGAGACGGCCAGAAGCACAAGCAGCTGGAGCTGTAGGTACTACGGGCCGCTGTTTAAGGATGGAGAGACCATCGAAGAGGTGTTTAATCTCTCTGACCGGCAGATAATCAACCGCATCCGGGAGTGTGACGGAGGGGAGAATGCCGTGCGGTGGATGCGATGGGCTGAGAAAACAGGAAAGAAGATAGACCAGGAAACGCTGAGATGGCTTACAACTGAGAATATAGAAATGGCAAACCTGTCATTCGTACAAGCCCAGATGTCACCCCGCCAGGTCATGAATTATGTGAAACGCCAGCAGGCAGAGGGATATGCCGGAAGGCGCGCAAGGGCAGTCCTGGAACAATGGGCGGACTACCTGGACATGTGCCGGCAAAAAAAGAAAGATACAACAGACGAGATGGTATACCGGCCAAGGGAGTTGAAACGCAGACACAATGAGCTGGTGGAGGAAATGCGGAAGGAAAGAATGCTGGAACAGCTGAAACGGGACGAGAAAGCCAACGAAGAAATGGCCAGGAAGATGGCGGAGAAGTATCCGGGCGCAGAGAAGATACTGGAAGAAATCCGCGATAAATACGAATACCAAAACGAGGAATACATGATGATTGTACCCAGGAGCCTGGTTGACATTGCCATAGACGGGAGCGCCCTTCATCATTGCACCGGGTGGAGCGAGCGTTATTACGAGCGAATCATGCAGAGGGAGACATACATCTGTTTCCTCCGCAGGAAGGCTGAGCCGGATATCCCATATTACACCATTGAGGTGGAACCGGGCGGAACGATCCGGCAGCACAGGTCGTATCTGGATGAAGAACCAGGCGTTGAGGAGATAAGAGGATTTCTGCGGGAGTGGCAGAGGGAAATAAAGAACCGTCTGACGAAGGAGGACCATAGACTGGCCAGCGTAAGCGTCATCAAGCGACAGAAGAACATAGACGAACTGAAAGAAAAGAAGAACACCAGAGTGTTAAAGTGCCTGGAGGAAGATTTTATGGAGGCCATATAAATGGATGAAGTGAATAAAAGCGGTACATATGCAAGCTATGAGACATACAAAGAGGCATTTGACGCTGAGGTAAAGAGGACAGAATTAGGGTTCGTCCGGATCGGGTACATGCTCCGGGTGGCCACGGATACGGACATCCTGAAGGAATCCGGATACGCAACCATGGAAGAATTTGCCTGGAACGAGTACCGGCTGGACAGGAGCCAGACATCACGGTTCATGAATATCAATAAAAGGTTCTCCGTGGATGGGTATTCAGACCAGCTGCCGGAGCGATTCCAGGGATATGGAGTGGCAAAGCTGGGAGAGATGCTGACCCTGCCGGCAGAGGTGATTGAGATTCTTTCACCAAAGTTGACCCGGCCCGACATACAAAAGATTAAAAAGGAAATCCAGGAAGAAAAGAACGTGACGGACCTTGAAGTCATGATGGAGGAGCCTGACGAGGCCCAGGAGGCCATGGAAAGCAATCTGGGGCGCTTTATGCATCAGTACATACATGACAACCCAAAATCATTGCAGGGATTCTGTGAGGCCGTGAAGATAGACGGGGAGCATATGACAGGATACCTGATGGACCTGCTTGCCCCGTCCGGATACGCTGTACAGATGGCCAGAATTCCGGGGACGGGGAAAATGATGCTGACCATATCCGGAAAGAGCCAGCCCATTATCTTGATGAATGTCAGGACCAACGACAAGGAAGAATTTGCCTGGACAGACCTGCAGGGTATCCTGCACCGCCTTATCACGGAGGAAACCGCGGAGGCCTGCTGGAACGCGCTGTATGAGGAGCCCTATCCGCCGGCGGAGGAGGAAAAGGAAGCCCAGAGGCAGAGGAAGGCCGAAGCGGAAAGAAAGGCGGAGGAAAAGCGGAAAGCGCAGGAGGCCGAAGAGAGGGAGAAGGCCCGCCAGGCAGAGGTGCAAAGAATCCAGAAAGACAAGGAACGCCAGGAGCGGGAAGCGGCAGCCAAAAAGCAGGCAGTTGCACCGGTACAACCGGAACCCCAGGCAGCATCGGAGCCAAAAGAGGAGTCACAGGAGGAACCGAAAGAGGCGCCGAGGGAAGAACCCCAGGAGACAGGCACATTCCCAATGCCGGAGCCCCAGGAGGACACACCAAAAAGCCCGCAGGAAGCAGTGCAGATGGAAGTGGAGGATTATCCGGGAGTCGTACCGGAGAAATACATCACCTGCCACGACGGCACCCAGGTCATAAAGCCAATGGAAAGCCTGCGGGACGAAGGCTGCCGGCTGGCGGATGAAGTAACGCAGTGGATGCGGACCGGAACCATGGAATATGCCAGGGAGACCCAAAGGAACATTGCACGCCTGGGAGAAATCATAAAGGAGATGCTGCAGGATGAAGAGCGTGATTGAGACAGAACCCGTCACCCAATGTTTTTTATGCGAACGCTGAGGGCCATTGGAAAAGCATCATATATTTGGCGGAGCAAACAGGAAGTGGTCAGAAAAGTACGGTCTGACCGTCCACCTGTGCAAAACCTGCCACACGGACAACAAGAAAGGGGTGCACGCGGATGCGAATAAGGCAGAGAAACTGCATAAAATCGGACAGGCCGCATTTGAGCGGACACACACAAGACAGGAATTTTTTAATATATTTGGGCGCTATTATCTTGACGAGGAGGATGAGCAGGAGGAAACGGTATCCGAGCCGGAAAAAGATGGATTCTTCTTCCTTCCGGACGATGACCTGTGAGGACCTGATTGGAAGGACCATCCGCTTCCGGGACCGGATACAGTGCTATGAGTGCGACGAGCCGGATCCATATGAGGTATGCCCGGATATTGGCAACCCGGACAACTGCCCGAAAAAGGACTACGAGGTTAAGGTCCAGAAAGTATCCGTAAGCCGGGTGAAAGGGGAAACCATATACACCATTAATGATGATTATGAGTTCCCTGCCGGGGACTTTTGGAAGGTGGTAAGGATTGGAAAAGCAGGATGAAACGGCAGAGGCTATGAAAACCGCCATGTCCATAGAGAGCATGCCGGAAGAGGCCGGGCCGGCGGAATACATCGGAAAGAAACAGTCAGGGGACCGGACCTACCTGCTGTACAGGGACAAGCAGGGGCTGTATTGGTATAAGACAGTTTTTAAGACCGAGGCCGGCTACATATCGGAATATGAATACATTTTTGGGCCAAAGAAGAACAGGAGGAGAAGATGAACAGAGTCATACTAATGGGAAGGCTGACCAAAGACCCGGATATAAGGTACACCCAGGGGGAGCGCTCCATGGCCATTGCAAGGTACACCCTTGCAGTGGACAGGAGGGGCCGCAGGGGCCAGGACAGCTCCGCGGAGCAGCAGACTGCCGATTTCATCAACTGTGTTGCATTTGACCGCGCTGCTGAGTTTGCCGAGAAGTATTTCCGTCAGGGAATGCGGGTGCTTGTATCGGGCAGGATACAGACAGGAAGCTATGTGAACCAGGAGGGACGGAAAGTATACACAACGGAGGTCATACTGGATGACCAGGAGTTCGCGGACAGCAAGGGAGCGTCGGGCAGAGGTCCGGAGCAGCGACAGGTCCAGGGCGCAGACATCGGGGACGGATTTATGAACATTCCGGATGGCGTTGAAGATGAAGGGCTGCCATTTAACTAAGAGCGAAAAGGAGAGGAGATACAAATGAACAACCAATTAAAAAAATTCCGTTTGGAAAATAAGCTGACACAGCAGGTCCTGGCTGACAGGATTGGAATTAACAAAACAACCTATTCTAATTTTGAGACCGGGGCAAGGCGCCCGTCGTTGAGGGTAGCCCTGAAGATACAGAAAGTAACCGGAATACCAGTTGAAACGTTATTCGGAGAAGAATTCAATGACAGTGAGTGAGCATATACGAGAATCGGATGATGTAGAAATGTCTGTGGCCATTGCTTTCTGCATTGTGGAGTATCTGCAACAGTCAGACATCATCAAGGCAATATCCATGGATGATAAAACGGAAATGATATCTGGAATAGCCGATGATGTAATGGATTGGCTGGCAGGCGATTGGGAAAACAACACGGAGGAAAAAACAATATGTTAAATAATACAGAAAACAACAAGGTAAGCATGATGGGTGAGATTGCTTCCGGATTTACCTTCAGCCACGAAGTGTTCGGAGAAGGATTTTATATGGCGGATGTGGCTGTCGGCCGGCTCAGCGGGAAGGTAGACATTATTCCCCTAATGGTATCCGAGAGCCTGATAGACATACATAAAGACTATACTGGCTATGCCGTGGAGTGCACGGGTCAGTTTCGCTCCCATAACCAGCACGAAGGAATCGGAAGCCGGTTAAAACTGTCTGTGTTTGTAAGAGAAATCCATCTGACCTTGCCTGGTCCGATGGATTGCACAAAAAATAACCAGATATTCCTGGACGGCTATATTTGTAAGCCGCCTGTCTACAGGAAAACTCCGCTTGAAAAGGAAATAGCGGACATCCTTCTGGCCGTAAACCGTCCATACGGCAAATCGGACTATATCCCCTGTATCTGCTGGGGGAGCAATGCGCGCCGTGCTTCCGAATTCGAGGTGGGAACCAGGATAGAGACATGGGGCCGCGTACAGAGCCGGGGATACATCAAAAGACTCGGCAAGACAGAAACTGAGCTGCGCACGGCCTACGAGGTATCAATACTAAAGCTGAAGAGGAGAGAAGAAAATGAAGGAATATATTAATGACGTACCGGCATTTTCTCTGGAAGAAATGAACACTTCGGATGGTGCGTATGGAGTGAAAGAGTCAGGGATAGTCAGGGCATATCTGAAGAATCTACACAAATTAGGATACCTTGTTCCGGGAGATCCAATCCTTCCTATTACCTTCCAGGCCGCGGGAGGAGAGTACAGGGCCGCGTACGATGGATTCTGTTATATACGTTTTGAAGAAAAAGGCAGAGCCATTATGTTTGTAGAGCTTGACCGGATAAAAGCGGAATATGACAAGATGTATCCTCCAAAAAAAACCAAACAGGTGGACACATATGATAAATCCATATTAAGGACCATGATAAGCCTGGAGGAAGATAAGCTAAAAATGTTTGGCAGACATTGGCTGGAAAACGAGCCTTATAAATATACCAGCCATACAATGGCGCTTGAAGCATACAGGATGCTGATGAAAGCGCACGAGGTAGAGGGATGACCATAGAAAAGAAAATAGAATTGATTGCTGAAAGGTACGGATATGAGCCTCAGAGCCGCCAGTGCATAGAAGAAATGGCAGAGCTTACCCAGGCAATCAACAAGTTATGGAGAAAACGCAACTTCGGAGGTAATGACAGGCAGATAGCAGAGGCAGAGGATGCAGTCCTGGACGAGATGGCCGATACCTTAATTATGTTGTGGCAGTTAAAGTACCTTCTTGGTTTTGGAGAGGGACCGCTTGCGAAGCGAATTGAGGAGAAACTAAATAGGCAGCTTAAACGAATGGGAGTGGCAGAGGAATGATAAAGATAGCAAAACTGGCTACAGCCCACATGTTTGATAAAAATAATCCAGAAGATTCCGATTATGCGTTATGGAAAAGTATAGCTGAATATATGGACGGAGAGAATGCCTATGTTGTCGAAAGTACAGCCATGGAAGGAAAATATGTTTTCCTTGGACTGTGTGATAGAAGCAAGGATAAAGAACTTGCCTATATGATGGAGCAGGATAGTATGACAGGGGTATTTATTGACGACCGGGAAGGATTTGAAGCGGCCTGGGAATCAAATGAATATGAACATGAAGGATGTTTTTGCATAGAGCCACAATGGATAGAAACATTCAAAAGTCTGGAGGAGGCAGAGGGATGATTGAAGAAGGAATCGCTAACGACCTATCAATGGTAGTTGAAAATGCAAAATTGATGGGATGCCAAGAGGTTAAGTCATTTAGACATATACCATT
>OGGX01000846.1_pt1 | contig 15023 bp, 23 predicted proteins | sample 1571331 | NCBI WGS metagenome assembly OGGX01 (sample SAMEA2582056, study PRJEB24529) | metagenome | biome: Human gut stool | place: China | collected 2011
GATACTCTATCATTCGGAAGCGATAACAGAAATAGTCTATCAGCTCTTTATCTGTTGATAGACTAGAGGCCTTTTCATCTTGTGAGACAAAAACTATTGTATCTTGGAAAATATCTTCTTTACTTTTAGAACAATATAAGCCTGAAGCCCGATAACCGCATAACTGTTTTAGTTTGTCATAGTTATGTGCTATCACGGACATCACTTTCTTATTGGCTTTTCCTTTCCTCGTTGTTCTCATTCGGTAATTTCCAATTTCCGGATTTGTCTATCAGTTCTTCAATACTGCGGTAAACCATTCCGCGGACAATAACGGAAATGCTTGTTTTGGTTATATCCGACAGTTCGTTCAATAACATCACGGTGCGTTCGTCGAATCTGACATTTATCATTTTCTTTCCCATATTACATCCTCCATCGTTGAATACGGGCTTTTACAGCTTGCATCAACGCTTCCTGCTTATCTATTTTTTCGGTTAACGCCTTCATTACGTCCTCATCCATTGTACCTTTTGTAATCAGATGATGGATAATTACAGGTTTATTTTGTCCTTGTCTGTACAACCTTGCATTGGCTTGTTGGTATAGTTCGGAACTCCAGGGAAGTCCGAACCAAATTATAATATGCCCGCCTGCTTGCAAGTTCAAACCGTGACCCGCACTGGCGGGATGAGCCAAAAGTAGTGGTAGATCACCATTGTTCCACGCCTTAATGTCTTCTGGACCGTCAATTTCTTTGGGACGGAATTTTTTTAATCTTCTCATGATTCTGTAAACGTCATGCCGGAAGGAGAAGAATATAAGAACCGGTTGTCCGTTGGCCGCTTCTACAATTTCTTCCAGTGCTTCCAGTTTCTCGGAATGGATTTCATGCACATTGCGTTCTGAATCGTAGATGGCCCCATTGGAAAACTGCAGTAGTTTGTTTGATAATGCAGCGGCATTTACCGCTGATATATCCCCTTGCTCGTCCTCCAAAGCTAACACTTGTTCCTTTTCAAACTCCAAATAACGTTCTGCCATTGTCGGCGGCAGATGGACGTCCACTACGCGGTCCAGCCTTTCCGGGAGTTGTAGATAGTCTTCGGCTTTCATACTGATACAAATATCGCCAATTTGTTTGTATATGGCTTCTTCACTGCCTGCATTTAACTTATAATCGAAGACTATCTGCCCGTTGGTTCTTCCAGGACGGAAATATTTTGTACGGTATGCCGTTATTGTACGCTCCAGTCTTTGCCCCATATCCAGCAAATATATCTGACTCCAGAGATCAATCAAACCGTTAGGGGCGGGCGTTCCTGTTAACCCGACAATACGTGTAATTTTGGGACGGACTAAACGCAGCGCTCGAAAGCGTGCGGCTTTAGGTGATTTGAAAGAGGATAACTCGTCAATGACAACCATGTCAAAAGGCCAATAACCTTCGAGATGTGAGACGAGCCACACAACGTTCTCACGATTGATGGTATAGATGTCGGCGGATACTTTTAAAGCGGTTTTGCGTTGTTTTTGCGTCCCTAGAATCTTACTGACTTTCAGACCTTTTAAGTGTTCCCATTTGTCAATTTCATCGCACCAGGTGGATTCAGCTACTCTTTTAGGAGCGATGATCAAGACCTTGTTAACTTCCAGATACTCGTCCATCAGCTTTTTGATAGCTGTTAATGTACTCACGGTTTTTCCCAAGCCCATATCTAGCAGAAGACCGGCCTCGGGATGATTTATTATATGCCGGACCGCAAATGTTTGGTAGTTATGCAAATTTGATTCGTTCATTTTATTTCCTCCAGAAATAAGTTTAGTGACTCTTGATTATCAATAACACGGGCGTCAAATCCTAATTCCCTCAATTCACCGATAGCTTTTTGCTGTAATAGGGTAGGTTTCTTTCCGGTGGTTTTCAGCTCGACAAAGTACATCCGCCCTCCGGGCATTAGCACTATCCGATCGGGGACGCCTCGGTGGTAGGGTGATGAAAACTTCAACGCCAAACCACCTAAAGCCTTTACCCCTTCACGGAGTTTTCTTTCAATCAACTTTTCATTCATGGCAATACTATTTGTAGATAGATTGGGTATCAGGCACCTCGCGCGTACGCGTATAGGGCATAACGCGTTTTATTAAATTTATAGGCGTATACACATACATATTTTAATTAAATTACTTATTATATATATATTAGTACCCATAATACCCTTAGTATCTTTTATAATGTAATAATCTGATTATTAATATATTGCAATTGTGTCTTCTGGGTACTGTATAAGGGACTATGGGGACTATCTTTAGAAGATGCTTTTTTCTTCGTTTTGGTATGTAGTACCCCAAGTACCCGTCATGTCATCGGGTAGTTCCCTTAAAAAGCAGTGTACTTTTCCGTATTGCGCTACTCGATACGTCTTTTTTCCCGACCATTTCCAGCCTCCTATTTTCCGAACTAGGGATATTATCTCACTCGAAACATATTTTGTGATATCGCTCTTTCTCATGCCGAGACACTCACATCCTATTTCGATGGCGCAAACCCTGTCACGTACAACCACACCCTCCGGCATTAACGAATCATTTCCTGCTAGGAAATTACGGCGTTGCTGTATGTCCATTGTAGCCCAATTAGGGGGTAATTTCGTATCGAGATACTGTTGTATCAGCCCGATGCGGTCATCTACTTCAGTGTATATTTCACGTCTACTGTTCATCTCTTCCTCCATATCTTTAGGCAAATACAACTGTTGTCCTTCGTTATAATAATGTATCGCTTCCGCCCAGATTTGCCCGTCCACTGATTTTTTGTTATCCGGTCAGCGCATACCTCCATAGGCCAAAAACGACGGTCGCCGGTAACATCTCGAAGGAAATTCAAGTTATTTGTTGTCCCGAAGAATACACACTGCCTCATTTGGTCCTGCGGGTAATGTTCGAAGGCTGCGCGGTAAAAATCGCTTGTTTTAGTCAGGAACTTCTTTACGGAATCCATGTCGGCCTTCTTAATTCCCGCTAATTCTGCTATTTCAACAATCCATTTACCCCGAAGATTCTCATACGATTCTTTTCCATCCACGGAAAAAGCATCATTGAACCACATTTTGTTAGTGCACAACTTTGCCAACAACTTACTTTTCCCGACGCCTTGCGCACCTACAAGCACCGTGGTATAGTCAAAGTCGCATCCTGGCGATAATATACGTGCGACACAGGCAGTTAAAGATATTCGAGTACACAAACGGTATAAAGGATTATCCTCCACCCCCAAATAATCAATAAAGACCGTATCGACACGTTTTATTCCATCCCACGAAAGATTCGATAGATATGTTTTTACGGGATGGATGGCATTATCGCGTGCAATTATCCCCAGAGCGTCATTAATCTTATCTTTTGCATCAATCTCCCAGACTGTTTCCAGATATGCCCGAAGATTCATCAAATCATCATCCCTCATGAACATATCGGTATCTTCGGTCTTACGCCACATAGGCAACCTTAGCAGAGCTGCCCGATTAGAGAATTTATCTACAGCAAAGCAACCGGCGACGTTCGGGTCATTCTTCAATATTAGTAGTAGGTTCTTTCTTGATTTTTCGCAAATTCCCTTTTTATTACAATCGAGTTTTTCTTTCCATTCCTGGTCTTCGTCTTCAACGAAGTCAACATCTGCAAAATCGCATTTGGCCGATGCGTTTCTTTCTGTGAATATTGTCTTTTTAACATTTGTATCTTTTGAAGCAAATTCCTCCATTGCAAGATATGAAGGATATTTCGTTATATTCCTGTTGCTCTCTTTATCTATGCCCTCGTCCTTATCTCCAAACAGGTGTAGACGGACTAAATCAAAGGCGTTGCAGAGTTTTCCGCTACTCGGGTCTGTTCCATGGTGCGAATAGGCAAATTTATCGTCATAAACCACAAGACCGGCTGCTGTGGAGCCGTGGACATAGGTGTATCTGTTATCTATTCCGCAAGGCACATACTCTTCCGAAAGAAACGTTTCTATTACCTGGTGAATGTTGTATGTCCGGCAGAAAGCACCGACGATACCTGATTTTTCGAGAGGATCTCCCTGTTTCTTTATCTCTCTGCGTACACCGACGTCTACTCGGCTAGATACAGGCCATTCGGATGTATCCCGCCAATTCTTGTATGTGGCGAGGATAGATTCCACGTTCAACCACTCACCATCCTGATATCGGAAGAGGTATTGCCCATCTATTGAGGTGGACGGCCAATACATAAGTCGCTCCGGTTCATACGTAGTGTCATCGAACATGTCAATACCGATAACGGCTGTGACATATCGGCAAATGGCTTGATATTCGGCGGGAGTTACCGGACGGCTGAACGGTATGATAAGACGTAAACGAGGAGTGTCAGGCGTGTGTTTGTGGGTTGAATATACTACAGCCGCACAATTGAACAACAGGCAAAAGTCATCCCATATATCACCTGTTGCAAAATCAATATCCAAAGTAGCCATTGTGCGTTCCATAACGCTTCCTTTGTTTCTTCGTCCGCCGTTAATATATCCGCCTACAAAGCCTCCGACGTCTTTTATTTCGTCCTGCCTGGATTTAGAGGCTTTCCGATATTCGGCCATTGTCTCATTTGTACGTCGGGTTTCTTTTATCTTGTTAAGGAATTGCCCCCACGTCCATTCGCGATTCTTCCAGTTGATTTCTTTTCGCCCACTGCCGACTGCGATAAATAAAGAACCGTCATTTTGTACCTTGATTTCATTTTCTTCTGCCATAATTTAGTCTTTCTCCTTTTAATCTGTATAACATCATAGATTCTATCAAATTCAGAAGGTATACCGTTAATCATCTTCCACCTCCTCATAAATGAATAAGACACGGTTAATATCATTACCATCTCGTTTGATAAATTTCCGGTAATCTTCCAGTTCTGAACTATCTATAATAACCCGTCCATTGTGTGACATCTTTTGACCGGTATCATCGACGACGGTGATTCGAGTTATTGCTATTTTTGCCATGGGCTTTTATCTTTTGAAAGTTTTTACAGTTATCGGGGAGACATCCCCCCCCGATAGTTACACTGACCAAAAAAATAGAAGCCACATTCAAGTTTCATATTATTAGCGGCCATTATTGGGTGAATTGATTTCATTTTCTTCATTACTTGTTCTATTTAGAGGTATTTCTTTAATTCTTCTCGATCTATAAAAAAGGCACATGCAATATACTTACCTGGTAACCCCATTGTTTGGGCGAATGCATCATCTCCACAAACTTTTTCAACCCCAAAACCAACGATTGAGCCGCGCGGATCATCTTTAACATCGACTATCGTAGTGGTCATTCTCAAACCTTTATTGTCATCTGCTGCCATTCTCTTAATAGCATCTAGAATTTTATTACCATCACTATTCATTTCTATATTATTTTGATTCAACTTTCTGCCATCCAAATTTAAAAATGTCTGCTTTAAGACGGGATTCAACATCTATCTTGTTTAAGATATAGCCTTTAGAGTCTACATACTCTCCATCTATGATATATAGATATTGAGTACCCATTGCTGGAAGATATTTATGGGTTAATTTAGCACCACTTTGCATGGCTTTTATTGCTTCTCCTATATTCATATCTATTCTTGTTACGAATTAATCTTTTAAATAATAATCAGTCAGGTAGCCATCTCCTTTTAAGGGTAAACCTTCCGCCCACGGTATCGGCTCTTTGAATATCTCTTTTACTGATTCAAGAGTTTGATTGCTATCTTTAGCGACTTCGATAATAACTTCGTCGTGGACATGGAACACGATTGGGTAGCCAGCCTTTTCTAGCCGAAGTATGGTTAAAGCGAGGCAGTCTCGGGCGATAGCCTGTACTATGTTCTCTACTAATTTTCCGCCATACGTTTCTTGCTTTCCCCATTGTTTCGTAGTTTGGCTCAACCCTTCATAGCAGATAGACTTGGCACCGAATCGGTTTTCTCCGATATAAGGGCGCGGATATGAGAGATATCTACCGGATGGTAATTGAACTAGTAAAGCCCCGAATCTCATGCAAAAGTTAATTTGTTTCCCTATTGTAGTAGGACTTTTTGTTTCTATACAAACCGTGGCGGCTTCTTGTACTTTGTCCCACATACCCACAATTGCCGGGTTGGCTTTTCGCCAGTGATTAACGATCTCCTGCATTTCGGCTTCGGATAGCCCCATTTTTTCGCCGCCCATAGCTTTCATTGCGCCAATTCCGCCTTGATAACCAAGCGCTAACTCCGCAATTTTGCCTTTCTGCCTGCGTGGATCAGTTTTAGTTATCTCTTCTACAGGGACGTGGAACATCATTGAGGCGGATGCTTCATAGATTTTACCATGCGTACGGAATACGTCAAGTCTCCATTGTTCTCCTGCTAGCCAAGCTATTACACGAGCTTCAATGGCAGAGAAGTCACAGACTATGAAGGTATGTCCCGGTTTTGCGATAAATGATGTACGGATAAGCTGTGATAGTGTATCAGGAACATTGCCATACATCATTTCGACCATATCCAGATCTCCGGATTTTACTAAATTTCTCGCATAGTCTAAATCCGGAAGATGGTTTTGTGGCAGGTTTTGCACTTGCACTAACCGTCCAGCCCAACGCCCGGTTCTGTTGGCTCCATAATATTGCAATAGTCCCCGTACACGATTATCGCCACATGCGGCGTTCATCATCGCTTCATATTTCTTAGTTGAAGTCTTTGCCATTTCTTGACGTATGTGTAACATGCGTTCAACTATATCATTACCGGCTGTAGCTAAAAGATCGGGAATGTCTTTTTTTGACAAAGTTGCTATCTCATTTCCGGTTTCCTTTTCTAGCCACGATTTGAGTTGTGAGACGCTATTAGGGTTATCCAATCCGGACAGTTCTGCTGCCTCCGCATTTAACCGGCCTTTATATAAAGTGTCCATACGGATAGCGTGTTTTACGAGGTCCATATCAACCAATACACCCCGGTCATTGATTTTTTGGTCTATAACGTATAACTCTTTTTCGTGTTCTGGAATAGTAAATGATTTTGTTTTATTCCGGATGGCTCGTTCCACCTCTACATCCCGGATACAATAACGTTTGAATATATCCCATTTGTCCGGGGCATGTTCCGGGAGGTTGCGGGTTCTTTCTCCATTCGTCTTTGTCGGTTTACGGGGACTCGAAAAGAATTTGATTAGAGCTTTTCCTTCGGTCATCTTCTGGTCTTCGAGATTCAAAACCTTTCCTACTTGTGCCAATGAAAGCGGGAGTCCAAGCATCGCAGAGCGTGCCATTGTGCATTCCCACTGTTCTATTGGAAGGTCAATACCATAATACCTTCCGATACAGATACGTTCAAAAGATGCGTTGAATGCCGTTTTTAAAACATTCGGGTCGGTCAATGCCAGAAAAATGCGTTCCGGAAGTTTTTCCCCGGATGCAAAATCGACAATCTGTACAGGTTTATCGTCACAGGCATAGGCGAACAACAGAATAGTAAAGTCGTCCGATTCTACATATTTGTATAATCCGCATTTGGTAATATCAACAGAACTGAACGTTTCGATGTCGATGCCCAACACTTTAATAGGCTCCCTATCATACTCCGCGGCCTTGCCGTTCAGTCTCACTGCAATCTCATTACAAATGATAGAAAAACCATTTGTTAGCCTAACGTTATACCGAATTACCGTAGGCGATAAGCCTATTAGCTCGCTCCATGTTTCAAATGTATTTTTATAAGAAGTGGCGATGGCATTCAGCTGTTGGAACTCCTTTTCAGTACATTCGATCTTCGCATAAAAATCACCGGTGAAGAAGTTTTCTAGATACTTCGACAAAATAAGAAATGCCTCCAGTAAATCTTCGCAATCTTGATCGGAGGCATCTTGTCTGTAGCGCCGGATCACTCCGGACGCCACTGTGACAATCTGTTCTCGTGGAATGAGGTTAGAATAAACCATCGTCGTCATCTGTTGGTGCTTCAAATGGGACTTCTATGTCTGCGAAATCGCTTTCGGCTGTAGAACGGCCTCCAAGCGGTTCTCCGTCTGCAATCTTCATCAGGTTGTTAAGACCGCAGGCAATTCCCTTGTTACCGTTTGTATTAAAAGCGTAAAAGGTGATAGAAGCATAGCCATAACAGCCGCTGTAGAACTCATCCTCGTTTTCGATAGGCTTATGCATGGCGTTTACTACGCCGGGCTTTGTTTTGCATTTGGCATTTAGGAAATAACTGTTGCTATAGGCGTCATCGTCCGGACGTTCTGTGTCTCCATCGCGAAGCGGGTTCTTATACACAGAGGGAATTTTACCTCCAGATTTACCGATACCGGCTTTCAGTGCGTTTTGGATAGCCGCTTTGACGGATTCCACAGTTTTACTATCACTCTTAGGTATAATAAGAGAAACTGAGTATTTTTTCTCTCCGCCCTCTGAAATGGCAACAGGCTCCCATACGTGTACATAACTCATTCTTACTTTTCCCGTAATAACTTTGGTATTCAAATTATCGTTCATAACCGTTTATTTTTTTGTTTTTAAATATTTTGAAAATTACTGATTTTCTGTCTAGGCGTTTATGTGCCATACAGCTGTTTTTAAAAGAGCAGTCGGCTGCACCACCTTCTTTCTGGAATATACAGTCCTTGCATCCCGGATCATTTGTACTACTATAGGCTCTAGGTCTACGGGCTACGATTTTTGTACCCTGAATATCGGTCATATGATTCAACTTCAGGGCGGATAATACATCGATAAGTTTCACTTCTACACATTTTTAAAGTCGTTCTCTACTGAATTCCATTCTCGGCGTTTGTCTGACTCCGGTACAAGCGTAGGTTTTCCCTGTGGCTTAATGATCAAATCGCCCAGTAAAGCCGTAAAGGCTTTTTTCGTTACCAGTTTTTCCATAGCGGTAATCGTTTTTAATTTGGGCGGTTCGTAAATAGCAGATTCTTTATATCCGTTTTCCATTAGCCGATCTGCAACCTGTTTCTCGTCCACGTACTTTCGGATACTACGGCCTTCCACCAACTTGAACCCCGGAAACGTTTTGCCGTTGAGTGCTGCTTGAAGCGCATATTCTTCAATAGCGGACATCCAGTTCTTTATAATATCCATTTGTTCCAGGAGTTTGGATATTTCGGTGTCGGATAGGAGAGAGGCATCGTCAAATTCATGCTTAGCCGTTTCCAGATTCTTTTCAGCAAGTGCCCGGCATTGGGCTTTTGCCCGGCAGAACTGGCAATGCTTTCCGGGAACGAAGCTGCCTTCTCCGGCAAACGCCATTTTTGCCCGCGGCGCCAATTCGTTTGCGCCCCATATCAGCAGTTCTTCTGCCGGTATCTCCCATTCAGAGATATTATCCAATCGTGGCTGATAGATAGTCATGCGTACTGTATGAATGGCATACATGAATCCGAACATGTCTAATGCTCCTAAGGCATATAGCATCATCTGTTTGTTTTCTACCGCAGACACTTGTACTCCCTTACCGTATTTGAGGTCAATGATTTCCATTGTGCCATCCGCAAGAATAACGGCATCTCCTGTTCCAAATCCTTCGGGAACATAGGCGGTCAGGTCTATTTTCTCCTCAATACGAAGAACCGCATCAGCAGTCGTTTTTTGTGCAAGTTGGTACTTCTCCCAAACGAATGCGGCATAATTTTCTGCATACTCTTCAAGGCTTTCGCTATAAAAACGATTCTCCATGAGTTCTGATGTCTTTTTGTTCCACTCCGGTTCATCGATTATGTTTGAGTAGCGTTTCAGACGGAGTTCACCGAACTCATGTGCAAGTGAACCCTCCAGTGCAAAGTCACCCGCTTTGTCCGGGAACTGCATCTCCAGCCGTGCCGATGGCGTACATGACAGCCACCGGCTGGCGGAAGAAGGAGATAAAACAGCGTGGCTCATAGGGCGTTTACTTTATCGATGAAAGCCTGGCGCTGTTCCTGTTTTAAGTCCGGAACCCGTTTCACACCAAATTCACCAAGTACAGCAAACACGGCTTCTTTACCTTTAGCTTTGGACACGGGGCCGACAATCTTTCGGAGCATTTCATCTGTAATTTCACCTTGTTTTTTTTCTTCTACTTGAGGTGCAGGCTGCTGTGCTGAAGTTTCCGGTACGGACGGAGCTATTTGCTCTGTCTTTTGCTCCGATGCGGCAGTTGATGGCACAAAATGTACCGGTCCGTCTGTCACAATCGTGCGGGGTTGTAATACTTCGGCAGTCTTTACCACACCTGCCAGTGCTGATACTGCACCCACCAATGCGGGGGTGGCGTCTAATTTTACATTTACGTTTACATTAAAATCCATAATATTCTTTTTTTAGAGTAATATTCCTTTTTTAGCTAATTCAATACGAGATTCTAGGTCTCTAATACGATGGAAATGGCCTAATGCAGATTTCAGATAGGATGCAGCTTCTATTTTAGCATAGATATCTCCTGCAAAATCGAATAACTTTCTGCGGGTAAAAGATACCTCTTCGTCGGCATCCCCTAAATTCCCGTTGCCATCCATGAACCGGTCAATGAAGGAGAGATAAATGCTTTTTAATATCTCGATTACCATAAGGTCACCTTGCGATTCATAGAGCCCTTTTATTTCGTCAAATACTGCTTGCTTCTCTTTTTGAAGGTCAGCTATTGAGTATGACATCTGAGAGTAAAGATCAGGATACCAATTGCCGACTTTAGCGAGCTCCTTCTTACCGATAAGGCTGTTAAGTTCTTCCTGTTTTTTTTTGTCGTCCATAATTGTTTATCGTTTTAATAGAATTTTGAATCATAATACTTTTGATTGGTGATGTATTCTTTGATCACATCTTCTTGAGAGGCACGATGTCCTAGACTGTCGTGTATGTACTGGTACTTTTCTGCGCTCATACCGGACAACACTTCATCTTCATATTCAACTTTTCCGGCATAAATGCATCCTGCTATTGTAACTGTTGTCGCAATAACAGTAAGCAGGCATTTGCTGATGGTATTCATATCTTTCATAACTTTTTTGCTTTTAGTGGGTGAGAAGGATATCACCCCGTTCTCACCCGATTCAATCATTTATCACTTTTGTAATCAGCGGTCTCACGACGCGGTTTATTATCATTCAAATAGTATGCGGTTACCTCGTTTTTTGAGAAATGCAGGACATCATGCCTTTTATGATAGGGGATTTGTCCCCGGCAGACTCTTGCATATAAGGCTTTCATGGATATCCCGAGCCATTCGGCGCATTGTTTTGCTGTAAGTAGTTCGTCACTCTTTAAATGGATGAGTTCGGCAACTCTTTCAGCAATAAGGTTGATTTCTGTTCTTGAAAGCATGATTAGTTCTCCTTTTCATTTTACTAATAACTTCTCTAAAAGTTCGTCGAACCTATCATCGTAATAGTGCGGTTGTGTCTCTAGGATATTTTTGGGACATATCTCATTTTCACCATATATAAGGCCCTTTTCTGTTAAGCACTTGTAACGAGAAACTCCTTTGCTCTTGGAGGGGCGCTCTTTCTCTTCCAGATAACCGGCGGCAATCATTTTCTGATTGAACAGAAGAACGCTAACCGGATTGTTTCTTTCTTTCAGTAGATAAGTAGCAGAGTGCATTGTTCCTTTAGACTTTACATAATCTGGAGAGGGTAAACCTAACGGATCAGTGACTGCCTGAATCATTCTTAGTTTGGATTCTTCTGACAGATTGAGCATCTTTGCAGTCCACGCTACAGCTTTCATCCGAAGATTATACAAGGTATTGGCATTCATTGCCATCGGATCTTTACTCTCGATCTTTTTCTTTGTAGCTATTTCCTCGCACTGGATAAAGTATCTACGAGCTTGTTTACCTTTCTCATTACCTTCAACCATTGATAGTTCTTTTGCCATGTTGATAGACAAGGCATATTCTATCTTACTAACTTGTTGATTTTCAGATTTCATAAATTTATGATGTCTGATATTCAAAGAGTTACCTTGATAATCGAAATGAAGAGTTTGGTAATCTTGCCCTTCTACAAAGTCATACTTATCAATACGATTCTTGATCCAGTCAGCAAATCGTTGTTTACTTTCTAGGAAAGCGTGTAAATCACGTGCATTAACGGCTTTTTTTCCGTTGTTTTCTTGGATTGGAATTAAATTTTTCATACCTTTTTCTTCCTCCTAATAAGAAAGCTCCTCCTTTCGATACTCTATTGTGGCATTTGAGTATTTACTCGGAAGAGCTTTTCCAAAATTTCCTTATTATACGGTAAATGCCACTAAACCGCCATTTCTGTCGTAAAACATTCATATATCATTGGAAAATTGAAAAGGACTGTCTATCTTTGCAAACGACTAAATAAACGAAGATAGAATTAGGGACGCTTCTCTAACAGCCCTTTTTGTATTCTTTCGTGTTATGAATTGAATTACGGATGCAAAGATATTCCAAAGTTGGAGTATTTCAATATTGATACTCCAATTTTGGAGTATCTTAACTTTTATAAACGTTATGAAGGATTTTAGTACAAGACTTAAAAGTGCCATGTCGGAAATGCATGTGTCGAGATATATGTTAGCCAAAAAGTGTTCTATTTCGCCAAGTACAGTAACTAATTGGATTACAGGAAAAACAGTGCCTGATAAGACCAAAGTTAAAGCCGTAAGTGATTTTTTGGAAATTTCAGAAGATTGGCTTATGACTGGAATAGGGGCAATGAAAGATTACAGCTATTTGGAACCATCAGAAGAAGAGCTCCGGTTGTGGAGAGAAGAACAGGCCGTAGAGAGTGCTTCTGAAATAGTTGGTGACGACGATGTGGATTTAATGTCTGAAATAATAGGTCTTCCCAAGGAGAAGGTAAAATCAATAAAGGATAATATAGAAGCTCGACGACAGGCCGCTATTGATTGGTGTGAAGTAGAAACCCGCCCTCGTGTCCCTCTTACTGCTGTTGCTGGTTCTTTATCTAGTGAGTCAGTTGGAGTTACATTAGCGCAATGCGAACAAATGCCATTAATACACCAAATCCCGTCTTACGATTTTACTATGTTTATTAAAGGTGATAGTATGTCGCCAAAGTTTGAGTCAGGAGACGAAATAGCCTGTAGACGTATTGACCAATCCCGTTTTATTCAATGGGGGAAAGTACATGTCTTGGATACAACGCAAGGATTTGTTATTAAGAGAGTATATGATGACGGAGACAAGATTCGTTGCGTATCATATAATCCGGAGTATGCTGATTTTTCTATCCCCAAAGAAGACATTCTTTCTATGAGTTTGGTCGTCGGTGTGATTAGTATAATGGAAATGTAGTTGTTGAATTTATATAATACGTAAATGAGGCAATTATTAATACTATTATTGAGCTTATAAAATAGATACACATGAGACAGGGTTACATGAAGATGTTTTTGATATGCGCTGCATTATTGGTATTCCCGCATAGGCTGTTTTCCCAGACAACTACTAATAGAGCACAGAGTAATAACTTTCTTATTAGTGCGGATATAGGATATACAGTTAATAACTATTTATCTATAAATGCCGCTGTATCAAAAGGACTTTGGTATTATGGTTTTTCCGGGCAGATTAATGTATCGACAGGAGAAAAAGGAAAATCTTACGATAAAATTATAAATTGGGACAATGATTTAGATGGCGTTTCGGATGCGGGAGACTATTATTTAGGGGCTTTTGGATTCGATTTAGGCTATTATTTTTTAGAGAATTTATGTTTCGGTGGTGGACTTGGGTATGCTCCTCATAAAATGTATAGAAACTTTCACGATGATACAGAGATTCTTTCACAAAGTGGGTGGTACCACGTTAGCAAAGGAGATGGCGGAAGAATAGATGCGAAGGCTTTCGTACATTATTTCTTTAAGAAAGGACTCACTGGTGGAAGATTCTATATAGGAGGCCAGTATAGTATTACTGGTAGCGTTGGGATACATTTAGGATATCAATTTGGCAGTTTATAAAGTTGTATCGCATTAGTAAAACTCTAATTTTATGGAACTTAAAGATTTTGTTAAAGGGACAATATCAGATATAGCATTAGCTATTAAGGAATTGAATGATGAAAAATCTAATATTGGATTATTGGTTAATCCTAATAACTATGACCAAGTTAAAGCGGATAAGTTTTCATTCATAGGAGATGGAAGACTTGTTAAAGACATAGAGTTTAATCTATCAATTAGTGCGTCTGATACGACAGAAACGGGCGGAGGTTTAAAAATCAACGTACTAAAGGCTGGAATTAGCAACGAGGCTAATAACAGCACTGTTAGTACGATTAGATTTTCAATACCCGTAGTTTTCCCCGGATGCGATGCACCTAAGCGGGACTACAGCGGTTGTGGATAATAGGCTTTAGCGCTATGTGTTTCTCCTGTTTTTATAAATTGGTACATGAGATTAGCTAATGTGATAGGGGTGCCTTTAATACCGTGTGCACATCCTTTAAACCAGCTAAAGCATTCTACGGACAACTCCAGACATTTAGCGCGCAATTCTTCATCTGACATAATGGTAAGTTTTAGAGGTTAATAAATTAATTCGATACAAATATAGCAGTAAAAACAATTATGACGACTAAGGAAACCGCTTTTACACAGTTAAAAAATAGCATGTATCGCATTTGCGGAACATGGAATAATGAGTATCGCATTTGTAGATACAACTCTCGAAACTTATTATCACAAGGAGAAAAAGGCCTACCGGGACTATTCGGTAAACAGTTGAATGAAAATAACCTCGACAGAGGTGTAAAATAATATATTATTAACCAGATATGCGGAACATGTGCGGAACATTTTGGAAAATGCTGCGATAATTGATTGGTTGATAGGTACTTGCAGGAATCCCTGAGGGTGTACAAGGAAAAAGGAGGTTTTTGCCTCCTTATTTTGTTGGTTTACAGCAGATTAATTGAATAGATGTTATAAAAATGGGGTCAACGTAACAATCTGAGGGATTCTATATTTAAGCATATAATTTAGCAAGTCTATATAAGAAAAAAGCTCTATCTCTTA
>OGGX01000847.1_pt1 | contig 15010 bp, 9 predicted proteins | sample 1571331 | NCBI WGS metagenome assembly OGGX01 (sample SAMEA2582056, study PRJEB24529) | metagenome | biome: Human gut stool | place: China | collected 2011
TGAAATCGAACAACTGTTTCGCGAAGACAACGGCGCGATTCGTATCCATGCCAGTAGTACTATCGGTAACTACATTCTGCCTGCAGTTATCGCCCGTTATCGCCATGATTATCCGCAGTTGCCGATTGAACTTAGCGTTGGGAACAGCCAGGACGTGATGCAAGCGGTGCTGGATTTCCGCGTTGATATTGGCTTTATTGAAGGACCGTGCCACAGCACTGAAATCATTTCTGAACCGTGGCTGGAAGACGAGCTGGTGGTTTTCGCCGCGCCGACTTCGCCATTGGCTCGTGGTCCGGTCACCTTAGAACAGCTGGCCGCTGCGCCGTGGATCCTGCGTGAACGCGGTTCCGGCACGCGGGAGATTGTCGATTATCTGTTGCTGTCACATTTACCGAAGTTTGAGATGGCGATGGAATTAGGTAACTCCGAGGCAATCAAACATGCGGTGCGTCATGGGTTGGGAATTAGTTGCCTGTCGCGACGGGTGATTGAAGATCAATTGCAGGCAGGCACATTAAGTGAAGTTGCGGTCCCTCTGCCGCGCCTGATGCGTACGTTGTGGCGTATACATCATCGGCAAAAACACCTTTCCAACGCGCTACGGCGCTTTCTGGACTATTGCGATCCCGCAAATGTGCCGCGTTAAGTTGCTGTACAAGAACATGCTGGTGCTGTGTCGATTTCGTGACGCAGCGCCCTCAGCATGCATTCGCCAGAAAAGAGATTGGCTGCTTTACTTATAATCCCTGGGCGATCATGAAGGTGTCTTATAACCGTGTATTTCTGCCGGAAGGATTGCCAATCGTCTGCTACAATCGCGCCTCATTTTTAAGATGGATAGCATTTTTGTATGGGTTCCGAAACTAAAACTACAGAAGCGCCGGGCTTACGCCGTGAATTAAAGGCGCGTCACCTGACGATGATTGCCATTGGCGGTTCCATCGGTACAGGTCTTTTTGTTGCCTCTGGCGCAACGATTTCTCAGGCAGGTCCGGGCGGGGCATTGCTCTCGTATATGTTGATTGGCCTGATGGTTTACTTCCTGATGACCAGTCTCGGTGAACTGGCTGCATATATGCCGGTTTCCGGTTCGTTTGCCACTTACGGTCAGAACTATGTTGAAGAAGGCTTTGGCTTCGCGCTGGGCTGGAACTACTGGTACAACTGGGCGGTGACTATCGCCGTTGACCTGGTTGCAGCTCAGCTGGTCATGAGCTGGTGGTTCCCGGATACACCGGGCTGGATCTGGAGTGCGCTGTTCCTCGGCGTTATCTTCCTGCTGAACTACATCTCAGTTCGCGGCTTTGGTGAAGCGGAATACTGGTTCTCACTGATCAAAGTCACGACAGTTATTGTCTTTATCATCGTTGGCGTGCTGATGATTATCGGTATCTTCAAAGGCGCGCAGCCTGCGGGCTGGAGCAACTGGACAATCGGCGAAGCGCCGTTTGCTGGTGGTTTTGCGGCGATGATCGGCGTAGCTATGATTGTCGGCTTCTCTTTCCAGGGAACCGAGCTGATCGGTATTGCTGCAGGCGAGTCCGAAGATCCGGCGAAAAACATTCCACGCGCGGTACGTCAGGTGTTCTGGCGAATCCTGTTGTTCTATGTGTTCGCGATCCTGATTATCAGCCTGATTATTCCGTACACCGATCCGAGCCTGCTGCGTAACGATGTTAAAGACATCAGCGTCAGTCCGTTCACCCTGGTGTTCCAGCACGCGGGTCTGCTCTCTGCGGCGGCGGTGATGAACGCAGTTATTCTGACGGCGGTGCTGTCAGCGGGTAACTCCGGTATGTATGCGTCTACTCGTATGCTGTACACCCTGGCGTGTGACGGTAAAGCGCCGCGCATTTTCGCTAAACTGTCGCGTGGTGGCGTGCCGCGTAATGCGCTGTATGCGACGACGGTGATTGCCGGTCTGTGCTTCCTGACCTCCATGTTTGGCAACCAGACGGTATACCTGTGGCTGCTGAACACCTCCGGGATGACCGGTTTTATCGCCTGGCTGGGGATTGCCATTAGCCACTATCGCTTCCGTCGCGGTTACGTATTGCAGGGACACGACATTAACGATCTGCCGTACCGTTCAGGTTTCTTCCCACTGGGGCCGATCTTCGCATTCATTCTGTGTCTGATTATCACTTTGGGCCAGAACTACGAAGCGTTCCTGAAAGATACTATTGACTGGGGCGGCGTAGCGGCAACGTATATTGGTATCCCGCTGTTCCTGATTATTTGGTTCGGCTACAAGCTGATTAAAGGAACTCACTTCGTACGCTACAGCGAAATGAAGTTCCCGCAGAACGATAAGAAATAAGTTTCCTCCCTTCCTTGCTAAGCCCTCTCAACCGAGAGGGCTTTTTCAATTCCATTTCCCTGACAAATCATGCGGATATAAAATTTAACATTTGGATTGATAATTGTTATCGTTTGCATTATCGTTACGCCGCAATCAAAAAAGGCTGACAAATCAGAGGCTGTTCCGGCTTTCTGGGATGATCACCTGCATACAAATAAGTCCACCGCGATGCTGCCGTACGCAAGGGGACGTGAAGAAGATGTGAGCGATAACCCATTTTATTTTCGTAGTTACCTCATGGAGATATGGAATGTTTAGGTTGAACCCTTTCGTACGGGTCGGGCTGTGTTTGTCCGCTATTTCTTGTGCATGGCCTGTGTTAGCGGTCGATGATGATGGCGAAACGATGGTTGTCACTGCATCTTCCGTGGAACAAAATCTTAAAGATGCACCTGCCAGTATCAGCGTCATTACCCAGGAAGACCTGCAGCGAAAACCGGTACAGAATCTGAAGGATGTCCTCAAAGAAGTGCCTGGCGTACAACTGACGAACGAAGGGGATAACCGTAAGGGCGTTAGTATTCGTGGTCTGGACAGCAGCTACACCCTGATTCTCGTCGACGGTAAACGCGTGAACTCCCGCAATGCCGTCTTCCGCCACAATGATTTCGATCTGAACTGGATCCCGGTCGATTCCATCGAACGTATTGAAGTGGTCCGTGGCCCGATGTCGTCGCTGTACGGTTCCGATGCGCTCGGCGGTGTAGTGAATATCATCACCAAAAAAATCGGTCAGAAATGGTCGGGTACCGTTACCGTCGATACCACCATTCAGGAACATCGCGATCGCGGTGACACCTATAACGGTCAGTTCTTTACCAGTGGACCATTAATTGATGGTGTGCTGGGAATGAAAGCTTACGGCAGCCTGGCAAAACGTGAAAAGGATGATCCGCAAAACTCAACGACCACCGATACCGGAGAAACGCCGCGTATTGAAGGATTCTCCAGCCGCGACGGCAATGTCGAATTTGCCTGGACACCGAATCAAAATCACGATTTTACTGCCGGATACGGTTTCGACCGTCAGGATCGTGATTCCGACTCGCTGGACAAAAACCGCCTGGAACGCCAGAACTACTCCGTCAGCCATAATGGGCGTTGGGATTACGGCACCACGGTTGGCGGTGAATGGCGTCACGACAAACTTAGCGATGCGGTGAACCTGACCGGGGGAACCAGCTCCAAAACGTCTGCCAGCCAGTACGCGCTGTTTGTGGAAGATGAATGGCGGATCTTCGAGCCGCTGGCGCTGACGACCGGCGTGCGTATGGACGATCACGAAACCTACGGTGAACACTGGAGTCCGCGTGCCTACCTGGTTTATAACGCCACCGACACCGTAACGGTGAAAGGGGGCTGGGCGACGGCATTTAAAGCACCTTCTCTGTTGCAACTTAGCCCTGACTGGACGAGCAATTCCTGCCGTGGCGCATGTAAGATTGTGGGTAGCCCGGATCTGAAACCAGAAACCAGCGAAAGTTGGGAGCTGGGGCTTTACTACATGGGTGAAGAAGGCTGGCTGGAAGGGGTTGAATCCAGCGTTACCGTTTTCCGTAACGATGTGAAAGATCGTATCAGCATTAGCCGTACGTCTGACGTCAACGCTGCACCGGGCTACCAAAACTTTGTTGGTTTTGAGACGGGCGCTAACGGACGGCGCATACCGGTATTTAGCTACTACAACGTTAACAAAGCTCGTATTCAGGGCGTGGAAACCGAACTGAAAATTCCGTTCAACGATGAATGGAAACTGTCGATCAACTACACCTACAACGATGGTCGTGATGTCAGCAACGGCGAAAACAAACCGCTATCCGATCTGCCGTTCCATACTGCTAACGGTACGCTGGACTGGAAACCGCTGGCGCTGGAAGACTGGTCATTCTATGTTTCTGGGCACTATACCGGGCAGAAACGCGCCGACAGCGCGACGGCTAAAACACCGGGCGGTTATACCATCTGGAATACCGGCGCGGCCTGGCAGGTGACTAAAGACGTCAAACTGCGCGCAGGCGTGCTGAACCTTGGCGACAAGGATCTCAGTCGTGACGACTACAGCTATAACGAAGACGGACGTCGTTACTTTATGGCAGTGGATTATCGCTTCTGATGAGAAGATGCCCGGCGAACCGGGCGGACTTTCACTTCAGTAAATACTGCGCATGGAAGCGCAGGTGATCCTCTATAAAAGAGGCGATGAAGTAGTAACTGTGATCATATCCCGGCTGAATACGCAGCGTCATCGGCCACGCTTTCTGGCGCGCGGCTTCTGCCAGCACTGCGGGTTGCAGCTGGTCGGCAAGAAACTGATCATTATCACCCTGATCGATAAGCGTCGGGATCGCATCCTGCGCGTTACTGGCATACATCAGCGCACAACTGTCCCATTCCAGCCATGCATTTTTGTCCTCACCTAAATAGCTGCTAAACGCTTTAATGCCCCAGGGTACGCTGCATGGATTCACAATCGGCGCAAAGGCGGAAACGCTGGTGTATTTGCCCGGGTTTTTCAGCGCCATAATCAGCGCACCGTGACCACCCATTGAATGACCGCTAATAGCGCAGCGGTCGCTGACATTAAATTGCGACTGAATCAGCGCCGGTAATTCATCGCGCAGATAATCATACATCCGGTAATGCGTCGCCCAAGGCGGTTGCGTGGCATTAAGATAAAAGCCTGCGCCCTGGCCTAAATCGTAGCCATCGTCGTTGGCAACCTTTTCGCCGCGCGGGCTGGTGTCTGGCATCACCAGTACAATCCCCAGTTCTGCCGCCACGCGCTGGGCACCCGCCTTGGTGGTGAAGTTCTCGTCATTGCAGGTTAATCCGGAAAGCCAGTACAGCACTGGTGGCGGGGTGTGATCACGAGGTGGTGGGAGGAAGATACTGAACGTCATCGGGCAGTTTAAGGTACTGGAGTCGTGTCGCCAGCGTTGCTGCCAGCCTTCAAAACAGCGGTGCTCTTCGAGCATTTCCATGCGTGGCTCCTTGTTGTGTTGTTTGCAATTTCTTCATCATACCGTTTATTCAATGTGCTGTGAGTAACTTTCACTTCCGTATTTGCATAACGATGTTTTAACATCTGCTGATGAAAGGCAGCGGCAATTACAATAATTATCGCTGTGAATACTGGATTATGTGCGCCGCCTCACGCACAATAATCAGGCTGTAAATCAGCTTAATAACTTTGCCCCCACGCAGGGCGGAGGCGTCACACCTGCAGGAGAAATCATAAATGCCATCACTCAGTAAAGAAGCGGCCCTGGTTCATGAAGCGTTAGTTGCGCGAGGACTGGAAACACCGCTGCGCCCGCCCGTGCATGAAATGGATAACGAAACGCGCAAAAGCCTTATTGCTGGTCATATGACCGAAATCATGCAGCTGCTGAATCTCGACCTGGCTGATGACAGTTTGATGGAAACGCCGCATCGCATCGCTAAAATGTATGTCGATGAAATTTTCTCCGGTCTGGATTACGCCAACTTCCCGAAAATCACCCTCATTGAAAACAAAATGAAGGTCGATGAAATGGTCACCGTGCGCGATATCACTCTGACCAGTACCTGTGAACACCATTTTGTTACCATCGATGGCAAAGCGACGGTGGCTTATATCCCGAAAGATTCGGTTATCGGTCTGTCAAAAATTAACCGCATCGTGCAGTTCTTTGCCCAGCGTCCGCAGGTGCAGGAACGTCTGACGCAGCAAATTCTTATTGCGCTACAAACGCTGCTGGGCACCAATAACGTGGCTGTCTCTATCGACGCGGTGCATTACTGCGTGAAAGCGCGTGGCATCCGCGACGCAACCAGTGCCACAACAACGACCTCTCTTGGTGGATTGTTCAAATCCAGTCAGAATACGCGCCACGAGTTTCTGCGCGCTGTGCGTCATCACAACTGATTAAAAGGCAGGGACCAGGGAGCGCACCGTCACGCTCGATTTTGTTCGCGGCGTCGCCATTCTGGGGATCCTGCTATTAAACATCAGCGCCTTTGGGCTACCAAAGGCGGCTTATCTCAATCCCGCCTGGTACGGCGCTATTACGCCGCAGGATGCATGGACCTGGGCATTTCTCGATCTCATCGGCCAGGTGAAATTCCTCACGCTTTTTGCGCTGCTGTTTGGTGCTGGCCTGCAAATGTTGCTGCCCCGTGGCAGACGCTGGATCCAGTCGCGGTTAACGCTGTTAGTCTTGCTGGGCTTTATTCACGGTTTATTGTTCTGGGACGGCGATATTCTGCTGGCTTACGGGCTGGTGGGCTTAATCTGCTGGCGGCTGGTGCGCGATGCGCCATCGGTAAAAAGCCTGTTTAATACAGGCGTCATGCTTTATCTGGTGGGGCTTGGCGTTTTGCTGTTATTGGGGTTGATTTCCGATAGCCAGACTAGCCGCGCCTGGACGCCGGATGCATCGGCTATTTTGTATGAAAAATACTGGAAGCTTCACGGCGGCGTTGAAGCGATCAGTAATCGTGCCGATGGTGTTGGTAACAGTTTACTGGCACTGGGCGCACAGTATGGCTGGCAACTGGCAGGGATGATGCTCATTGGTGCGGCGCTGATGCGCAGCGGCTGGCTGAAAGGGCAGTTCAGCTTACGTCACTATCGTCGTACTGGTTTTGTGCTGGTGGCGATTGGGGTGATCATTAACCTTCCTGCCATCGCCCTGCAATGGCAGCTGGACTGGGCGTATCGCTGGTGTGCCTTCTTACTTCAAATGCCGCGGGAACTGAGTGCGCCGTTTCAGGCGATTGGCTATGCGTCGCTGTTTTATGGCTTCTGGCCGCAATTGAGCCGCTTTAAGCTGGTGCTTGCGATCGCCTGCGTCGGACGGATGGCGCTGACCAACTATCTATTGCAAACGCTGATTTGTACCACGCTTTTTTACCACCTCGGTTTGTTTATGCATTTTGACCGTCTGGAGCTGCTGGCGTTTGTTATTCCGGTATGGCTGGCGAATATCCTCTTCTCTGTTATCTGGCTGCGTTACTTCCGCCAGGGGCCGGTGGAATGGCTCTGGCGTCAGTTAACTTTGCGTGCTGCCGGACCGGCAATATCTAAAACATCAAGATAACGATCTGGATCACATTCGTTAACAAAACGGCTGTAACCGTTTCCATTGCTGTGACTCGATTCACGAAGTCCTGTATTCAGTGCTGACAAAATAGCCGCCAGCAAGCAGTCATTTACTGCAATCTCATAACAGGTAGTGAATATGATCACCATTCGTGATGTAGCGCGTCAGGCTGGCGTCTCTGTGGCAACGGTTTCCCGGGTGCTCAATAACAGCACGCTGGTCAGTGCCGACACGCGTGAAGCAGTAATGAAAGCCGTGAGTGAGCTGGATTATCGGCCAAACGCCAATGCCCAGGCGCTGGCAACTCAGGTTAGCGACACCATTGGCGTGGTGGTGATGGACGTTTCTGATGCGTTTTTCGGCGCGCTGGTAAAAGCGGTGGATCTGGTCGCTCAGCAGCATCAGAAATACGTGCTAATCGGCAATAGCTATCATGAAGCGGAAAAAGAGCGTCACGCCATTGAGGTGTTAATTCGCCAGCGTTGTAATGCGTTGATTGTTCACTCAAAAGCATTGAGTGACGATGAACTGGCGCAATTTATGGATAACATTCCCGGTATGGTGTTAATCAACCGCGTTGTGCCGGGGTACGCCCATCGTTGCGTTTGCCTGGATAATCTCAGCGGTGCCCGAATGGCGACGCGCATGTTGCTGAATAACGGTCATCAACGTATTGGTTATCTTTCTTCCAGTCACGGCATTGAAGATGACGCCATGCGTAAAGCAGGCTGGATGAGTGCGTTGAAAGAGCAGGATATTATTCCGCCGGAAAGCTGGATTGGCACTGGCACGCCGGACATGCCGGGTGGTGAGGCGGCGATGGTTGAACTGCTGGGGCGCAATCTACAACTTACCGCTGTATTTGCTTATAACGACAATATGGCCGCTGGCGCACTGACAGCATTAAAAGATAATGGCATTGCGATTCCGTTACATCTCTCAATCATCGGTTTCGATGATATTCCCATCGCCCGTTACACCGACCCGCAATTAACGACTGTGCGTTATCCCATTGCTTCAATGGCTAAATTAGCCACCGAACTGGCCTTGCAGGGGGCAGCAGGCAATATTGATCCTCGTGCTAACCACTGTTTTATGCCGACGTTAGTGCGTCGCCATTCTGTCGCAACGCGCCAGAATGCGGCGGCGATCACTAACTCAACAAATCAGGCGATGTAACCGCTTTCAATCTGTGAGTGATTTCACAGTATCTTAACAATGTGATAGCTATGATTGCACCGTTTTAACGTTGTAACCCGTGTGTAACAGTGAATAATCACTTTCACCGAGGTAATAGCGTCATAACAACAATTAAAGCCGTTTTCTGGAGCGTTACCGGGCATGGAAGAACGAATTTTAAAAAGTGAGCTTCGGCGTTCAGTAACACTTCATTAACTCTACTGCCCCGCCGAGCATTTATCTCAAGCACTACCCTGCATAAGAAAAACCGGAGATACCATGAATAAGAAGGTGTTAACCCTGTCTGCTGTGATGGCCAGCATGTTATTCGGTGCCGCTGCACACGCTGCTGATACTCGCATTGGTGTAACAATCTATAAGTACGACGATAACTTTATGTCTGTAGTGCGCAAGGCTATTGAGCAAGATGCGAAAGCCGCGCCAGATGTTCAGCTGCTGATGAATGATTCTCAGAATGACCAGTCCAAGCAGAACGATCAGATCGACGTATTGCTGGCGAAAGGGGTGAAGGCACTGGCAATCAACCTGGTTGACCCGGCAGCTGCGGGTACGGTGATTGAGAAAGCGCGTGGGCAAAATGTGCCGGTGGTTTTCTTCAACAAAGAACCGTCTCGTAAGGCGCTGGATAGCTACGACAAAGCCTACTACGTTGGCACTGACTCCAAAGAGTCCGGCATTATTCAGGGCGATTTGATTGCTAAACACTGGGCGGCGAATCAGGGTTGGGATCTGAACAAAGACGGTCAGATTCAGTTCGTACTGCTGAAAGGTGAGCCGGGCCATCCGGATGCAGAAGCACGTACCACTTACGTGATTAAAGAATTAAACGACAAAGGCATCAAAACTGAACAGTTACAGTTAGATACCGCTATGTGGGATACCGCTCAGGCGAAAGATAAGATGGACGCCTGGCTGTCTGGCCCGAACGCCAACAAAATCGAAGTGGTTATCGCCAACAACGATGCGATGGCAATGGGCGCGGTAGAAGCACTGAAAGCACACAACAAGTCCAGCATTCCGGTGTTTGGCGTCGATGCGCTGCCAGAAGCGCTGGCGCTGGTGAAATCCGGTGCACTGGCGGGCACCGTACTGAACGATGCTAACAACCAGGCGAAAGCGACCTTTGATTTGGCGAAAAACCTGGCCGATGGCAAAGGTGCGGCTGATGGCACCAACTGGAAAATCGACAACAAAGTGGTCCGCGTACCTTATGTTGGCGTAGATAAAGACAACCTGGCTGAATTCAGCAAGAAATAAGACTGATTGGGCGCAGTCGTTTACTGCGCCCTTATTGTATGGCCAACAAGGTAAAATTATATGGTCAGCTCAACGACTCCGTCTTCCGGGGAATACTTGTTGGAAATGAGCGGTATCAACAAGTCTTTTCCTGGTGTTAAGGCACTTGATAACGTTAATTTAAAAGTCCGGCCACATTCTATCCATGCATTAATGGGGGAAAACGGCGCAGGAAAATCAACATTATTAAAATGCCTGTTTGGTATTTATCAAAAAGACTCCGGCACCATTTTATTCCAGGGTAAAGAGATCGATTTCCATTCTGCAAAAGAAGCGCTGGAAAATGGTATTTCGATGGTACACCAGGAGTTAAACCTGGTATTACAACGTTCGGTGATGGATAACATGTGGCTGGGGCGATATCCCACCAAAGGCATGTTTGTCGATCAGGACAAAATGTACCGCGAAACCAAAGCGATTTTTGATGAACTGGATATTGATATCGATCCGCGTGCGCGCGTCGGCACATTATCCGTTTCGCAAATGCAGATGATCGAAATCGCCAAAGCGTTTTCCTATAACGCGAAAATTGTGATTATGGATGAACCGACTTCTTCGTTAACCGAAAAAGAGGTCAATCATCTGTTCACTATTATTCGTAAATTAAAAGAGCGCGGCTGCGGTATTGTTTATATCTCGCATAAAATGGAAGAAATCTTCCAGTTATGTGATGAAGTTACCGTATTGCGCGACGGTCAGTGGATCGCCACCGAACCGCTGGCAGGACTGACGATGGACAAGATCATCGCCATGATGGTTGGGCGTTCTCTTAATCAGCGTTTTCCTGACAAAGAAAACAAGCCGGGCGAAGTGATTCTTGAAGTGCGTAACCTGACGTCGCTGCGCCAGCCGTCGATTCGCGATGTCTCGTTTGATCTGCATAAAGGGGAGATCCTCGGTATTGCCGGTCTGGTGGGGGCGAAACGTACCGATATTGTTGAGACGTTATTTGGTATTCGCGAGAAATCGGCTGGCACCATAACGTTGCACGGCAAACAGATCAATAACCATAATGCCAACGAAGCCATAAACCATGGATTTGCACTGGTAACTGAGGAGCGCCGCTCAACGGGAATTTATGCCTATCTGGATATCGGTTTTAACTCGTTAATTTCCAATATTCGCAACTACAAAAATAAAGTTGGTTTACTGGATAACTCGCGGATGAAAAGCGATACCCAGTGGGTGATTGATTCGATGCGGGTAAAAACACCGGGGCATCGGACGCAAATTGGTTCGCTCTCCGGTGGTAATCAGCAAAAGGTGATTATTGGTCGCTGGCTGTTAACGCAACCAGAAATATTAATGCTCGATGAACCGACGCGCGGTATTGATGTCGGGGCGAAGTTTGAGATCTATCAGTTAATTGCCGAGCTGGCGAAGAAAGGCAAGGGGATTATTATTATCTCCTCCGAAATGCCAGAGTTGTTAGGGATAACAGACCGTATTCTGGTCATGAGTAATGGTCTCGTTTCCGGAATTGTCGATACAAAAACAACAACGCAAAACGAAATTCTGCGTCTTGCGTCTTTGCACCTTTAAGATTAGGGGCTTCCCATGAGTGCGTTAAATAAGAAAAGTTTTCTTACTTACCTGAAAGAGGGCGGTATTTACGTCGTTCTTTTAGTTTTGCTGGCAATTATTATTTTCCAGGATCCTACATTTTTAAGTCTGTTGAACTTAAGTAATATTCTCACCCAGTCATCGGTGCGTATTATTATCGCGCTCGGTGTGGCAGGGGTAATTGTCAACCAGGGGACCGATCTTTCTGCTGGTCGTCAGGTAGGGCTGGCGGCAGTGGTGGCTGCGACATTATTGCAGTCCATGGATAACGCCAACAAAGTGTTCCCGGAAATGGCGACGATGCCGATTGCGCTGGTTATTCTGATTGTCTGTGCCATTGGTGCGGTGATCGGTTTGATCAACGGTCTGATTATCGCCTATCTCAACGTGACGCCGTTCATTACCACGCTCGGCACGATGATCATCGTCTATGGCATCAACTCGCTCTATTACGACTTTGTCGGGGCGTCGCCAATTTCTGGTTTTGACAGTGGCTTCTCTACCTTTGCTCAGGGCTTTGTCGCGCTGGGGAGTTTCCGTCTCTCTTACATCACCTTCTACGCGCTGATTGCGGTGGCGTTCGTCTGGGTGTTGTGGAACAAAACCCGCTTCGGCAAGAACATTTTTGCCATTGGCGGTAACCCGGAAGCGGCAAAAGTATCTGGTGTCAACGTCGGCCTGAACCTGCTGATGATCTACGCGTTGTCTGGCGTGTTCTATGCCTTTGGCGGGATGTTAGAAGCCGGACGTATCGGCTCTGCCACCAACAACCTCGGCTTTATGTATGAGCTGGATGCTATCGCGGCGTGCGTGGTAGGCGGTGTATCGTTCAGCGGCGGTGTGGGGACGGTGATTGGCGTGGTGACCGGGGTAATTATTTTTACCGTCATCAACTATGGCCTGACGTATATCGGCGTAAACCCATACTGGCAGTACATCATCAAAGGGGCGATTATTATCTTCGCCGTGGCACTGGATTCACTGAAATACGCGCGTAAGAAGTGATGTGAATGTGGGTATTGCCGGATGCGCCGCATCCGGCAATCGGTGCCAAATGCCGGATGCGTCTCTGGTTTTACAACGTTACCGGGTGTTCTTTCTCTCCCTTCTTAAACTTCACTTCTCCGAGATCAATACAACCCACCGGGCAGACGTGACCACAAAGCAGGCAACCAACACATTTCTCGGTATTACAATGCGGTGTACGGGTTTTCTCGCTCCATTCCATCGCCTGGTGACCGCCGTCGTAACAGGAAATATAACAGCGTCCACAGCCAACACATTTATCAAGATTGATATGGGGATAGACAATATAACTGCGGTCTAAATCTTCCGCCGGAACAATATTGTGATTCGCCAGACCTACCATTTCCTGCAACGAATCAAACCCCTGATCGGCAAGATAATGTGACAACCCGCTCGCCATATCTTCCACTATCCGATAGCCGTACTGCATAATGCCGGTGGTCACCTGTAACGTTGCTGCGCCGAGCAATAAAAACTCCGCCGCATCTTCCCAGGTTTCAATGCCGCCGATACCGCTGATCGGGAAATCGCGCAGTTCTGGATGGGTGCGCATTTGCTGAATGAAGCGCAGGGCGATCGGTTTTACCGCTTTACCGGAATATCCGGAAATACTCGATTTACCGTTCACGATCGGCATACCGATTTTCTGATTAAGATCGATATTGGTGATGGATTTAACGGTGTTAATCGCCGCAATGCCATCTGCGCCGCCGCGCTTCGCCGCCAGCGCCACTTCGCACATATCACCGATATTCGGCGTCATCTTCGCCAGCATCGGCAGCGTGGAACCCCGTTTCACTGCCCGACAATATTTTTCTACCAGCTCCGGGCTTTGCCCGACATCGCTACCCATCGCATGAGAAGTCATTTGCGGACAGGAGAAGTTACACTCGATCATATCCGCGCCAGCTTCTTGCACCAGGCGCGCCAGCTCCTCCCATTGCTGCTCATTTTCCCCCATGATCGAAGCGATCAATACTTTGTCCGGGTAATCTTCTTTCAGCCGACGCAGGGCGGCCAGATTCTCTTCCAACGGATGTTCAGCAATCTGCTCCATATTTTTGAAGCCGATAAAACCGGTATCTTCTTTCACCAGATGATCAAAACGCGGCGAGACTTCGTTGGCGATAAAAAAGCCGATCGTTTTAAACACCACACCGCCCCAACCTGTGTCGTAGGCTTTGGCACACATCTCATAGCAGTTGCCTACCGGCGAAGAAGAGAGGCAGAACGGGTTGGGAAACTTCACGCCGCAAAAAGTAATCGAAAGATCTTTCGTTAACATGAGCAAGCTCCCTCTAAATAGTGATGAATCGCCCCGGCGGCTTCTTTCCCGGTTTTCACTGCATAGACCACGGTTTTGTCACCCTCAACAATATCGCCAGCAGCAAAGACTTGCGGGTCGCGGGTCTGGTAATTTTGTGTATTGATGGTGTTACGCTGCGGCTCTAACTCCGCAAAGGCATCCAGTCTGGCATGCTGACCGACGGCGAGAATAATTTTATCTGCCGCCATCGTCAGTTCGCCCGATAACCGTACATGCTTAAACGTGACTTTATTGCCTTCCACGGCTACTGGCGTGAATCCATCAATGATCGAAACGCCCAGCTCCCGGGCGCTGGCAAACTCTTTTTCGCTTGCCGGAAACTCATCTAACTCTTCACGCGCTACGCAAGTTACCGCCTGACAGCCGAGAACTTTCAGCGTGCTGGCTACGTCCATCGCGACATCACCGCCGCCAATAATTAATGCGCTTTGTGGAATGCTGATATCGCCTTGCGCCTGTCGTGCACGTTGCAAGAAGTCGACGGCAATCTCAACGTCACTATGCTCAAACAGCGGTAGCCCGGAACCGCTTGATAACCCCACGGTGACCAGTACCGCGCGGTTTTCTGCTTTCAGCTGCTCAAGGGTGAGTGTGTTACCGACTTCGTTGTTGCACTTAATGGTCACGCCCATTTTTTCAATACGGGCGATTTCTGCATCCAGTACTGATTGCGGTAACCGGAATTGCGGAATGCCGTTACGCAACCAGCAACCGGGTTGTGCTTCTTTCTCATAGATCGTGACGTCATAACCCTGGTTTGTCAGTGTCACACTGGCCTGCAATCCGGCAGGACCAGCGCCAATAATGGCGACTTTGCCGAGCGTTTTAGTACCGGGCTGATAAATTTCCATCCCAGTTTGTTGTTCAAAATCAGTAACAAAACGCTGTAAGCGACCGATATCAATGGGAGTATCAACACCGGCACGGGTACAACCGCTTTGGCATAATTTCTCCGTCGGGCACACTCTGGCACAAACGGCACCGAGGGCATTATTTTCGCGAATTGTCTCGGCAGCGCCTTTAAAATTACGAAAGTAGATTGAGCGAATAAATTTCCCCGGATCGGTCTGTGCCGGGCAAGCCTGACTACAGGGGGCGTCATGGCATAATAAACAGCGAGAGGCTTCTTTAATCGCCAGTAAAGGCGTA
>OGGX01000848.1_pt1 | contig 15007 bp, 17 predicted proteins | sample 1571331 | NCBI WGS metagenome assembly OGGX01 (sample SAMEA2582056, study PRJEB24529) | metagenome | biome: Human gut stool | place: China | collected 2011
GGGTGCGAAGCCGGGCGCGCCCAGTGCATCCACGGCGATGGCGTCTTTGCCGCGGCGGTCCATGATACTGGTAAAATCGTATTTCATATGCTCCTGCTCCTTTCACCCGCCGGAACGGGCGTTGAAAATACTGCTGTAAAGCAGCTTAAATGTTAAGCAGCTTCATAATAACACCGCACAGGGCCGCGTGCAAGGGGGAGCGCTTCTTTTTTATATGGTTCGTCCTTTTTAACAAAAGCCGCGCGTGTTTTTGCACACCCTGACGAAGCGCCGCTGTGCGCTTTCAGGTGAAGTATTCGCGGCTGCGCCGCACGTCGTCCGCATAGGCCTCGTTGATGCGCCGCTGGATGGAGAGGTAGGTGGCGAGCTCCGCCTCGGTGAACCCCTCCAGGCGCCGGAAGGTCAGCGCCTGGCACTGCTTGTCGAAGGCGGCGTGGTCCCGGTATACATGCTCCCCGGCGGGGGTGAGGCGGAGCATTACCTGGCGGTTGTTGGCGGTGTTGCGCACCTGTTCCACCCAGCCCTTGTCCCGCAGCCTGCGCACGAGCTGGGAGCAGGCGCTGGGCGTTTTGCGCACCATATTTGCAAGGTCGGTGACGGTGACGCCGGGGTGAAGGGCGATCCGGTCGATGAGATGCGCCTCCGCCTGGTACAACACATTTTCACCGTAGGAATGAGGCAGGGAATCGTATTCGCTCATCAGGTCATAGGCGGTGTCCTGCGCAGCCCATATTTGCTCCAGAAGCTCCTCGCGCTTTTTGCTCATGGCGCCACCCCTTTCTTTGCTTCTATTATTGTACTTTCTTTTTGCGGCCGCTGCAAGCCGTGCTCAGGGCTCGCGCAGCAGCTCAAATTCGTTTTTGCGGAAACGGATGAGGCCTTCCGCGCGCATCCGGCCCAGCTCGGCGGAAAGCGCGCTGCGGTCCACGCCAAGGTAATCCGCCAGCTGCTGGCGGTCGAAGGGAATGGCGAAGCTGCGGCTGTTTTCCCGCAGCGCCTGGGCGGAAAGGTAGGACAGCAGCCGCCCGCGGATGGTTTTGGGCGAGGTGTGGAAAATGCGGCGGGAGAGCGCGAGGTTCTTCTGCGATGTCACGGCCAGCAGGTTGCGGATGAGCGCCGCATGGTGGGCGCAGGCGGAGGGACAGGTGCGCAGCAGGCGCGCCGTATTCAAAAACAGCACCTCGGTGCGCTGGGCCGCCACGGCGTCCACCATCAGCGGTTCGCCCGGCAGACAGGCATAGGTTTCGGCAAAAACCTGCCCGGGGCCCACATGGCCCAGAATGCTCCGGCTGCCCCAGACGTCCACGCTCTCGATGTTGACGCCGCCGGAGAGCACCAGGCCCAGCGCTTCCACGGTGTCTCCCGCATGGCAAATGACGCGGTCCTTCTCGTAAACGCGGCGCTCGGCGCGCAGGCATTGCAGCATATCGGCGGTTTCCCGGGGGGAGCAGCCCCGGAACAGCGCGGTTTGAGAGAGAAATAAAAAGTCCATGGCGCCCCTCCTTTTGTTGGAATAACAACGAACCGTTTGGGGAAATCATAGTATACTCTATCCGGAAAGTCAAGAAAAGCATCCCTGCCGCGCGCCGGCAGGGGGAAGGTCGGCGTCTTGACAAACTATACTAAAATGGTATAATAGACATGACCGGAAAACGCGGATGTGCCGCGCGGCCCGGCAGAAACAAGCGGAGGGCTATGCATGAGAAACGAATGGACCGGCTTTGTGCCCGGCGTATGGGAAAAAGAAATCGACGTCCGGGACTTCATCCAGAAAAATTATACACCCTATGACGGGGACGACGCGTTCCTTGCCGGGCCGACGGAGGACACGAAGGCGCTTTGGCAGCAGGTGCTGGAGCTTTCCAGAGCCGAGCGCGAGGCGGGCGGCGTGCTGGACATGGACACCCGCGTCATCTCCACCATCACCTCCCACGCGGCGGGCTATTTGGACAAGGAGAAAGAGACCATCGTGGGCTTTCAGACGGAAAAGCCGTTCAAGCGTGCGCTGATGCCCTACGGCGGCATCCGCATGGCGCAAAAGGCCTGCGAGGACAACGGCTATCATGTGGACCCGGAGGTCGTGGAATTTTTTACAACACACCGCAAAACGCACAACGCGGGCGTGTTCGATATACGCCCGAAATGCGGGCCTGCCGCTCCAGCCATATCATCACCGGCCTGCCGGACGCCTACGGCCGGGGCCGCATCATCGGCGATTATCGCCGTGTGGCGCTGTACGGCGTGGACCGGCTGATCGAGGACAAACGGCACCAGAAGGACACCACCCGCGTCATCATGTATTCCGACGTCATCCGCGAGCGGGAGGAGCTCAGCGAGCAGATCCGCGCGCTGGACGACTTGAAAAAGCTGGGGGAGATCTACGGCTTCGATATCTCCCGTCCGGCGAAGGACACCCGTGAGGCCATCCAGTGGCTGTACTTCGGGTATCTTGCGGCGGTAAAGGAGCAGAACGGCGCGGCCATGAGCCTGGGCCGCGTGAGCACGTTTCTGGATATCTATTTCGAGCGGGACCTGGCCGCGGGCAGGCTGGACGAGGCGGGCGCGCAGGAGCTGATGGACGACTTTGTGATGAAGCTGCGTATGGCGCGCCACCTGCGTACGCCGGAGTACAACGCGCTGTTCGGCGGCGACCCCATGTGGATCACCGAAGCCGTGGGGGGCATGGGCTCGGATGGCCGCACGCTGGTGACGAAAACTTCCTTCCGCATGCTGCATACGCTTTACAATCTGGGGGCGTCGCCGGAACCGAACCTGACCATTTTGTGGAGCGGTGCGCTGCCCGCCGCGTTTAAGACATACTGCGCCCGCGTCTCCTGCGAGACAGACGCCATCCAATACGAAAACGACGACCTGATGCGCCCCATTTACGGCGACGATTACGCCATTGCATGCTGTGTCTCAGCCATGCGGCTGGGTAAAGACATGCAGTTTTTCGGCGCGCGGGTCAATTTGCCAAAGCTGCTGCTCCTGTCCCTCAACGGTGGCCGGGACGAGATGAAGAACATGCAGGTCGGCCCGGTGCATACGCCCTATGAGGGCGAGTATCTGGAGTACGGCAGGGTAACGGCGCTGCTGGACGCATACCGCCCCTGGCTGGCGGAACTGTATGCCGATACCATGAACGTCATCCATTACATGCACGATAAATATGCTTATGAAAAAACGCAGATGGCTCTGCACGACACCCATGTGCACCGCTACATGGCTTTCGGTATGGCGGGCCTGTCCGTGCTGGCAGATTCACTCTCGGCCATTCAATACGCGAAGGTGCGCTGCATCCGCGACGCCGGAACAGGCCTCATCACGGATTTCGAGGTGGAGGGAGACTACCCCGCCTTCGGCAACGATGACGACCGCGTGGACGCCATTGCCTGCGAACAGGCCGAAGCGTTTTACAACGAGCTGGCAGGCCATGCGCTGTATCGCGGAGCCGAAGCCACGCTCTCGGTGCTGACGATCACCTCCAACGTGGTGTACGGTAAAAAAACAGGCTCCACGCCCGACGGCCGCAAAGCGGGGCAGCCCTTTGCCCCGGGCGCGAACCCCATGCACGGCCGGGAAAAAAGCGGCGCGCTGGCCTCGCTGAACTCTGTGGCAAAGCTTTCGTACCGGTACTGCAAGGACGGCATCTCCAATACGTTTTCCATCGTGCCGGGAGCGCTGGGCAGGACGGACGAACAGCGCCGGGCCAATCTCGTCAGCCTGCTGGACGGCTATTTTTCCCAGATGGCCCACCACATCAACGTCAACGTGCTCAGCCGTGAAACGCTGGTGGAGGCGTACAATGACCCGGAAAAATACCCCAATCTGACCATCCGCGTTTCAGGCTACGCGGTGAACTTCCACAAGCTGACGAAAGAACAGCAGCGCGAGGTCATCGCCCGCACGTTCCACGAGGCGATGTGAGCCGTGGACGCACAGATGCAGACGCCGGAAAACGGCGTGAAAGGGCGCATACACTCGTTTTTGTCCATGGGAGCGGTGGACGGACCGGGGCTGCGCTATGTGGTGTTTCTGCAGGGCTGCCCGCTGCGCTGTGCCTGCTGCCACAACCCGGACACCTGGAACGCGGCGGGCGGCACGGAATACACGGTGGAGGATGTGCTGCGGCGTGTGCGCCGCTGTAAGCCGTACATTTATGAGTCGGGGGGCGTTACGGTTACGGGCGGTGAGCCGCTGGCCCAGCCCGTGTTCACCGCGGCGCTGCTGAAGGCGCTGCGGGCGGAGGGCTACCACACGGCGCTGGATACCTCCGGCGCGGGTGCTCTTGCCGCCGCGCGGGAGGTGCTGGCGCATACGGACCTGGTGCTGGCGGACCTGAAGTTCAGCTCCGAAGAGGGATACCGCGCCCATACGGGCGGCAGCCTGGCCCATACGCTGGATTTTCTGGCGCTGACACAAGAGCTGGGCGTGCCGCTGTGGGTGCGGCACGTGGTGATCCCCGGCTTGACGGACGGCGAGGCACATATCCGCGCATTGGCGCGCATGGCCGGACAGTTCCATAATTTGCAGAAGGTGGAGCTGTTGGGCTTCCGAAAGCTGTGTCTGGAAAAATACGGGGCTATAGGCGTTCCGTTCCCTCTTGCGGACACACCGGAGATGGACGCCGCAGCGCTGTGCCGGCTGGAGGACGCGGTGCGGCGGGAGCTGCCGGACCTTGCGTGAAAAAGGCGCGCCGGACGAAAAAACACTTGCGCGCCGCAAAAGGGTATGGTAAGATATGCTTATACCTTTGAGGGAGTAGTTCGCGCCGGGCCTGTACGGCGTGTAAAGTCAACATGATGGCGCGCCGGCACGCGCCTGGCTTTGCTTAATGAACAAGACTCATGGGCGGCTTTGCGCCGTCCGTGGGTCTTTTTTTTGCGGCCCCGCCCCACAGGGCCGCAAAACGGACGCCTCCCTTTTCCGGCGCGCGCTGCGGGCGGAACAGATTATCCGGCCGCAGACACGCATATTCTTATGAAAGCAGATTTGGAGGAAAAAGCGTTATGGATTCGATCACCCTGTTCGTACTCGCGCTGGGGCTTTCGATGGACGCATTTGCGGTGTCCATCTCCAACAGCATGTGTTTTTCCGGCCTGCGGCGGAACGAGGCCGCCCTCACGTCGCTGTCCTTCGGCGTGTTTCAGGGCCTGATGCCCGTGGCCGGGTATTTTGCGGGCCGCGCCTTCGCCGATGTGGTGAGCGCGTTTGACCACTGGATCGCCTTTGCACTGCTGGGCTTCATCGGCGGCAAAATGATCTGGGACGCCGTCAAGGAGCTGCGCGCGCCGGAGGCGTGCCCCGTGGGCCGCGCGTTCAGCTATAAGCTGATGGTGGTGCAGGCCTTCGCCACCAGCATCGATGCGCTGGCTGTCGGCGTCAGCTTTGCCGCGCTGGATGTGAACATCGCCGCGGCGGCTTCCTTCATCGCCTGCGTCACGTTCGTCTGCTGCCTTGCGGGCCATCTGCTGGGCAAAAAATTCGGCAGCTGGCTGGGCGGTAAGGCCGAGATATTCGGCGGCGTCATTTTGGTGTGCATCGGCGCAAAGATCCTCGTTGAGCATCTTTCCGGCGGCTGAGGGCCGGAAAAAACAGAGAAAATGCAAAAACGTGCGCGTGTTTCGTTGACACACGCACGTTTTGTTTGCTATGCTGGACAAAGACGGCGCTCTATGCGGATGCGCCGGGTATCGGAGAAGGAAAAAGAGGGATCAGGGTTATGGAAAAACGAGAAAAATTTGCCTCGCGGCTGGGCTTTCTGCTCATTTCGGCCGGGTGTGCCATCGGCATCGGCAACGTATGGCGCTTCCCCTATATTACCGGACAGTACGGCGGCGCGGCGTTCGTGCTTATTTACCTGTTTTTCCTGGTCGTGCTGGGCTTGCCCATCATGGCCATGGAGTTCGCCGTGGGCCGGGCGTCCCGCAAAAGCTGCGCGGTCAGCTTCCGCGTGCTGGAGCCTGCGGGCACCAAATGGCATTGGTACGCCTGGCTGGGCATGGCGGGCAACTATCTGCTGATGATGTTCTATACCACGGTGGCGGGCTGGATGCTGGCCTATGTGGTAAAAATGCTGCGCGGTGCGTTCACAGGCGCGTCCGCCGAGGCGGTGGGCGGCATTTTCAATGACATGCTGGCGCAGCCGGGGCCGCAGATATTCTGGATGATTGTGGCTGTGGTGCTGGGCTTCGGCGTGTGCAGCCTGGGCTTGCAGAACGGTGTGGAGAAAATCACAAAAGCCATGATGGTCTGCCTGCTGCTGCTGATGGTGGCGCTGGCTGTGCGCAGCGTCACACTGCCAGGCGCGGGCGAAGGCCTCAAATTTTATCTTGTACCGGATTTCGGGCGCCTTGTGGAGCAAGGCGTGGGCAATGTGGTGTACGCGGCCATGGGACAGGCCTTTTTCACGCTGTCTCTGGGCATCGGCGCCATGGCCATTTTCGGCAGCTACATCGGCAAGGAGCGCACGCTGCTCAGCGAGAGCGTCAACATCACGCTGCTAGATACCTTTGTGGCGCTGATGGCGGGCCTTATCATTTTTCCCGCCTGCTTTTCCTTCGGCGTCAACCCGGGGCAGGGCCCAGGCCTTGTATTCGTCACGCTGCCCAATATCTTCGGCGGCATGGCGGGCGGCCGGGTATGGGGCGCGCTGTTTTTTGTGTTCATGAGCTTTGCGGCGCTGTCCACCGTTATTGCCGTATTTGAAAACATCGTTGCCTTCGGTATGGACTTGTGGGGCTGGAGCCGCAAAAAAGCCGTGTTGGTAAATTTTTTCGCCATTCTTGTGCTGTCGCTGCCCTGTGTACTGGGATACAACGTGCTTTCGGGCTTTATGCCCTTCGGCGAGGGCAGCGCCGTGCTGGACCTGGAGGACTTCCTTGTTTCCAATACGATCCTCCCGCTGGGCAGCCTTGTATACCTGTTGTTCTGCACGTCCCGCTACGGCTGGGGATGGAAAAATTTTGTGGCCGAGGCAGACGAGGGCAAGGGCATACGGTTTCCAAAATGGGCGCGGGTATACGTCAGTTACATTCTGCCGCTCATCGTGCTGTTCATCTTTTTGATGGGCTATAAGGACAAATTCTTCACCTGAGGAGAAAAACAAAAAGAGGCGCCGCCGCGGGATATATCCGCGGCGGCGCTTTTTGTTTTGAAGCTTCAGTTGCTGCGACTCTCGGCCAGCACCGCGTCCACGGTGACGACATTGCCGCTGCCGCGCTTTTGGATCTCCAGCCGCACGGTTTCGCCGGGCTTGTGCGTCTCCAGCACATCCAGCAGATCGGACGTGGTTTCCAGCGTTACGCCGTCCGCCGTCAATATCACGTCGCCCACGGTGATGTCGTGGTTGTTCAGGTCGCTGTAATCTTCCACAGATGAAATATATAAGCCCTGGCTGGGCAGGTCGTTGGCAGGGCCTGTGACGGGCGACAGCGCGATTACCATCACGCCCAGTGCCACGCGGTCCTTTACATAGCCGTAGGCAATCAGATCCTCCACCACGGGCTGCGCGTCCGCCGAGGGGATGGCAAAGCCGATGCCCTCAAACATGGAGCTGTTGAGCTTGGCGGAATTGATGCCGATCACCTGACCGAAGCGGTTCACCAGCGCGCCGCCGGAATTGCCGGGGTTGATGGCCGCGGAGGTCTGGATAAGGTTCATCGTGACGACGCTGTTGCCCGCCTGCATGCTGATCTCACGATTGAGGCCGGAGATGATGCCCTGGGTGACGGTGCCGGAGAGCTGTCCGGCCGCATTGCCGATCGCCACGGCCCGCTCGCCCACCTGCAGGATGTCCGAATCTCCGAAGGAGGCGGGCACCAGCCCGTCCGCCGTGATTTTGACCACGGCCAGGTCCGTACGGGTGTCGGAGCCGACGATCCATGCGTCCAGCTCACGGCCGTCGTCCAGCAGCACGGTAACTGCGGAGGAGCCCTCCACCACATGGGCGTTGGTGACGATGAAGCCGTCCTCGTTGAGAATGATGCCGCTGCCGCTGCCTGCAATGGAAATGCTGCCCGGCTCATATACATTGATGCATACCACGCTGGGGCCAACGGTCTTGGCAATCTCCACCGTGGAGAGCCCGCCGTCCGCGTCCTCGGGAAGATCCTCGATGGTAAAGCTGGGCACCTCTCCGGGCGTGGGACGCCGGCGCGCGGCGCCGCCGCTGCGCAGTGCGTCAAAAGCCTCTCCCGCCAGAAAAACGGTTGCGGCAAGCCCCAGGCAAAGCAGAACAGCCACCAGCGGCGCACGGTTCCTGCGCCGGCGGGGCGGTTTCCCGCCGGGCGTCTGATATACATATTGGGGCGCCCGCGGCGGCACGGGGCCGCCGCCCTGCCCGTAAACGGAGCCGCCGTAGGGCGGGGCGGCGGAGCCCTGTCCGCCATAGGGCGGATAAGGCGGATACTCCATCCCGGGCTGTTGTACATAGGGCGGGCAGGGCCCGCCGGGCTGCTGCGGATATTGCGGATACTGGCGCTGATCCATGATTCCCTCTCTCCCTGCCGGGCCTCCCGGCAATGCGCAGCACTGCGGCCGCGAATATTTCTCTTCCATGCCTCATGCGGCGCGGTGGTCACTGATCCTTGAGCTTGCCGCCCTTAATGGGCGAAGAAGGCGGCGCGGGCAACGTGAACAGGAATTCGCAGTATTCGCCCTCCTTGCTGTCCACCCAGATCTTGCCGCCGGACAAATTGATGAGGACTTTGCAGATATGCAGACCCAGGCCGCTTCCGGTGGTGTTCAGCCCACGGCTTTTGTCTTCCTTGTAAAAGCGGTCGAACACATAAGGCAGCGCCTCGGGCGCAATACCCGCGCCTGTGTTGCGCACGCCTACGGTAACGGCGCCCTTGCTCTGTGTGACGGAAAAACGGATCTCCCCGCCCACATTGCAGAACTTGATAGCGTTGTCCACCAGATTGTAGATGACCTGGTACACCAGATCCTGATCCGCCAGAACCAAGGTCTTGGTTGGGGCGAAGCCGCTGATTTGGATGTTGTTGGCCTCCAGCCGCTGTTCCGCGCCGAACACCACGCTGGTGATGCTCTCCCAGATATCATAGGTAGTGGCGTTTACTTTATACTCCCCGGCCTCCAGCTTGGTGATGTCCAGCATGTTCTTGATGAGACGCGTCAGGCGGCCCACCTCCTGAGAGACAATGCCCAGGTAGTGGTTCTGGTTTTCGGGCGGGATGGTGCCGTCCAGCATGCCGTCGATAAAGCCCTTGATGGTGGTCATGGGCGTGCGCAGCTCGTGAGCGATATTGCCCATGAAGCTGCGGCGGGACTGGTCGATTTTTTCCAGGCTGCCGGCCATGGTGTTAAAGGTCTCGGCCAGCTGGGCCAGCTCATCGTCGCCCTCCACGGGCACGCGGGCGGAAAAATCTCCGCCGCCGAACTTTTTCGCGGCGTCCGAAATGCGGCGCAGCGGCGTGGTCATGCGGTTGGTCAGCACGATGGAAAGCACGCTGGATACCATCAGCATCAGCCCGGCGGAGAGGATGAACGTAGAGAACAGGTTTGCCAGGTATTCCGTGAGGCTGTCGGCGTTTGCCCCCGCGAACACAAAGCCCTGGAGCATGCCTTTCTCGTCGAGAATGGGCTTGCCCGCGATGTAATATCGGCTGCTGAAGATACCGCCCAAAGTGCCCATTTCGTCGTAAATGCCCCGGCTGTATGTGGCATTGCACAGACACTTCCATGCCCTGATATTCCGACGGGATGGAAAGCACCACGGAGCCGTAGGCGTCCGTCACAAGGATGCTCTTTCCGGCGGCGCGGGCCGTCAGCGTGATGCCCCTTTTGATATCCTCCACATCCAGCCCGGCGGCTTCGGCCCTTTTTTCAACGATGCCGTCATCCGCGGCTTCCTGCATGGCGAGGATGGCGTTGTCGATGGTCTGGATCAGGGCGGTGCCGTTTTCTTCGCGGAAGTAGCCCATGGCCAGATACATCTGAATAAAGCCCATCACGGCGATGCTGCAGATGAGCAGGACTGCCGTGGAATAAAAATACCGCGTGGTGATGCTTTTGCGCACGGGCGCACCCCCCTTTCTTCCGGCATGCCGCGGACCCCGGCCCGCCGTCATTCTTTCACTTCAAATTTATAGCCCACGCCCCAGACGGTCTTTAAACTCCACTGGTCGCTGGTGTTTTCAAGCTTTTCGCGCAGACGCTTCACGTGTACGTCGATGGTGCGGGAATCGCCGTAGTATTCAAAACCCCATACCTCGTCCAGCAGCTGGTTGCGGGTGAATACCCGGTTGGGATGGCTGGCCAGATAATACAAAAGCTCCAGTTCCTTGGGCGGCGCGTCCACTACCTGGCCGTTCACCTTCAGCTCATAGCGCGTCAAGTCCACCGAGAGCTTATCATAGCTGATGACGCCGTCCGGCTGGGCCTCGGCGGGCGTGCAGCGGCGCAGCACGGCTTTGATGCGCGCCACCACTTCCTTGGAGTCGAACGGCTTTACTACATAGTCGTCCGCACCCAGCTCCAGGCCGAGCACCTTGTCGAAGGTCTCGCCTTTAGCCGTGAGCATGATAACGGGTGTGTTGTCCGCCGCGCGGATGCGGCGGCACACCTCCCAGCCGTCCATTTTGGGCATCATCACGTCCAGCAACACCATGTTGGGCTTTTCCTTTTCAAACGCGGCCACGGCGGCCTCGCCATCGTTGGCGATCACCGTCTCATAGCCCTCCTTGGCCAGGTACAGGCGCAGCAGCTCACAGATATTTTTGTCGTCGTCCGCGATCAGAATTTTCTCGTTCGCCATGGGTCACACTCCTTTATTCCCCTGTACCGCGCCCGTTTTTGCGCGGCATGCCGTATGCGGTGTACCGCAGATGCTCTGCGGGGCGCAGAAAAACAGCAGTTTGACAATATTATACGATATAATTGTGTATAAAAAAAGTCCTGCGGGAGCTCCCGCGCAGTTTTTTGGGGTGCTCCGCGTCCGGCGCATTGCGCGCAGGGCTGCCTGTATGGTAGAATAATCAAAGATATACCCGGGGCTGCCGCCCCGCTTGAGAAGAGGAAGGTTTTATATGAAGCTTGGAATCGAAGTTCGAGCCTAATTTTCATAAATCTCCAATTCTCCATGAATGTCCATAAAACCGCATAGCTATGCGGTTTTCAAGGTGCTCAACAATTTAAATCTCCATGCCTCTCCATATATCTTCACGCCGAAATGGTGTAGAAATGGTGTCAGTGGATGATGAAGCAATCAACAAAAAGAGCCAATGCAACAGCACATCCACAGGCTAATATAGAATCATCAACGAAACGGTCCGATGCCTTGTTATAGGTGTCGGCTTTTTGTTTTTACAGAAAAACATTGAAATCGAAGGAGTACTTTTATGAATGAATGTAAAATAGTTGCCGTCTTAAATCGAAAAGGCGGTGTTTGTAAAACCACTACTACGCACAATTTAGGCGTAGCTCTTGTACAACGAGGATACCGTGTATTGCTGGTAGACTGCGATACTCAGAGAAATCTATCTATTAGCTTAGGCCTCAATCGGCCGGATGAAGAGTGTTATACACTCTGTGAACTTCTGCAGCCGTTGATTGATGTAGAAGTTGATGAAGTGGATATTCAAAACTGTATCCATCATCTTGAAAACGGAGTGGATTTTATTCCAAATAAGCAGGCTTTGTCTACTGTGGAAAAGCAAATCAGTACATTAGATTTCCGCCGTGAATGCATACTGTTTGACGCATTGGAAGATGTAAGGTTGGATTACGACTATATCCTTTTGGATTGTATGGCATCTTTGGGAATGCTGGCTGTCAATGTGATGATGGCATGCGATACCGTTCTTTTGGTGTCTACGCCTGAAGAGGACTCTATTGAGGGACTTGAATTAGCTTCTGACTTTATTCAGGAAGCTGCCCGAGCGTTGAGAAAAGAGATCCCTGTCTGTGGGGTGTTGATTTGTCGGGTAGATATGCGATACCGTAAGAGCCGGAGCGGCGTGGAAAGAATTCGCCAATTATTTGTGCCTCAATATCCTATTTACCAAGAAATGATCCCTGACCGCGTTTGTGTGGCAGATGCTCGTAATAAGCAAGTAAGTATCATTGAGTACGCTCCGGAAAGTGAAGCAGCGCGGGCCTATCAAGTGGTCTGCGATTCGTTTGTGAAGGAGGTTGAATATCATGGCATCCACACCGCTTAATCTATCCGGAATGTTTGAAAACTCCCCGGCGGCGGCACCGCGTTCACGGGAACGTGTAGAAAACATTCCAGTCGATCTGATTGACAGCCATCCGCGAAACACTACATATGTGACAGAAACCATGTTGGATCCGGCGTTCCGCGAAAGCGTTGCCGCATTTGGTGTACTGCAGCCGGTTCTCGTTATTCCTAATGATAATGCCGCTGGCCGCTATTATTTATTGGCTGGTCATAAGAGGTTGCTCGGGAGCCGGCTTTGTGGCAGGTCATATATTCCAGCGATTATTCGTAAAGGCTTGCCGCCTGGTTTGGAAGGAATCTATATTACGGATACGAACCTTCAATACGGGGTACAGAATATGCTTCCCAGCGAGAAGTGCCGCACTTTATGGGAACAACATCAAAGTCTTAAAGAGTTCCGGCAATACTGTCGGACACATGCTGAAGAAAAACAGGAGATCGAATTAGGCGGTAAAGTGTTCAAATTTGGGCACCTTGAAAAAACGCGAGAGACATTGGCAACTGCGTATGGGCTAACGCCTACCGATGTGCAACGGTTTTTAGGGCTTCATACTCTATCACCTGTTCTGTTTGAATGTGTCGACCGCCGTACATTGGCGATATCAGCTGCGACCTATTTGGCACAGTTGCCTAAAGAATGGCAGCTTGAAGCAGCCCGCTGGATACCAGATAAAAAAATAAGTGCTTATCAGGCACAACAGATTTTATTTTTGTATCAAAATGGCGGCAACGAGAAAGGGATTAAGGATATTGTCCAAAACACCCAAAACGATAGTCGCCACAAAATCACTGGAAGTTATAAAATATCCCGTCGGATGCTGAAGTCATATAGCCCATACTTAGCAACTATGAACGATGATGAAATCGCTTCGATCTTGAAAGCTGCTTTGACGCTTTATTTTGAAAGTCATCCTCTTGAAAACTCCGAGCAACGAGGGTATAATATAAGCGAGGAAGCTGTATGACAAGAGAATATATAATTATGCCGGAATTTGAGCGGCAATGGAAAGCGATGGGACAGAGCGATACGGAGCTGAAGTACCTGCAGGAACAGCTGCTTCTTAATCCTCAGCAGGGACCGGTGATGAAAGGTACGGGAGGGCTGCGAAAAATTCGTGTTGCTTTTGAGCATCAAGGGAAAAGCGGGAGTGGCCGTGTGGTTTACGTAGATTTTCCCGCTTACGAAACCATCTACTTAATCACAGCATATCCTAAAAATGAAAAGGATAATTTGTCTGCAGCTGAACGCAATGCCATCCGAAAATTGATTGAACAGTTGGAGCAGTTTTTGAAAACAAAATGCGAAAAGGGGCGATTACGATGAGTACAGGTGTATATGAAAGTATCCTGCAGGGGTTAAATGAAGCCATTTCCACAGAAAAAGGCCATCTGCGTGCAAAGCGTTGCAGGATGACTGTACAGCCTCCTGAAGAATTCGATGCTGAGGAGATCCGCACCATACGGTTGAGCGCTAATATGACACAGAAAGTCTTTGCAAGTTTTCTCGGGGTTTCGCCCAAAACTGTAGAGTCATGGGAGGCTGGTCGTTATAAGCCGGATGGCCCCGCACGCCGGGTCATGGGGCTTTTGCGTCAGGACCACATGTTGGCGCAAAAATACGGATTGATCTCACAGTAAAAAATTAAGGTGTCCAATTTTGGACACCTTAAAAATAAAAACGCCAGAGCGCTGATCCTCGCTTTGGCGTTTTGCTTTTATAGAGTTGGAACTCCTTGCTGAAAAAGTTCCGGATAATTACTTGAAGCCCAAACGATACGTTCAATGATTACTGTTTCCGTATCAACACGGTAAATCACGATATGATTGTCATGGGCCAGCTTGCAGAAGTTCAATACTTTCAAGTATTCGTCTGGATGTTCTTCTCCCATGCGGGGGAAGCGCATTAGTTTGTCAATGTTATTCTGCAGGGCGTCAACCGCGCGCAAAGCAGCGCTTTCTCCAACTTTATCGAAATAATAATCGGAAATCCCCAAAATATCCTGCATTGCCTCGGTGGTATAGACAATTTGAAGTTCATCCATTTTTCCGTCTCTGTCTGTTGCTGAGATTTGCGCGAACCAAATCGCGTACCTGTGCGGAGGTGTATGTCGCCGCTCCATTTAATCGCTTTAGTTCGGCTTCTAAAACCACAGCGCGATGCGCAAGAGCCGCTTCTTTTCGATCAAGTTCTTCTTTTCGTCGGGTGTAGGCAGCAAGATCCATCAAGACGGTGTCCCCTTTGCCGTTGCGCGTGATGTAAATTGGCTGTCCAGTCATACGGGAACGAGTGGCCAGCTCATTGTACTCTGTACGAAGCGCGGAAGCAGGGCGAATATCCATAGCCATATAACGGCCCCCTTTCTGCTTTTGTTATATCTTATATCGCGAAAACAAGTAACAATCATTTTTTGATTTAATTTGCTTTGCGGAAATTGAGGGTTTGTATTTTTGGCAAGCAACTCAATATGATACTAATCGGGAATGCTTCACGGGCATTCCCTTCTTTTTTGGATGCAAAACGGTGTATTCCAAAAAACATCAAGGAAAGGATACAGACTATGAAACAAAAATTAAAGTACTGGAGTATATGTTTTCTTTCACTTTTTCTTCTGATATCTGCGTGCGCATCTCCAGCGTTCGCCGCGGGCGGCGCGCTGGGCGCGGACCGAAACGGCACGCCATATACCTACGTGATCGGGTACATGTATTCCGGCAGCTCCCAGACCGTCAACACACGGGAGCTCTTCACATCGCCCAACAACTATGACATCTGGCTCTGCCCGGTGTGCGGGCGGGACCCGTTGG
>OGGX01000862.1_pt1 | contig 14831 bp, 21 predicted proteins | sample 1571331 | NCBI WGS metagenome assembly OGGX01 (sample SAMEA2582056, study PRJEB24529) | metagenome | biome: Human gut stool | place: China | collected 2011
CAGCCCTGCCATTATCATAGAAGAGCTGCTTTTACAGAGATTTCTTCACACACTCGAAAAAAGACGGCGTTCCTGCCGTTTTTCTTTGCAAGCGGTCCTTCCAGTGTGTTTTTCCTAATCCGGCAATTAAAAGCAGGAGACAGAGGGCCGGGAGGCTGATTTCTGTTATATATGTGCTGTTTTGGGGCTGAAAAAGTAAAAATAATAGACCTGAGGTATGTGAAAACCATACGTTGGGTCCTTTTTGCATGCATGAAATCTCCCAGGCCCCTTTGCCCCAGGCTATCATGTGTATCCACGAAAGACCTTCTTTCACATAGTTGAATTTAGTTCACAGGCAGATCGTCAACCATACGGACAAACCCTCACGCTGCCCTAACATACGATATGGAAAACCCTGTCTTTTAGCTGATTCTGCACATTATTACCACCGGCTTAAAGCTATTAGTCTGTCAATGAAGCTCCTATAATGACGAAACGGTTCATCCATTTATCGTATATACTCCAAAGAGCAGTTCCCCACCATTCTTTACCATCATCAAAATAATTTGAGAAATCATCATTCCAGCTAAATATCTCCAAATCCTTTCTAAACAGTATAGGAAATAGTGAATCATTGATTTTACGAAAGTCCTCTTTGCTGTAGGGGATACCATAAGGCGGCCCTGAAAAAGCAAGCCAATAGTTCATTTTCATCTTCTCTGGCGTTTCAGAGACTCCTTTATTAAACCGTCCTCTGTTATCCTCATAAAAGAACGCACCTGCGTCACATTCAATACACCGCATGTCTGATTCATGCACATAAAACAGAGGATGTTTTATGTTGTTGCCTACACGATGCCTTGTGTTAAGTATTGACAATATTGCTTCAATTACAGCTTTTTTGTGAGATTCTGCCCCGTGATAGTCCTCATCCCAACTGAGCAAAACATAGTCAAGCAGAAGTTCGTTATATTTTTCAGACAAAGTTGTATAGAATTTGTCCCCGACAAGTTCTTTCATTTACTTTTACCTCATTATCTTTATCAACCCCGATTTTTCATCCGATTGATCATCCCATTCAACTCAGGAAGCTCACATTTCGCTTTTAGCCTGTCACACAAGTTACCAAATAAAATCCTGCTTAACGCCTATATGAACTGAAAGTTACCAAAACAATTCATAACCGATTGTTTTTAAGATATCTAATCCATTCAGATAATGATAACCGGTCAGGTTGGATAAATCTATCTGTTTACTGCACTGTTGTATTATCTGGGAAACGAACAATGGCTGGTTTAAATTTATGCTCACTCGCTGTCCCTGAAAAACCGCGGGGAGGCCGCTGTTGAGCAGGAAGTGATCCTTAATTGGGAAATTGATATGCAGGGTAGCTTTGGGGAACGCTTTTGTAGTTATCAATAGGTATGGAATCCTTTGATAATCATAATCGTCATATCGGAAAAGCCACATATATTCTGAATTGTCTACTATGATTTTTCTGAACGTTCCCATATTGTGTGATTCCTTTCATTAAATAGCATATCCCGGATGAAACGGTTTCCTGGGGCCAAGGTTATTTGCGCGATACCTTGGGCGCAGCTAACGACACTACATTCCCAGTCCCGTTCTAAAACAATACCATCAATCTGCTGGGCTTTATATAATTCATCCAATGATTCTCTGGACCTGCCTTGATATGTATTTCCTTCACCGTACCGTCACCTGTTACTGTATTCAAGGTCATTGGGTCTGATGAATGTTTTCTTCCAAATAGCAATAGTCATCTAAGAAACGAGGATTATCCCATGTGCTCCTGGCTGTTTGCAGCAATTTTGCGGCACGGGCATAATCTTTATGGCCGATTGCTGCATAAATATCGAGTACAGCGATATTTCCCCCATATAACTTGCTGTTCCGATATGGATTTAATATCCTTTGGCTGCTTTCGTATAATGCCATTGCACGGCCTGTTTGTTTTTGATAGAAGTAACAAAGGCAGAGATTGAGACGATGAACCAATTCTAAATCACCGGACAGTTTCACATCTGATATGCTTTCCAATAGTTCGGCAGCCTTGTCATATTGTTTGAGTTTGCAGTATCCTGCTGACAAATTGATTGTAAGCATGCAGTTTGCAAAGCGACCTTTGGCGAGACGGCGCATTGACTCTACTTCTGTGATGTATTCCTCTGCGCGGTTGGATTCCAACAGATGTACGGCTGCCTGCATCTTTTTCAGATAACGCCGGTTGTAGAGGAGGTTGAATGCTGCTGTGCCAACAACTGCGATTCCTCCGCAAATCAGATAATACTTCCAAAATAAGTCATCTGGGATTTGAAATACTATTTTTACAAAGAGTAACGGCAGTCCCAAACAAAGTCCGGCGATAATAATTTTACCCATTCGTTTCATTAATCTGTCCTCCGATAAAAGCTTTGTTTTGTGCTGGAGATGGCCGCGTCCTCTAGGTCACTGAAGGAATCGGAAAGCTTAACGTTTGATGGGAGACGTCTGGCAAATTAACTATTTAGAACAAAAAGATAGGCATAAATACTTTCTTCAGACCCATGTTCATATCGTTTCATACATCTGATAACAGGCCAAATGACAGTACCGTCCGCTAACTTGACAGAAATATGTATCTCTCCCTGTGGGTCGCTATCATCAGTATTCCATTCTCCACCATATAATTTGATAGCAGATTCTCCAATATATGAAGCTATACCAAATAAGATTTCTCCACGGTTTTTTGAAAGCAGCCCTGTTTCCGAACTCTGCTCATCAAAAAATCTGTCGATTTCTTTCATGCTTTCTAAAGAATAGTCTGCCTTGTAGCCAGATGAATTTAGCGCTTTAACCACCCAATCTGACGCCAAATGAATATCCTCTTCAAGCGTATTATTATGTTTCTTCTCACTACCATTATTTTTATTAAAAATCATCCTAAAAGTTTTCCTGAAAATCCCCATATCATTCACTCCAAGTCCATTTTATGATTTCCAAGTTCGCTATAGTCCCATATGCCAATCAAGTAATGACATTTATCACGGGAGTCAGATCCAGCCTCCGGCATGCGGCTTAAATCTGTCTCTGTGAACAGGAAGCCCTCTGTTTATATATGGCAGCCCATTTGATAAGCTATATTTATGTAAGGCGTTCCACAGACTTTTCCTGCATCCATAACAGTCGTTGCATAAATACGTCCTTTTATCTCATGTTTTTCTAGATGCTCGACAAAACCGTCCAAATCACCTAATGAACGTTTTACTATGTCTTCGCCCAGACCGGCGGAAATAATATAATAAACTTCTTTTTCTCCTAAATGCTGCCATATAGGATATGTCCTATCAATAAATGTTTTCATTTGAGCACAAATACCGTAGAAATATACAGGTGTTGCTAATACCAGAACATCTGCTTTTTTAAAAGATTCCAGAACTTCAGCCATATCGTCTTGCTGAACACAAGTGCCATTATTTTTCATACAAACATCGCATGCTTTACAAAATCCTATTTTCTTTTCTGCTAACCGAATCAGTTCCACAGAGTTTCCTTTATCCTCAGCTCCTTTTTTAAATTCTTCACATAATCTTTGAGAATTCCCTTTTTTTCTGGGACTACCTGAAATAATAAGCACATTTTTCATTAAGTATATCCTCCGAATTACGATTTTTTTATAAACGCTATCCGCTTATAAAAGTATAGCATGGTCCCCTGATTTCCTCAACGGTTTCAACGGCCCCACGGTTTCAACGGTTCAACGGTTTCCCCGTCCGGCTGCCTGTTGCCGCATGCACTTGCCATATGGTATAATTTATCCCGGAAAATTCAGTTTTAAGTATCCCTGCCAGGTCTGTTCTTTCAGGGAAATCTTGCCGACCTGATAGCCGTATTCCGCCAGTTCCTTTTTATAATTCAGGAAAGAATGGTCTATGGATATGCCGGCAATATCCTGTATTTCTTCAAAGGTAAGCATGAATGACTGGCTTCCGTTCTTCTGTACATACTCCCACAGGGCGTTGTATTTGCTCATTGTTTATTCCTGCCTTCCACAATTTTGGCTTATATCATCGTGATACCACATAACGGTAATGAGGCATATCCACACCTCTGTAATGTTTTGTCCATGTGCCGGTCATTGTCATACCGTTTCTTATGGCTACGTTTTGGGAAGCTATATTTGTATCCCGGATGATAGAGCAGACTTCATCTGCCTTTAATATTTCAAAAGCATACGTTTTACACGCCTTTGCTGCTTCGATGGCATACCCTTTATGCCAGTACAGCCGCGCAAGAAGATAACCTATTTCAAGCACTTCCGTATCTTTCCACGGCTGCATTGTAAGTCCGCACTGACCTATCATTTCATTGGTTTCTTTTAGAATGACTGCCCATAAACCAAAGTTCCATTTTTGATAACGGAAAATTTGTTTATCCAGCCATTCCTGGACTTCATCGTCGCTGAATGCACCTTCATATGCATACATGGTATCCTCGTCCTGTAAGATGCTGCATAAAGAGTCAAAATCGGACTGATTCATCTCGCGCAGATATAATCTCTCTGTTTCAAGTATCATATTTACCTCCGAAAATTTGAGTTTATCAAGTATTATGCTGCGGTAATAAATAAAGCCAATACCTATATTGTCAATTTAAAATCCAAGGTATCCTGCTCAGCGCCATTGACAATAAGCGTGACGGAATGTGTTCCCGGATAATGTTTCCTTGTCCTTAAATCTGAGAAGGAATGTTTTTTTATATATGTCTTTTTCTGGTTTGCCTTTAACAAAATCTCCGATATCTGGAATATTTTCCGGCTCAGCCTTCCATCTGCTTTTACATAGCCCATGGCATACTCCAGCCGTACCTTTGTTGTTTCTTTTGCCGAAACTGTAAACGAAAACGTCATATTTTCTCCGAGGGAAATAGACGCAGAGCCTAACGTAAAATCAGCGATATCCACGGAACCGGCATTGTGGTACCCGAAGATATCCAGCACCTCCTGATTTCCTTTTTTAAGCAGTGTCCGGCATCCATGTTTTACAATCCAATCCGTATACTCATGTCTGCCATACCAATCTCTTGCGATTTTTGTAACCAGGCCAGGATGGGTTTTTGAAATATCATTTAAATGATTGGCCACGCTTTTGCGGACATACAGTGATGGGTCCGTGTTCAACTGCTCCAAAATAGGAAGTACCGGCGACGGGTCCTTTTTGAAGCTGGTCAATGCCTGGCCCCAGGGGAGGGCGGGACGGCAGCCCTCGCTGGCAAGCCGCCGCACATGCTCGTTATCATGCCTGGCCCAGACAGCCATCTGCTGCATCATGCGGGCTTCTTGCTTTATAATAAACGGTCTTACGGCAAACTCCGCAGTTGAAAGCGGGGTATATCGTTCTATGGCAGCCATTGACAAGTCCCAATGGCATTCATCCTGTCCATAGACTTCAACAAAATCCGGAAAGTATATGAGTGCATTATCGTTATACCCTGAAGGATACCCGGCAATGACCTGGTCTATAATACCCAGTGCCTGTTTATAGTCTGCCGGCAGATATTTTCCTAAATTGATAGTGATTTGCCGCATACGGGCCTTCAGTTCCAATGCATCCCATGTTTCGTTCATAATATGGTCCACAAAATCATTTTCCTGGAATGAGGGAAAGACAGCTTTAATACGCGAAGCCAAATCGTGAAGCGAATCGTAATTATAATATTTGTCTTTCATTAATACGGGCATATGTTTCCTCTTTTCAAATGTGATTCAGCCATGGGTATACCCTATCATAAACAGTTTGTCTGACTTCAACAAAAGTATAGCATGGCCGCCTGGATTCCGCAACGTCCCTATCTGCCTGTTGCTGCATGCACCCGCCATATGATATAATTTATTTTATGAAGGAATGGAGAGGGGCAATATGCCGACATTTCAAATGGCGGTGGAATGTATAATTGACGCAGAAGCGGAATCTGATTGTGGCCGGGAGCGCCTATGATATGTGGAGAATGCACGGCAGGCTTGAACCCTTTGATGTACATTATGAAATCGAGCCAGAGTATCCATATGAATAAGCCGGGTTACTTGTGATGGGGGACGGAGAGCCGCATTTTAAGGAGACAAAATATGGATAAAGACAATGAAGTTAAAAAAGAGAGAAAATATTATACTTCTGGGCCGGGGAAACCGCCGATTTTTATTCAGGCTATTTTATATGAGAAGAAAATGTCAGCAATTGATTTTTTTCATTTGACAGATGCCTGCCTGGATTGGGAAAAGCAAGGGGACGATATTGCTGTCATTGAACCTCTTGTCACATTGCTTGCTGCCTGGGGAGATGACCTTATTTTTGCGTTCCATGATACCATGGCAGAGCTTTTATATTCGTTAGACACTCAGAAAATTGCAGGGGACATTTATAAGGACAGAAGTTTTTCTGCGGATGAGTTTTTATATATTCGATGTGCTGCATTAATTAATTCCAAACGGTATTACAACGACATTGTCAGCGGCAGAAGAAAACTGAAAGGCAGCCTGTCATTTGAATCTATTCTGTCTGTTCCTGCTTTTGCGTGGGCAAGAGTACATGGTAAACCAGAGAATGAATATCCCCACACAACAAAATATTGTTACGAAACCATGAGCAATATTGAAGGATGGAAAGGAAAGACTGAGAGAGAGGATTGAGGGAATAGATTGCAGAGGGCAGATTGCAGAGCGCAGATTCAGAATAATCTGCAAGGGGAGGTTAAACGTGAATGATCTTCAGAAAAAGATGGATGTATTACAAAAAATAGCAGCAGAGTTTAACAAAGATAATCTTTTATGGGCTATCGGCGCATCATTGCTTTTGTATTTTAAAGGAGTGGCAGAGGTGTTTCATGACATCGACATCATGGTTGATGAAAAAGATGTTGAACGATGCAAAAACATTCTTTTGAACATGGGAACTATGGGTGCTGCCAGCCCTGATCCTCAATATAAGACCAGGACCTTTATAGAGTTTACCGTGGATGAAGTGGAAATAGATGTGATAGCTGGATTTGTTATAGTAGATAACGGCATGGAACACGATTGCTCCCTTAAACCTGACCAAATTACTGAGTATATCACCATAGGCAAAGAGCGTGTCCCTTTACAGGGATTGGCGCTGTGGCGTCAATATTATGAGTGGATGGGGAGAACGTCTAAGGTTGAATTGATTGACAAATTTGCAGAACACAAAACCGGGAACGGCAAAGGCGAAAGATAAAACCATATGATATGGTTTGGTACAGGAGGCCAGGGCAGGAATCTGCGAAACTTACGGAAAATGATTTCCCTGTTTCGCAGCCTTTGCACCGGCCAAGCCCGGACTTAACCCCGCCCTCCCCCGGACCGGCTTCCCGTCCCGGTGGTAAGTCCCGGCGCATAATGCCAATAACGCAGCTGCAACAATAACGCAGCTACAATTCGTTTATGATTTCTGTTATTTCCATGTCTCTCATTCGCTTTGCAGGGGCATAAACGGCTGCAATCGCTGCCATACAAACAAAGAAAAGGATTATCAGTAAAGGGGCGGCGGGCAGACTTAGGGCAGCGTAGCTGAAGTGAGAGATTATGAGAATGTCATATAAAAGCTTGTAAATCAGCAAACCGGCTGCACAGCCCACAAGGCCGCCGGTTAAAGCATAGGTAAAGGCTTCAGCCGCAATCATTTTCGTAATCTGATATTGGTCCATCCCAACCGCCCGCATTGCTCCGTATGATTTTATTCTGGAGGATACGCTCATGGAAATACTGTTTACGATATTCAACACCGTAACCAGCGTAATGATTGCTAAAAACGCGTATATGCAGAATACAAATGCAAAATAAGTGCCGGAATTGTGCTGGCCGCGCAGGTCCTTTAATACGCAGTTTTGGTCTAATATGCTGCGGATTGCTGTCACATCATCGTCTGTCACATCCTTTGCTGTCTGTATCATGATGAGAGAGTAGTCAGTGATGCCGGTCAGACGGGTAAATACAGCGCCGGAGGTAACAAGGGTTATTTCTCCATTTGTAAGACCGTTGCTGCTGAAAGGGTTATATTTTAATAAGCCTGCGATTTCAAGCTCTTCATTACCAACATCTATTTTATCTCCGATGTCCAATGTGCTGTCCTTATCCCAGACCGCAAGCACATATTTGCTGTTTCCGTATACCTTTGAAATATTGCTGCCCTTTTTCAGCATACCATCTTTTACAAGGCAGTCCAAATCAAAGTCATCGTAAGAGACAATATCAATCTTAGCCCCACCTGAATGTAATCCTGCGGAAACATCAAAACTGCTTCGGCGCCCGTAAACGCGTTTTACCCCATGCATTCCAATGATTGTATCAGGCAAATCACTGCTGACTGTATTTGAACCGTCAATACTTGTAATGTTTATATCAGATGTGCCGGCTGACTGCGGCATAATATAGCCGACAAAATCGATCAGAACAGAAAAACTTAAGAATAAAATAATACTGAGGGCAAATGAACCTGTCATAAGTATCAGGTTTTTTGCTGCAGACAGGGCGTGATGAATGCCAAGCGCTGTCTCAACTTTAAACAGGTGTGTATTTACTGTGTGGTGTGCATTACCATCATTTTGTGAATTGCCTGAAACGGCTGTGACAGGAGATACTTTTGCAGCCCGTTTTGCGGGAGCTCCTGCGGCGAGTAATACTGTAACGATACCCACAACGATTCCGCTGACAATACCGGGCATGCTGATGCCGAAAAGAGGGATGCCGGAGAATTCTTCACCGACAATAAAATGCAGGGCAGCGCACAGGCACCATGTGACTGCAATTCCAAGCGCAACGCCTGCGGGAATAGCGGTTTTGCACCAGTTCAGGGCTTCCAGTCTCACAAAACGGATTATTTGCTGACGGCTCATACCAAGACAGCGCATCATTCCGAAAAACTTTGTTCTCTGGGTTATATTGCTGTTCATACTGCTGGAAATCATCAATACGGCCGCTGTCAATATCAGCACGAACAATACACCTGCTGTCAGAAAAAGGGTTTGGGTCATTGTATTAGTTAGCAGGTCCTGAAGGGTCAGGTTTCCATGCTTCTCCAGCAATCGGGACTGCTCCATTTTGACACCCATATCAGCCATGCTGAAAACAGCTGTAACCAAAAAGACAGCAAATACAATGCATAAAAGTGTCATGCTGTTTTGCCGTTTTCTGACCTTTGCGGAGATAGGGATAAGGCTTAGATAGCTTTTCATTGGCGGCACCTCCCAAAATCAGTAAGGACTCCGTCTGATACCTGCAATACCCTGTCCGCGGTTTGCGCAATACTGCGGCTATGAGTAATCATAATAATGGTCTGTTCATATTTTTTTGACGCTTCTTTCAGGAGCGCGATTACTTCGCTGCTGTTTTGTGTGTCGAGATTTCCGGTTGGCTCGTCAGCCAGAATTAACGCCGGACGCGTAATAAGGGCGCGTCCGATTGCAGCGCGCTGCTGCTGCCCGCCGGATAACTGGCTGGGCAAGTGATTGCGGCGTTCTTTCAGATTGAGTATTGTAAGCAGTTCTTCTAAATACTGCCTGTCAGGTTTCTGGTAATCAAGCAGCACCGGAAAGATAATATTCTGCTCAACGGTCAGTTCCGGTATAAGGTTGAAGGCCTGAAAGATGAAACCTATATTTCTTCGTCGGAATATGGTACGTTTGCGGTCGCTCATGGAAAAGATATCGTTGCCGCAAATCATTACTTTGCCGGATGTGGGTGTATCGAGAGCGCCTATCATATTGAGAAGCGTGCTTTTGCCGGATCCGGATTCTCCGACGATAGCCACATGCTCGCCTTTGGGAACGGAAAAACTGACATTCCTGAGTGCATGCACAGCGGCGTCACCGTTTCCGTAGGTTTTGCAGATATGGTTGATTTCTAATAAATTCATGGTATAAACGCCTCTTTCTGTTTTGATAATCCCAATATAACAGAGCAATCCTACGCCAATATGACTGTAAGCCTACAATTTTGTAGGAATTAGAATTTGGAAGGAATTAGAAAATTTATTGTGATGGAGGTGCCGATGCCTAATGTGCTATCTGCTTCAATCGTACCGTTATGGGCTTCCACAATCGCTTTTGCTAACGGCAGACCAAGACCGATTCCTTGTGTATCCTTGGAAAACCGGCTCCGATAAAACCGTTTGAAAATATGGTGCAAATCTTCGGGATGAATGCCGCATCCATTGTCCTTTATGGTAATCTGGACAACAGAAGCAAACGCCTGCCATTCGATACGGACAAAACTGCCTTTTTCAGTGTGGTCAAGGGCATTTTTGACAAGATTGCTGACAGCTTCGATGATCCAGGTACGGTCACATAAAAGTGTAATTTCTCCACTGCCGGATAAGCAGATTTCTTTTCCCTCCCTTTGGGCGCGAAACAGGAAATGTTGTTTTACGTTTTCTGCGAGTTCGGACACATGTTCTAAAGACTTCTCTAATATAATCGTACCTGCGTCCAGCTTTGTGATTTTCAAAAGATTCTGCACCAGTGTTTCTATGCGGTCCAGCTCCTGCTCGGAAAGCAGGCTGAATTCCTGAATAACCGGAGAATTTTTTCCTTCGTCCTGTATAATGCCGTTGTAAATATTCAGGGCGGCAAGGGGTGTCTTTAGTTGGTGTGAAATATCTGATATGGTATTTTGCAAAAATTTCTTTGAGTTTGTTTCATTTACGGCATGGGCATTCAAGATAGAGACCAAAGAGTTTACTTCATGGAACAGTCTGTATAGTTCGCCCTCGTCATTACACTCAATGGTAACATCTTTGTTGCCGGAAATAGATTCCTTTATCTGTGATATGGCGTTTTCCATGATTGTATGCTGCTCTCTGAAATACCGGAAACAGAGCATTAATATTACAGCCCCCATACACAGGCTGCTAAATAGGATGCAATACGACGCATTCCTGACCTCAAAGCCTGCTAACAGCGCTGAAATCAATGTAAAAGCTAAGATGGACCACAAAATACCGGCAAAAAGAAATTTGATTCTTCGGTTGGCAAATAGTTTCATCATAACACCTCAGTCTGCTGTATTCCATTTATACCCCATGCCACGGACCGTGATTATCCTTTCCGGTGCTCCGGGGTTGTCCTCGATTTTTGTACGGAGCCTGCGGATGTACACCGTAAGGGAGCTGTTATCTATATATTGTTCGCTGCAATCCCATAATTTGCTTAGTATCTGGTCCGGGGAAAGTATCTGGTCAGGATGCTCCATGAACAGGCATAACAATTTATATTCACTGGCTGTCAGGTCGAGCCGTTTTCCGTTTTTATATACCGTTCCTTTCAGAAGCTGAATATGAATGCCGTTGGAGCTGATTTCTGCAGCAGCTGTATTAAAATTTTCGCTCCTGCGAAGAAGTGCGTTAATTCTTGATAAAAATACAGCCAGCTTAAAGGGCTTTGTAATATAATCATCGCCCCCCATATCAAGCCCCATGATAATATCTGTTTCTTCGTCGGCAGCAGTAAGAAACATGACAGGTACTTTTGACATACGGCGAATCTTCCTGCAAAAATCAAAACCGGAACCATCGGGGAGACTTACATCCAGAATAGCCAAATCATAGGATCCATTTGCCCATAATGTGTCAGCTTCCTGTATGGTACGGGCAGCATCTATTTCATATCCCTGCTTTTTACAGCAAAGGAAAGCCCGCTGATTAAACTCAAATCATCTTCCAGCAAAAAAAGTCTTTTCATCTGTTATCGGTTCCTTTCCCTTAAGGTCCAGCAGTCAATCAGCTGTTGTATCTTAACATCGTAATCGTATTCCCTTTCAAACACCGCTTCTCTAATTGTATACGGTGAGCTGAATAAAATCAACAAGAGAGGGGGAGCGGCCCCGCTTTTAACTTAAATACAATGCTTTCCTTCAAACGGCTTTTTTGTTATACTGAGAGTAATTGTATGAGGATACGGCACCTGTATGGGAGGAGACCTATATTGGAACTGTTTGTAAAACCAGTATTTATTTTAAAGAAAGGAAACTGAGCCATGGCTTTTGATTTTAAGAAAGAATATAAAGAGTTTTATATGCCCAAACATAAACCTGAAATCATAACTGTACCGCCGGTAAATTATATAGCTGTCCGGGGAAAGGGAAATCCAAATGAAGAGGGCGGTGCATATCAGCAGGCGCTGGGGATTTTATATGCAGTGGCCTATACTTTGAAAATGAGTTATAAGACAGATTATAAAATGTTGTTCCGCCCCTTGAAGGATTTTGGTGGCAGGATAATGTGGAAGGGGTGGACTATTCGGATAAGTCTTCCTTTCAGTGGATTTCCGCTATTCGGTTGCCGGACTTTGTAACGAAAAAGGATCTTGATTGGGCAAAAGAGACAGCGGAAAAAAAGAAAAAGTTAGAATGTTCATCAGCAGAATTTTTAACCATTGAGGAGGGGCTGTGCGTTCAGATGATGCACTTGGGTGCATTTGATGACGAGCCTGCATCTGTGGCCGTTATGGATAAATTCATACAGGAAAAAGGTTATGTAAATGATATGAACAGTAAACGGCTCCAACATGAGATATATATGACTGATGTAAGAAAGACTGCGCCAGAAAAATGGAAAACGGTTATCAGGCACCCGATTAAATAAGAACCATGTTTAGCCAAGGGTACTTATTAAAACAAAAACCATTACAACCGCCAGCAAAATGAGTACCAGAAAAATCAAACCGACGATTTAAACTATCTGCTTTGCCGGGGCCCAGCGCTGTTCCTTTGTGACCAGATATTTAAAGGGGATCGCTTCTTCAATCATATTGTCAATTATTTTATAATGTGATGTATAAAGGATTTCCCCGGAGGCATCCGTAAAGGTAAGCATATCTTTAATCCTTCCTGCTCAGGTATTTTATGGTACATCAGAGGTAGAATGTGTATAAAATTATAACATGGCGCCCTGTTTTCCACAACTTTTCTGTTTTGATATGCCGGTTGCCGGAGGGACCCTAATATGGTATAATTTACCGGTGAAAGCGGGATGGCATAATCCCTGATATAATGAACGGCCAAATGATAGAAAGCAGAATGTGAAATCGAACATTACGAGGTGGATAGAATTGATCGGAATATATCTGAGCGGTACGGGAAACACCAGGCATTGTGTTGAAAAATTAACAGGACTACTGGATTCCTCCGCAGAATCCATGCCTTTAGAAAGCCGGGGGACCGTTGAGGCAATACGAAATAATGATACGATTATACTGGGATATCCTACGCAGTTTTCAAACGCACCTTATATGGTCAGGGATTTTATACACAGAAATGCCGGTCTGTGGAAGGGAAAAAAGCTGTTATGTGTTTCAACAATGGGTGCGTTCAGCGGTGACGGCGCTGGCTGTACCGCAAGATTACTCAAAAAATATGGTGCAGTTATTCTGGGCGGACTTCATATCCGTATGCCGGACTCAGTATGCGACAGTAAGCTTCTGAAAAAGACACTGAAACAAAACAGAGAAATCATTATTCTGGCTGATAAAAAGATAGAATCTGCCGCGCTGCTTATAAAACAAGGGATATATCCAAAAGACGGCATAACGTTCATTTCCCATTTGGCCGGTCTTTTGGGGCAGCGTCTTTGGTTTTACGGAAAAACAGCAGATTACACGGATAAGCTGAAAATCAGTAAAAGCTGCATTGGCTGCGGGCTTTGTGTCTCCTTATGCCCAATGGAAAATATTTCTATGAAAAACGGAAAAGCAGCTGCGGGTAAAAGGTGTACAATGTGCTACCGGTGTATCAGCCGTTGTCCTGAAAAGGCAATTACGCTTTTAGGCAAAGAAGTAAAAGAACAGTGCGGTTACGAAAAATATCGTTAGGGTAATCCTGGTTTGCAGGCGTTTTGGACAAGCCCAAAGCGGCCGGACAATAAAACACACCATTACCGCCAGGCTCCGGAAAAAACCGGAACCAAAAGCCGGTTATGCCGATGCTCCTTGACACGGCTTAAAAAACCCCTTGCATACAAAGGAAAAATCTGTCATAATATCATCAGAATTTGTTTACAGAAGAAGGGGTTCCATATGGACTATTTGTACTGCATGCCTGATTTGAACAATACCAGGGAAAACTGTGAGAAGATACATAATATACTGGCAAGGATGTCTGACAAGTATAAACTGAATATTGTACCTGAGCCGGTTAAGGCAAAGTATTTTGGCGGTTTGGATTATTACAAGAAATATCGGATTTATAAGGAGATACGGGAAATCGGAGGCAACAGCGCAGAAGCATACCTGCAGGCGGATGAGAAAGAGATGATTCTCAGCGTATGTAAGAACCAGCAGGAGCAGGAGCTTATGAAGAGCTGTATTTATGCCTATTGTTATCCGGCGCAGATGGTGCTTAAATCATTTAATGACAGAGATAAAAAGAAATAACCAGCTGGTATGACGGACAGAGAGAGGAGGGCTTGCCTGACCTCTCTTTTTTGACTCATGGCAACATTATCCTGGTTTCCGGGTCTATATGGTAAAATCCGCAAAACGCAGTCCGGGAAAGGAAGAAAAAGTATTTATTACTACAATCAGGCGCGTCATGATATAATACAGATAACAGCCAGAGAAAATGGCAGGATAATCACATCACCAGAAAGATTTAACTATATTATCACAGACAGAGGACACAGTCATGTTATACCAGATTTCAAACGGGACCGTATCAGTGGGCGGCGAGCTGATTTTATCCCACATTGATTTTGAGATTCGCGGCAATGAAAAGATAGCAGTGGTGGGTAAGAACGGAGCAGGCAAAACCACTGCTTCCTATACCGTACTGCCGGAAATTCTGCTAT
>OGGX01000863.1_pt1 | contig 14827 bp, 9 predicted proteins | sample 1571331 | NCBI WGS metagenome assembly OGGX01 (sample SAMEA2582056, study PRJEB24529) | metagenome | biome: Human gut stool | place: China | collected 2011
TGCATGGCCCCGACAGGGCAAATACGGATGCAGCGCGCGCATACTGTACACTTTTCCTTGTCGAATGCAAGAAGGCGCGTTTTGATGTCGACGGTCAGCGCGGAGGACGGGCACAGAGCCGTGCACATGCCGCATTGCATACACTTGTCCTCATTATGCCAGATCCGCTGCGCCACGGGCGAAACCAGTACGCCCTTCTCCCGCAGGTAGCCGATCCCCTTGTCGCAGGCATCTCGTGAGCCCGACAGTTCGAGAGTCAAAAAACCTTCCTGCCGCGGCGTGATCTGGGCGGTACTGATGTTGAAATCGAGGTCAAACAGCCGGGTCAGGTTGCAGACCAACGGCGCCCCCGAAATGGTCGGGGGAAACGTCAGATGCACATTGGTACGGTAGGGCTTGGTTTCTTGGCTCATGACGCTTCCTACATCTTGTTGTCTTTCATGAGCTGCGTAGCGCGGGTCGCTTCAGGCGACTTGGGGAATTTCTTGATGAGTTCCTGCAAGCGGACCTTGGCGGCGTCTTTCTTCCCGGCCTTGATGAAGCACATCCCCTGCTTCAAGTACGCGGAAGCGGCCTTCCCGCTGGAGCCATATTTGGAGATGACCTGTTCGTAATCCAGTGCGGCGGCCGGGAAGTTCCCAAGCTGGTAATTGCACTCGCCGCGCCAGAACCACGCGTTGGAAACGAGCTTGTGCTTGCCGTACGTGTCCGTAAAATCCGAGAAGGACTTGAGGGCCTGCTTGTAGTTGCGGGCGTTGAACGACTGCACGCCGTTGTCGTAGAGAGCTTTGGCGATGTCGCCCTGAGCCTGCGTCTGCGGGGCGGCCTGCTGCGGGGCGGGAGCGGCCGCCTGCGGCTGCATGACGGGCGCGGCGGGCACGGGGGCCGCGGCGGTGGCGTCGGGCATGCCGGGCGCAGCGCCGGGAGCGCCCGGAACGGCGGCCACGGGCAGTTCCATGCCGAACTGCGTGGCGATGGCCTGCAACGCGGCCTCATGGTTGTTCACGCGCTGGGCGAGACCGGGAAGGCCGCCAGCGGCGGCCGTCGCATTGTTGAAGTCGTCGATCTGCCCTTTCACGGCGCTCATTTCCTGACGCAGGGACTGAACCTGCGCCCATGTGTCGGCCTGTGCTGGCTGCACGCCGGAAAGCTGGCTATTCAGAAGGCGGATCTGCTGCTCCTGCTGGTTCAGACGCATCTGCATGGCGTCTATCTGGCCATTGGCACAGCCGGTCAGAACGAGCGAACCCAAAAGCAGGGGGAAGATATACGGCTTTTTCATTGTATTACCCTGAAATGAAGGATTTGGATAATAAAGATACGCCCTTTGCGGGGAGAACTCAAGTCAGTGAGCACGCCGCCAGCCAAACAGCACATAGGCCACGCCGCCGAGGACGGGAACAAACACGCACGCGACCATCCACAGCACCCGCTCGAGCGGCGTTTCAAAGGTATGGTTGAAGGCGTGCCAGATGCCCCACAAATTCAGCAACGCGGGCAGAAACAGCAGCGCGATCTGCCACCACTCAAGCGAAAACAGACTCACGAAGCCCTCCCGGACGGACCTTTCAGCCACATGCTGAGGCAAACGAGCAGCGCGCCGCAACAGATGGCGATGTCCGCCACGTTGAACGCGGGCCAATGCCACTGGCCGACATAGAAATCCAGAAAATCCACAACGGCACGGAACCGGATGCGGTCCACAAGGTTGCCCACGGCTCCGCCGAGCACCATGCCAAGCCCCCAGAACAGCAGCTTTTCGCCGCGCTGCGCCGAGCGCGCGAGCATGAAAATCACGCCCGCCGAAACCAGCGTAGCCGCAAAGAACAGCCAAAACTGCCATTCGATGTCCGACCGGTTGAGGAACCCGAACGCGGCCCCGCGATTGCGGATATTCACCAAATCAAAGAAGCCGGGGATGACCGTCACCGCCCCATAATAGGGCAGTGACGCCATCACCCACAACTTGGTCAGCTGGTCGAGCACAAGCGCGCCGACGCCGACGCCCAAAACAACTCTATAACGAGTATCCTTACCCGGCTCTGCCACTATGCAAGTTCCTTCATAACGGCGGCGCAGCGGGGGCACAGCGTCGGGTGTTCGGGATCGGAGCCGAGTTCGTCACTGTAGATCCAGCAGCGCTCGCATTTCTCGCCAACGGCCTTGGCCACGCTCACGGCCAGCTTGCCGCATTCGGCAATGTCGGCCTGAGCGAGATCGGCGGGCGCGTCGGCCAGCGGAGCCAGATGGAGCTGGGACACGATGCACACGGCGCGCAGGTCCGTGCCGATGCCGCCGAGCACTTCCAGCAGTTCCGGCGAGGCGTACAGGGTCACGGCGGTGTCCAGCGCGTGGCCCACAGTCCCGGCCTTGCGGAGCGGCTCGATGGCGCGGGTCACTTCGGTACGCGCGGCGAGCACGGCTTCCCAACGCTTGCGGTCAGCATCGTCCAGCAGGAAGGCATCCGCGTCCATGAGCTGGAAGGCGAACACGCTCTTCGCGCCGGGATGCAGCGCTTCGGGGATGTGGCGGAACACTTCCTCAGCCGTGAAGCTCAGGACCGGGGCCATGTCCTGCACGAGCATCAGCAGGATGTGGTACAGCGCGGTCTGGGCGGAACGACGAGCGCGGCTCGCGGGCGCGGAGGAATACAGGCGATCCTTAAGGATGTCCAGATAGAACGCGGACAAGTCAGTGGAGCACAGGTTGTGCAGCGAATGGAAGACCTTATGGAATTCATAGTCCCGATAGGCGTCCTGCACGCGCTGGTGCGTGCGCGCGGCGACGTCGAGGGCATAGCGATCCAGCGGGTCCATATCCTTCACGTCCACGAGGTCGGCCTTCGTGACGTCCTTCAGGTTGCCGAGCAGGTAGCGGCAGGTGTTGCGGATACGGCGGTAGGCGTCCACAAGGCGGCTCACGATTTCCGCCGAAATGCGCACATCCTCGCGGTAATCCACGGAAGACACCCACATGCGGATGATTTCCGCGCCGTGCTTGCTGATGATCTCGTCAAGCTCGATGCCGTTGCCGATGGACTTGGACATCTTGCGGCCTTCGCCGTCGACCACGTAGCCGTGCGTGAGCACCGCCTTGTAGGGCGGGACGCCGCGCGTGCCGATGGAAGCGAGCAGCGAGGAATGGAACCAGCCGCGGTGCTGGTCCGAGCCTTCAAGGTAGAGGTCGGCGGGGAAGCCCAGTTCGGGGCGCTTTTCGAGCACCGCCGCGAAGCTGGTCCCGGAGTCGAACCATACGTCGAGGATGTCGGATTCGCGCTTCCAGTGCTGGCCGCCGCACTTGGGGCACTTCAACCCTTCGGGCACGATGTCCTTCATATCGGCTTCATACCAGTAGTCGCAGCCGGTGGGATGCTTGGCGAACCGAGCGGCAATGTCGCGCATCCATTCGGGATCGTTCCATGCCTCTCCGCAGTCTTCGCACAACAGGGCCAGAATCGGCACGCCCCACAGACGCTGGCGGGAAATGCACCAGTCAGGGCGCTGCTCGATCATGTTGTAGATGCGTTCCTCGCCCCAGCTCGGAATCCATTCCACGTCGTTGCGGATGGCCTTCAGCGCCTTCTGGCGCAGATCGTTGGCTTCCATGCTCACGAACCACTGGGTCGTGGCACGGAAGATGACCGGCTTTTTGCAGCGCCAGCAATGCGGATACGAGTGCGTGATGTCGGCCTGCCCCATCAGGTTGCCGACTTCCTTGACCTTCTCAATGACATTGGGGTTGGCCTTCTGCACCTGCAATCCGGCGAAAAACTCCACGCTGTCGAGGTATTCGCCGCGATCATTGAGCGGGGAATAGATGTCGATGCCGTACTGGAGGCAGACTTCGTAGTCCTCGCGGCCGTGTCCGGGAGCGGTATGGACACAGCCGGTACCGGCATCGAGCGTCACATGGCCGCCGAGGATCAACGGAGACTCGCGGTCGTAGAACGGATGGCGGGCCTTGACGAGTTCAAGCTGCTGCCCGGTAGCGGTCCCCACGGCCTTCACGCCGCCCATGTCCCAGCCGCACGCCTTGGCGACGCTTTCGACGAGTTCCGTGGCGAGCACGTACTGGCTGCCCTCATATTCGACCAGCGAATATTCGAATTCGGGATGCAGCGCCACGGCCATGTTGCTCGGCAGGGTCCACGGGGTCGTGGTCCAGATGATCACATAGGCGCGGGACGGATCGGCGTTCTCGAAGACCGTCTTGAGCCTGTCGTCGGTCAGCGGGAAACGGACGTAAATGGACGGCGACTTGTGGTCGGCATATTCCACTTCGGCCTCGGCAAGGGCCGTCTGGCAGGAGCAACACCAGTAGATGGGCTTCTTGCTGCGGACCACATTGCCCTTTTCCACGAAATTCGCCAACTCGGTAGCCGTGGCGGACTCGTATTCGGGGAGCATCGTCTTGTAGGGATGATCCCAGTCGCCGAGCACGCCAAGGCGCTTGAATTCCTTGCGCTGGATATCGATGAACTTGTCCGCGTACTGGCGGCAGCGGCGGCGTACCGCATACGGCGGCATTTCCTTTTTCTTTTCGCCAAGCTCGTGCTCAACCTTCAATTCGATGGGCAGGCCGTGGCAGTCCCAGCCGGGCACATACACGGACTGCTGCCCCTGAATGTTGCGGGACTTGATGGTGATGTCCTTGAGGATCTTGTTCAGGGCATGGCCGAGATGCAGATGGCCGTTGGCGTAGGGCGGGCCATCGTGCAGACGAAAAGAGCCCCGGCTGCCCGAAGCTTCCAGCATGGTTCCGTAAATATTGTTCTCTTCCCACCAGCGCAGCATTTCGGGTTCACGCTGGGTGAGATTGGCTTTCATGGGAAAGGATGTATCGGGAAGATTCAGGCTCTTTTTGTAATCGCTCATGGACAGGCTCCTTATATATCCACACCAAAGTGTAATCCAAAAATTGTGCTTCAAGGTTGCGCGGTTGTCAAGAAAGAACGCGGAGGAAACGCCGCCCTCCCCGCCTGATTGTCACAGGCATGAGAGGATGATAGAGGGGGCCGAGCGTAAGGAGCGAAAGCCTTTCGCAAAGGCGGAGCCCTGTGCGCCCCGCCCAGCCGCAGGTGACGCCAAGGCATCCCCGCAGCGTACCCCCATCCCTCCCGGAACAAAACCCCGCCCAAGGCGGAATTCCGGAGGCTGCCAAGGCTCGACAACGCGGCAACGCCGCATTCCCCCGGAGGCCATATCCATGACGTTTCCACGGCCCTGCCTGTACGCCCTGCTTGCGGCGTGCCTTTTGCTCCCCGGCTGCGTCGCCAACCAGTACGCCATAAAAATCAACGCCATCACCAACGGCGACATCCAAGCCGGCATCGGGGACGTCTACTATATCATGGCGGTCAAGGGCCAAGAGGACGATCTCGTCTTTCTGGAACTCAAGCGGAACCTCGAAAGCGCCCTGCCCCAAGCGGGCCTGAAAGTGACCAAAAGCCTCCCCCATGCCACGGCGGTGCTTTTCGCGGGGTACAAGAGCCAAACGGTCGCCCGGCAGACGACCGTTTCCGAACCCGTCTACGGCGTGACGCGGGTCGAAACCAGAGGTACCGGGGAATACATCAACACGTTAACGGGAAAAACCAGCAAGACATCCGTTTCAACCCCCACCTACGGCGTTACGGGCTACAAGAACACCCAAAAGGAAGTGGCCCAAAACAAGATCGTTCTGCTGCTTGCCGCCGATTCGCTCAAAACGAAGAAAAAAATGTGGGAAACGATCGTCACCTACACCGGGAACTCGTTTGACAACCGCAAGATGCTGGACATGATGGTTATGGGCGCCAAGGATTACCTCGCCCAAACCACCCCCGGCGACACATGGCTTGACGTCAGCGAATCCGACGATGGCGCACACAGCCTCAAAGAAAGGAAGTAAGCCCATGTGCACAGCCAAGATCCCCCCGCGCCCCCGCCTCTTCCTGCTGGCCGCCCTTTTCCTGCTGGCGGGCTGCTCTCCCCAGTACTCCATGCGGGTCATTTCCGAAACCGACGGGCACGCCTACCCCAATGACCAGTATACCTATTATATCGCCTCATCGAAAAAACAAAACAGCGACCCGACCTATCAGCTTCTCAAGCAGGACGTAAAAAGCACCCTGTCTGAAGCGGGCTTCTCGCTCACGCAAGACCGCAACCGGGGCACGGCACTCCTTTCCATCGATTACACCGCCAAAACATCCACAAAGCACATCACCGTCAAAAAGCCGATTTACGGACAAACCGGGACCGTCGAAAAGACGCACGGCACGTATGACAAGGCCACGGGCCGCTATACCAAAACCACCACGACGACCCCAACCTACGGGACGGTCGGGTATGAGGATGAAACCAAGGAAGTCACGGAGTGCGACATCTTCCTCCATCTGAGCGCCGCCAGCAGCAAAACGAACAAAGAGCTCTGGAGCACCAGCATCTACCATACGCACGACTCCGAGGATATTTCCGGCGTGTTGAGCGTGATGGTCAGGGGCTGCAAAGATTACATCGCCCGCAACACAAGCGGCATCATTTCACTGCAGGTCACGGCAAACGACGACGGCACGTTCGGGATTGTGGAAAAGCAATAGGCGCATCCGCGACCAGCGGAGTACCGCCGTCAAGAAAAGGGCCATCAGCATGACAAACGCCGCTGATGGCCCTTTCAGGTTCATAAAGGAAAGGGGCGGAAACGCCTCCGCTTCCGCCCTCTTCCGATCTTGTTACAATGGCTGCACGGTGTCGCCCGACTTCACGCCGAAGGTCAATCCGTCTTCGGTGGCGTCGATGACCACCCGCTGGTCGTCGCGCACCTGCCCGCCGATGATGAACTTGGCAAGCGGCGTTTCGACGTGGGACTGCAGGTACCGCTTGAGCGGACGGGCCCCGTAGTGCGGATCGTAGGCGGCATCCCCAATGAACTCGTGGGCGGCCTCGGTCAGTTCCAGCGCGATCTTGCGCTCCTCAAGCCGCTTCTGGAGCCGACGCAGCTGGAGGTCGATGATCTGGCCGATCTGCTCGGGGAGCAGCGGCTTGAACAGCACCGTCTCGTCCACACGGTTCAGGAACTCGGGCTTGAAGTGCTGGCGCAGCTCGCCCATGACTTCCGTGTACACGTCCGAGGCGAACGAGCCGTCCGGATTGATGCCGTCGAGCATCCTGTACGAACCGATGTTCGAGGTCATGATCACGATGGTGTTGCGGAAGTCCACCGTGCGGCCCTGGCTGTCGGTCAACCTTCCGTCGTCGAGGAGCTGCAGCAGGGTGTTGAACACGTCCGGATGCGCCTTTTCGATTTCGTCGAACAGGATGACGCTGTAGGGCTTGCGGCGCACGGCTTCGGTCAGCTGGCCGCCTTCGTCGTACCCCACATAGCCGGGAGGCGCACCGATGAGCCGCGCCACGGAATGCTTTTCCATGTACTCGCTCATGTCGAGGCGCACGATGTTCTCTTCGCTGTCAAAGAGCGCTTCGGCCAGGGCCTTGCACAGCTCCGTCTTGCCCACACCCGTGGGACCGAGGAAAATGAACGAGCCCTGCGGACGCGAGGGGTCGGACAGCCCGGCCCGGGTACGCAGCACGGCGTCGGACACGGCCTGCACGGCCTCATCCTGCCCGATCACGCGCTCATGGAGCTTGTCAGGCAGATGGATGAGCTTGTCGCGTTCGGACTGGAGCAGCCGCGTGACCGGAATGCCGGTCCAGCGGGCCACGATATCCGCCACATCGTCGGGGCGCACTTCCTGCTTGAGCAGGCGCGGCGCTTCCTGACCGTTTTCGGCTTCGTGGAGACGCTTTTCCAGCTCAGGCAGCTTCGCATACTTGAGTTCGGACGCCGCCTGCAAATCGCCGCGGCGGGTCGCATCATCAATGGCGAGGCGCGTCTGCTCGATCTCGCCCTTGAGATCGCGCACAACGTTGATGACGCCCTTCTCGTTTTCCCACTGGCCCTTGAGCTCGGCCTGCGTCATCTGAAGGTTGCGGAGTTCGTTCTCCAGCTTCTCCAGACGCTCGCGGGACGCGTCGTCGGTTTCCTTGCGCAGGGCCTCGCGCTCGATTTCGAGCTGCATGACCTTACGGTTGGCTTCGTCCAGTTCCGTGGGCAGCGAGTCGATTTCGGTACGGATCATGGCTGCCGCTTCGTCGATCAGGTCGATGGCCTTGTCGGGAAGCTGGCGGTCGGTGATGTACCGGTTGGACAGCACCACCGCCTCCACAATGGAGGAGTCGCTGATGCGCACGCCGTGATGCACCTCAAACCGCTCCTTCAAGCCGCGCAGGATGGAAATGGTGTCCTCCACGGAGGGTTCTTCCACCAGCACGGTCTGGAAACGCCGTTCCAGCGCCGGGTCCTTTTCGATGTACTTGCGGTACTCGTCAAGGGTCGTCGCGCCGATGCAGTGCAACTCGCCGCGAGCCAGAAGAGGCTTCAACAGGTTGCCCGCGTCCATCGCGCCGTCGGTCTTGCCCGCGCCCACGATGGTGTGCAGCTCGTCGATGAACAGGATAATCTGCCCTTCGGATTTCTGCACTTCGGACAGCACGGCCTTGAGCCGTTCCTCGAATTCGCCGCGGTACTTGGCGCCCGCGATGAGCGCGCCCATGTCCAGCGCAAAAATGGTCTTGTTCTTGAGCCCTTCCGGGACGTCGCCCTTGACGATACGGTAGGCGAGGCCCTCCGCGATGGCGGTCTTGCCCACGCCCGCCTCACCGATGAGCACGGGATTGTTCTTCGTGCGGCGCGACAGGATGCGGATGACGCGGCGGATTTCCGCGTCACGACCGATCACCGGGTCGAGCTTGCCCTTGCTGGCGGCTTCGACGAGGTTACGCCCGTACTTGCTGAGCGCCTCATAGCTCTCTTCAGGGTTGGCGGAGGTCACGCGGTGCGGGCCGCGGACAGCCATCATCGTCTCGGTGAACTTATCGGCGGACAAGCCGGCATCCGCCGCGACCTGGCCAAGCCCTGTGGAGGCGGGTTCGCGCAGCAGTTCGGCAAAAATATGCTCCACGCTGACGTACTCGTCACGCAGACGCTTGGCGAGGGCCTCGGCGTTGGCGATAGCCTTGGCGACCCGCTGCGAAATCGTGATCGTGCCCATTTCCGCGCCCGGCCCGCGCACGGAAGGACGCTTCTTCAGAACCGCCTCCAGCGCCGTGACCAGCGCCTTGGGGGCGACGCCGACGCGCTCCAGAACGCGGGGGACAAAGCCGTCTTCCTGATTCACCAGAGCGAGCGCCAAATGCTCGGCGTCCACTTCCTGATGACCGTACTGGGCGGCAAGCCCCTGCGCCGTGGTCAGCGCTTCACGGGATTTTTCGGTAAATCTGTTGATATCCATAATGGTTCACCTCTATTGCGTTGTAGCGCAGCAGCGGCGTCCGAGACAAAATGACCGAACGCAACACAACTGCAAAAGTGATATCACTATCGCTTTCTCTCTAACAATAAGGCGTACTAACGATCTGTCAACTCACGAATACGCAACTCTAACGTTGCGATACGGTCCAGCAGGTCCATTACTATGGAGCCGCCGAGCGTGTGCAGTTCGAAATCGCTGCACAGCCGCTCAAGCTTGCGGATACGGTATACGTCATCCTGCCGGAACAACAATGCGGCTTCCGCCGTGCGCGTGGGTTTGAGCCACCCGATGTCCATCAGTTCGGAAAGGCGATCCGGGGTCGTCCCGGTCAGTTCCAGGAATTCGCCCCAGACGATAAGGGTCGAGCGACTCGGCACATCCTTTGTATTCTGCAAAAGTTCCATACAATCATCTCCCCTGACGTTGTCCTTCAAAAACGGAACGCGGCGCTATTTTTCCGCCGCAAGGGCTTCCCACAGTTCACGCTGCTTCGGCGTGAGATCCTTCGGCGCGTCGATGCCGACCCGCACATACAGATCGCCGCGCGACTTCGCCGGGCCAAGGCCCTTGCCGCGCAGACGCATCTTCTTCCCGCTTCCGGTCCCGGCGGGAATGGAAAGCTCGACGTTCCCGTCAAGGGTGGGGACTTTGACCTTCGCCCCAAGCACGGCTTCCCACGGCGCGATCCGCACCTCGTAGGTGAGGTCCGTGCCGTCAACATGGAACAACGAATGCGGCGCGAAACGTATCCGCAAATACAGATCGCCCTTCGGCCCGCCGTTGGGCGAATCGTAGCCCTGCCCGGCAAGGCGGAGCTTGGCGCCGTCCTTCACCCCGGCGGGGATATTCACTTTCAGGGTCTTGGTGCCGTCCCCGCCCTCAAGCGTAAGACTGCGCTCGCCGCCCTTCACGGCATCCTCAAGCGTGATGGAAATATCGGCCTCGATGTCGCGGCCCCGCTGCGGACGGGACGTATAGCCGCTGAACGGGCCGCCGGCGCTCCCGCCCTGACGGCTGCCGAACAGGGTTTCGAAAAAGTCGCTGAACCCGGAGCCGTCAAACCCCTGACCGCCGAATTCCTGCCCGTTGAACGTGAAGCGCGTACCACCGCCGTAGGGGTTGCCCCCACCGAACGGATTGCCGCCGAACTGCTGGCCCTGCTGCCAGTTGGGCCCGAGCTGGTCATACATCTTCCGCTTCTGCTCGTCTTTGAGAACTTCGTACGCCTCGTTTATTTCCTTGAACTTTTCCTCGGATTCCTTGTTTCCGGGGTTGAGATCCGGGTGGTACTTGCGGGCGAGCTTCTTGAAGGCTTTTGCGATTTCATCCTTGGAAGCTTCACGCCCCACACCCAATATTTTGTAATAATCCTTATATTCGACACTCATACTTTAGCCTCCTCATAGACACGCCTGTCTGTGCGCGCAAGGCCGCCCTCACTCTTCACGCGGCCTTAACTGATCATATGTAAAGCGGATCCCATTTCAGTCAAGACGATGAGAGCCCGGCAGGGCCGCCCTCCCGGCCATTGAAAAAAAAAGGCGTTGCGGCTAGGTACAAAAGGTACGGGCCGTTTACCGACCAGCAAAGGAGCCTCCCCATGTCCTCCCGTCCCACCTCAGCCTCCATGCTGTCCATGCTCCCCCAACCCATCCAGCCGATCCCCGGCGACTCCTTCAACGACCGCATCCTGCTGTTGCTTGCGGCGGTCGCCACGACGGACGACATGCTCACCTATCGGGAGTACCAGCTCGTACAGGAGGCGGCGCAGGCCATTTTCGGGGAACGCGCCCTCCATGCCGAACTGCAAGCCAAGCTCCACTACGCGCTCCTGAACCCGCCGTCCGATCCCGCCGACATCGCCCGCGACATGGCGAACCAGGCCGACGCCCAAAAGGTTTCCTCCACATTCGTGGACACCATGCTGAAAGCACTCTCCCGCATCGGGGGGCAGGAGGAACGGATCGACGAAAAGGCGCGGTCGCTCGTCAACGACATCGAATGGGCCTTCCGCAAGTCCCGCCTCGAACGCAGCGCGGGCCGGGGCATCGGCCTCGGGCTCAACGTCGGGGAAAGCCTCGGCGAACTCTACCGCAAGGCAACCAACGTCCTGCCTTCCCGAAAGGAAATCGCGGGCTGGTTCGCGCCCGAAACAAGCCAGTTCAACGCCGATATGGAGCGTTTCGCCAATTCGCTCGACCGCATCGCGTGGACGCTCGACGACATGGACCTGCGCGAAGAGCTGTATATTTTCCGCAAGATGCTGCGCCGCCAGCCGTTCAAGATCGTCATCGTGGGCGAACGTAAACGCGGCAAAAGCTCGCTCATCAACGCGATCATCGGGCAGGAGCTGTCCCCGGTGCGCGAGTCCACGCCGGAAACCGCCACCGTGGTGGAATTCAAATACGCCCACGCCCCGGACTACAGCGTGCGGTTCCTCGACTCCAGCCAGTTCGCCCGGCTTGAGGACTATCTCGAAAACGAGCAGGACAACCTGCTGCTCACCCGCAAAATCGAACACATCCGCAAAGGTGTGTCCGACGGCACGTTCATCCCCGGCAAGCTGCTTTCGGGCATCACCTGCTGGGACGACCTGTCCGACTACATCAGCCTTGAGGGGCGTTTCTCAGGATTCGTGGCCCGCGTCAGCGTGGGGCTGCCGCTGGACACGCTCCGGGCGGGCGTCGTGCTCGTGGACACGCCCGGCCTCAATGATACCGATCAGTTTCATGATTATCTTTCCTATGAGGAAAGCCTTGAGGCGGACTGCGTCATCTTCGTCATGGACGCCCGCGATCCGGGCTCCAATTCCGAACTGTCCCTGCTCCGCAAGCTGGCCCGCAGCGGACGCACGGTCAGCATCATCGGCGTGCTGACCAACATCGACCGCCTGAACAGCGCCGCCAGCCTCGAAGCGGCCCGCGAACAGGCGCGCACCGTGCTGCGCGAAGCCTGCCGGAGCTCCGGCCATGTGGAACTCGCCGGTGTCGTGGCCCTCAATACCCGGCAGGCCGTCGAGGAACGCTGCCGGGGAGGTTCCGCCTTCTCGGAAACGCTGTCCAAAGTGTCGCGTTCCGTGTCCGGCTGCGGAGAGCTTGAGCAGCTTCTTGCCCTCCTGCGGGAAATCATGGACAGGGATGCGGGCAAGGAGGCATACCGCCACAAAATCGCGGAAGCCTACTCCCGGATTGCCGACTCCGCCCGCGAACGGCTCCGCCAGCATGTGCAGGAGTACCGCGAATCCCTGCCGAACCCCGAACTGCTCGGTATGCTGGACGCGCACGCCAAACAGCTTTCCGCCTCCGCCCTCTCCTCGCTGGAGCAGGCCCGGCAGGTCGTGAACGCCGCCGCCAAGGACTTGGACGCGTGGGACGAATCCACGGAAAAGGCACTGAAAAAATTCCACGAAACGCTGGTGCTGCGGCTCATGGACGCCGTGAACCGCAAAGTGGCAGATCTCGGGCATCAGTTCGCCAAAGATTCCGTCTGGAAGGAATTCGACGCCACCGAAGCCCGGGCCATCGCCCGGCGCGCCGTGGATGAATTCCTCGACGAACAGCGCGGCATCCTCCACACGTGGGAAGACAAGCTCCGCCTCTTTTCCGCGCGCATGGACGAATTTTCGCAGGAATGCCTTGCCCGCCTGAGTTCCAACATCGACGGCCTGCAAGACGATCCGGGCGAAGTGAACGGCGGCTCCTCGACGGCCACGCACTTCCTCGTACAGACGCACCGGCACATGAAGAACCTTGCGGTATTCACCACCGGGCTCACCGTGGGCCGCCTCACCGCGCTCGGGCCGATCTCGATACTTGTTACCGCAGGCAACATTATCGCGCTGGCAGCGGCAAGCCCCCTCGCGGCGGCCGTGTTCGCGGCCGTGGCCGGGACGGCGGGCCTGCTCTACCACCTCGGGCGCGAGGACAAGCGCAAGGCCGCCTTCCTCGACAAACGCCGCCGCGAAGCCGAGGAATACGCCGAGCGGGTGTGCGACGCCCTCCGGCAGGAACTTGCCGTGGTCCGCGAAGATCTGGGCAAGGCGTACGAATTCGAGGTCAAGCGCGGCTTTGCCCCCGCCCTGGAAAGCCTGTTCCACCAGTCCGTGCACCTGCGCCTGTTCCTTGACGTGATGCAGAAAATCCGCAGCGACGTTTCCCGCTACGACACGCATGTCCAGAAGCAACTGGAACAGCTCGGCGGCGTTCTGGAGCGCTGATATCAAGGTGCCGCTCCAGCTAGAGCGGATTTCCTTTTGAACGGCATGAAGTAATGCACATTACAGTATAAAAAGATTCTGACCGTCCGTTTTACCATCCCCAATCAAAAACGTTCCGCCCTTCAGAGGCTTACCATGACCATCAGACAAGCAACGCCCGAAGACTTCGACGCCATCTATTCCCTTGTCAAAACGGCATTCCAGACAGCGAAAGTCTCCGACGGCGGCGAACAGGATTTCGTCCTTAAACTCCGGAAGGGGAGCTACATCCCCGAGCTGGAACTTGTCGCCGAAGAGGACGGCGTACTCATCGGTCACATCATGCTGACCGGAGCATCCATCCGTGAAAACGGAGGCTGCTTCGGCACGCTGCTCCTCGCCCCGCTATCCGTGGCGCTCGAATGGCGCGCCAAGGGCATCGGAGCGGCCCTCATCCGCGAGGCCCTCGCCAAGGCCGCCGCACTGGGGCATTCTTCCGCCGTGCTCATCGGCGATCCCGGCTATTATGGCCGATTCGGATTCCATTCCGCCGCTTCCATCTCCTATCCCGGCGTTCCCGGCGAATACACGCTCGCCTGCGAGCTCACGCCCGGTGCGTTGCGCAACATTTCAGGAGCCATTGCCCTTCCCGACTGCTAAACCAAAAGGAAAAACGCCATGCTTAAACCATACGCCTGCCTTGCCCTGTTCTGTTCCCTGCTCCTCCCCTCCTTCGCCCATGCGGACGATTCGGACGTGGGCTGCGTCACCACGGAATGGAAACTGCTCGGAGCCAATCACAAGGTCTGCGTTTCGGCCTTCAACGATCCGGACATTCCGGGGGTGGCCTGTTACATCAGCCAAGCCAAAACCGGCGGTGTTTCCGGCTCGCTCGGGCTTGCCGAAGATCCGTCCAACTTCGCCATTTCGTGCAGCCAGGTCGGCCCTATCGAAATCCCCGCCAAGCTCCCCAAACAGGCCAACGTATTCCGTGAATCGACCTCGGTCTTTTTCAAGGCCACCCGCGTCACCCGCATCTGGGACGCCAAGCGCAACACGCTCGTCTATCTCGCGGTCAGCCGCCGCCTCGTGGACGGCTCGCCCTTCAACGCGATCTCCACGGTTCCGGTGAAACAATAGGAAAAAAGAAGAAGAAATGTGGGGGAGGGAAACCTTTCTGCAGAAAGGTTTCCCTCCCCCCCCTCCCTTCCCAAGACTTTTGACCTTATCGAATCCCTCATATCGGCTTTCACGGATAGCAAAAAGCCTTCCCAAGAACA
>OGGX01000875.1_pt1 | contig 14692 bp, 14 predicted proteins | sample 1571331 | NCBI WGS metagenome assembly OGGX01 (sample SAMEA2582056, study PRJEB24529) | metagenome | biome: Human gut stool | place: China | collected 2011
CCCCGCAGCACCGGGGCGAGCTCCATCCCCCTCTCCGTCAACGAATATTCCACATGGGGCGGGATGACCGGATAAACCGTCCGGGTAAGCAGCCCGGCAGCCTCCAGTTCGCGGAGCTGGAGGGTCAGCATCTTCTGGGTGATGTCCCCCAACTTGCGCTTGATTTCGCTGAACCGCTTGGTTCCGCTCAGCAGGTGCCACAGAAGAACGAGCTTCCATTTGCCGCCCACCAGTTCCATCGCCAGTTCCAACGAGCAGTTGTATTGCGGTTTGATCTGCTTCATGCCGCAAGCCGTCCCCTTAGTATCTTTTTAGGAACTATAGGATAAAAATGTGCGTACTTGCAAGAATGAATCGTACCTCTATAGTACAGGCAAACAACTTTGGAGGTTTGCCATGAACGATTTCCTTTCGCTTGCCCAAAAAAGATATGCCGTCCGCTCGTATCTCCCTAAACCTGTTGAGGCAGAAAAGCTTGAGCGCATCCTTGAGGCGGGGCGCGTAGCTCCAACGGCGAAAAATACCCAGCCGTTCAGGTTCCTCGTCGTGCAGCACCCTGAAAGGCTGAAAAAACTTTCCGCCTGCACCAACGTGAAAGGCTACCCGCTGGCGATCATCGTCTGCAGTGTCGCTTCCGAAGTCTGGGTGCGTCCCTTTGACGGCAAGAGCAAGCCCGACACCGACGCGGCGATAGCGGCGACACACATGCTTTTGGAAGCGACGGATCTGGGCTTGGGCAGCTGCTGGCTCATGCATTTCGATCCCGCGCCCATACGCGAGCAATTCCGCATCCCCGAAGGGACAGAGCCTGAATACATCCTCGCCATCGGTTACCCGGCGGAAGATTCGCACCCCTCCGAGCGGCACACCAAGCGCAAGCCGCTGGAGGATCTTGTTGTTGAGGAATCTTTCTAGGAAAAGATTGGAGGGGGAGAGGCCCCTTTCTGGAGAAAGGGGCCCTCTCCCCTCCCAATCTTCTAAAAACCGATCTCGCGGGGCTTCCTGTTCTCAAAAATGACGCTGGACGTGTAGCCGTAGGAACGGGCATAGGCTTCCAGCTGATCGAATGCGTAGGCGGGCGTGTTCGGACAATGCGCATCGGACCCAAAGCTGATCTTCACACCCAGATCCGAAGCCAGCTTCATGATCGCCGGGTGAGGATAAATCTCATTGCACGGCTTGCGCAGCCCGGCGGAGGATATCTCCATTACCAGCCCATTGTCGCGGATAGCCGTCAAAGCCTCGCTGATCAGGGCAAGGCTCTCCGGCATGGCGAGCCATTGATGGAATACATCCACGGAATACAGCTTGATGATGTCGGGATGCGCGGCGATGTCCACCAGCCCGCTGCGGGCCATGTCCGCCAACGTACGGAAGTAATTTTCATAACGCGTGTAGCACTGCTGCGGGCTGATCTTCCAGTCGTCCTGTGTGAAGTCGAACCCCCACGAACCAAGGAAATGGATGCCTCCGATGATGTAGTCGAACGGATACGCCGCGACGGCGGCCTCCATGAAGGGCCGCTCGGAGGGGAACCAATCCAGCTCCATGCCGAGCAGCACCTTGGGCGAGCCCGACAAGGCGCGGAGCTGCATGACTTCGCTGGCGTAGCGCACGAAATTCTGGCGCAGGTGTTCCCGGTATTCCACAGGATAGGAATAGGCCTCGGGGCGGGGGGAATGCTCGGAAAAACCGTATACGGCAAGGCCGCGATCCTTGGCGGCGGCATACATCTCGCCAACGGACGCCTTGCCGTGGGACGCGTTGGTATGATTATGAACGTCTGCAACTATCATGGCCTGACTCTCGTAGTATGTTTTAGCCCCGTCGAAAAAACGGGAATGTCGCGCCGCAGCGCGTATTGGCTACAGTTCAAGGAAACAAAGCCGATGTCAAGCGTGGAATACGCTATTTATCCAACGAGTCGTACCTGCTTCCATTGGGAGCGTACCGGACCCAAGGTTCATAGCTTGCCGAGAAAGGGGCTTTTTCCGGTTTGCCTCCTCCGAACGAAAGCCGGGCAAGCTCCGCGGCAGCATCGGCGAACCCTGACGTCATCCAAGGTTTGTGGATGGCCCCTTTCACCCGCTGCATGAACTCGGCGTTCCTGCGCTGGTATTCGGGAGAAAACCAGCACAGGAACGGAATATCCAGCATATGCTTCGAAGGATCATTGGCTATTTGCCCGCGTACCGGGCGCGTATCATACACTTCCTGCCCATGATCCGAAAAATATACAACAAAGGCGTCCCCGCCCTTCCGTTTTACGGCATTGATGACGCTGGACACGATGTGGTCCGTGTACCGTATGGAATTGTCGTACGTATTGACATACTGTTTTTCGCTTTCCGTCCGCCACGGCTTTGTGGGGATATCGTCCGTAGAAGAAAACACGCCGAATTCCGGAGGATACCGCAACGCATACGTCAGATGGGAGCCCATTAAATGAATAAAAATAGCCTTACGCTCCACCGAGTTACCGAGTATCTTTTCCAGCTCCGGCAATAATACCGAGTCATAGCTCACGCTCCGGCCCTCATCACGGGCCATATTGAGGAACGAAACCTGCTTTGCGTCTTCAGCGAACAACCGCACCCCTGTAGCTCCCTCCACATTCACAGCCTGGTTGGAAATCCAGTATGTCGTAAATCCGGCACTGTTCAGAAGAGTCAAAACGGATGGGCTGGTCAGAATGGTGTCACCTTTCTGCAATTCTGAAAAAAGAAGGACTTTTCGCAAACTGGGGATTGTATGGGTGTCCGGGCTGATGACATCCTCAAAGACAACCAGCTCATCCCGCATGGCCTCCAGTTTCGGCGTCGTGTTCCGCTTGTAGCCATACAAGGAAAGATGATTCCGATTCGCTGATTCCCCGACGATGAACACATAGGTACGCGGCATGGCAGGATCGCCATCCAAAAAAGCCACAGGAGCCAGCGACAAGTTTTGTCTCTCGGAGCGTACCGTATCCACAGCCCGTATTTCATCAGTATAGCGACAGAGAGTCGTGCAAAACTGGTATACTCCGTGAGAGGCAAGCAAACGCGGCCCTTTACGCACGGCTGAATAGGCGATAGGAGTGCAAAGAATCAAGGCCAGTACACACCACTGAAGAGAAGGCCGCGAGAATCTTTTTCTGGCCAGGACAGCCTTCACAAGGAGGAAAAGCGGTATCACAAAAACGACTATGAGAATGAGCGCATTGGGAATAGAAAAAAAGTCCGTGGCAAATTCCCTTGCTTCATTAGAGGTCGTCTCAAAGATGGACTGGATTGCAAACGTCGATATAGGAGCATGATACAACAGAATATGCACGACATTCGATAGGGTCGCCGCAAAAAATGGCACAAAAGACAGGACCAAAACTCCCGTAGCAAGCATTCCTGGAAGGAACATCACCGGCAACGTCAGCAGACTATCAAGCAGCAATGCACGCAGCATGTCAGAGATAGGAAACCAGCGCAGTGTAACCCCGAATGAAATCAATCCCATCAACAAAGAAAAACTTGCAAAAAAGAGATAAATCCAGCCCCAGCTCCGAAGCTGATCCCGAAAGGCTTTTTCCGAAAAGAACCACTTTTGGATATTGCTGACTCTCACTGAGCCCCTCCGCATACATAGAATCTCTCTCGGGATTATCTCTAACGCGAACGATTTGCCAGCAAAAAAGACGCCCCCGTAGAGGCGTCTTTCCTGTTCCCATAATGGTCTCAAACGCTGATCTTGACGCTCAAAAAAGACCTTTCAGAGAGTATGACGGTACGGACCGCGCTCAAACCTTCGCGGCGGTGCGGAGATCGGCGGCTGCGTCGGTATGTTCCCACGTGAATTCGGGGAGTTCGCGGCCGAAGTGGCCGTAGCAGGAGGTCTTCTTGTAGATGGGGCGGAGCAGATCGAGGCGCTTCGTGATGTGGTAGGGGCGCAGGTCGAACACTTCACGCACGGCCTTGGTGAGCACTTCGTCCGGGATATCGCTCGTGCCGAGGGAGGACACCAGCACGGACACGGGCTCGGCCACGCCGATGCAATACGCGATCTGCACTTCGCAACGCGGGGCCAAACCGGCGGCGACCACGTTCTTGGCCACATAGCGGCCCATATAGGCGGCGGAACGGTCGACCTTGGAGGGGTCCTTCCCGGAGAAGGCGCCGCCGCCGTGATGCCCGGAACCGCCGTAGGTGTCCTGAATGATCTTGCGCCCGGTCAGGCCGCAGTCACCCATGGGGCCGCCGACAACGAAACGGCCCGTGGTGTTGATAAAGATCTCGCAATCCTTCTCGTCGAACAGACCGGTGGGTTCCAGCACGGGACGGATGACCGTGCGCTTCACGGCTTCGATGATATCGGCCTGGGAAGCGGACGCGGCGTGCTGCGTGGACACGACCACGTTGTTGATGCGGATCGGTTTGCCGTCGACGTATTCAAAAGAAACCTGCGTTTTGCCGTCGGGACGGAAGAAGTCCACCAGACCGTCCTTGCGGGCCTTGGTGAGCTGCTGCGAAAGCTGGTGCGCCCAGTAGATTGGAGCGGGCATGAGAGTCGGAGTCTCGTTGCACGCGAACCCGAACATCATGCCCTGATCGCCGGCACCCTGGTTTTCCGGGTCCTCACGGTCCACGCCCTGCGCAATGTCGCCGGACTGATGGTCGATGGAGGAAATAACGGCGCACGTCTGCCAGTCAAAGCCCATTTCGGAGCTGTTGTAGCCGATTTCCTTGATGGTTTCGCGGACGACCTTCGGCAGATCGGCATAGCCCTTGGTGCTGATTTCACCTGCGATGACGGCCATGCCGGTCGTCACGAGGGTTTCGAAAGCCACACGGGAGCCGGGATCCTGTTCAATCAATGTATCAAGGATGGCGTCGGAAATCTGGTCGGCGACCTTATCGGGATGACCTTCGGTCACGGACTCGGACGTAAAGAAATATCTGCCTTTTTCGGGCTGCATGGTATAGCTCCTTAATCGGGCGACGAAACGGACATCGCCTGTAAATTGACCTTGTTCCATCTTGATATGCCGGATACGGAATCCTCACATATCCATATCAAGGTATCCAGATATATACATACAGTTGTCTTTTTACCACGACGCCTTCCCGTTGTCCAGTACCTGCGGCATGATTTCTCTGCCGGAACCCGCCGTCATCCCGGAGGATCGCCCAATACGGCCCTTTATGGCCCAAAATCCAGTTGACCTCCCTCGCCGCTCCCGGCACACTTCCCTCCCGTGAGGAATTTGCCATGAATCCGGCCTATCAGGGACAACTCGATGTTTTTTGCGCCGCCTATGCGGTGATCAACGCCATGCGGCACATCAATGCCACGCGGCTGCTCACCTGCCGCGCTATCCTGCACGAAGCCTTGCTCGACGCCGCCCGCGATGAGGAATCGTTCTGTGCCCTTCTCGAGCAGCGGACAGACTATGTGGACTGGGTGGACGCCATGTTGTCGCGCCTGGAGAAACAGGGTTCGCTGCTGACGGCCCGCCCCTTTCCGACCCATTTTCCCGGCCCGAGCGCTCCTTCCCCCGCCGTCCTCTGGGACGCCATCGCCGACTGGCTGCGGCGCGGCGAACGCAACGCAGTACTGCTCCAGTTCGTCCGGATCCTATACCCTACAGAAGCGGTGATACGGCATTGGACCTGCTGCAACGATGTGGTCGGCGATACGCTCATGCTGTTCGATTCCAGTATTGAGCCCGGGGCCCTCCATCAGCTTTCCCGCGAGAGCCTTATTTCCGATCCTGCGGACGACGGCCCCGGCAAGATTCTCATCGTCCCGTACACCATCCGATTCCTCGGCCCGCGGCTTCAAGGCGGAAAAAGACGACAGTAAGGCTGGTTACCTTGCAATGTATTCCGTGCCAAAAGGCTCCGATTCCGGAAACGCTGCGGGGGAGAAAATCGTTGAGTACGAAAGACGAGAAAGGATGGGCTCCGCGCTGGCGGGCTCGAGGGAAAAAAGCTTTTTCAGAACTATTTTCCTTCCCTAGATTTCTATACTTTTTTGAAGCTAAGCCTCTTTAATCCAGCGACAGCATTGAGGAGAACGTATGGCAACAGTATTGCGCGCCAAAACGGCGGGGTTTTGCATGGGGGTGGGGCTTGCCCTGCGCAAGCTCGATCAGGCTCTCAAGGAACACAGGGCCCGCAGCTCCGGCAGGCTGGTCATGCTCGGCCCCATCATCCACAACCCGCAAGTCATGAACACGTACATGCAGCAGGGGGTCGTCCTCGCGCACTCGCTTGACACCGTGCAGCCGGGGGACACCGTCATCATCCGGGCACACGGCGTACCGCGCGAAGACGAAGCGCGCCTGCTCGACCTCAGGGCGCATGTCCTTGACGCGACATGCCCTAAAGTCAAGCAGGCGCAGCTCGCCATCGACGAGGCCACCCGGCAGGGGACTTCTCTCTACCTGTTCGGCGAGGCCGAACATCCGGAAGTGCAGGGGCTCGTCTCCTATGCCAACGGCCCATGCCTCGTGTTTGGGAGCTTGAAGGAATTGAAAGAAAAACAGACGTTCAAAGATACCCACAATGTGGTGCTGGCGGCTCAAACCACGCAGGAACGCGAGGAATTCGAAGCCATCAAAAAAACGCTCGCGGAAGGGCATTCCCTATCCGTGCTCGAAACCATCTGCGACGCGACGCGCAGGCGTCAGCAGGAAGCGCTGATGATTTCGCAACAGGCGGAGGCGATGATCGTCGTGGGGGGAAAAACAAGCGGAAACACGCGCCGTCTGGCCGATGTGGCGGAAAGCTGCGGCATTGCGGTGTGGCACATCGAAGTACCGGAAGAGCTGCCTCTTGAGGCGCTGAAGCCGTACGGCTTCATTGGCCTCACGGCGGGGGCTTCAACGCCCAGAAGCATTATCGACGCCGTTCAGGAATCGCTCAAGACCCTTTGAATCTTTCGGGAGGGCCGCCCGAAGGCGCCCTCCCGCTGCTGAATACAAATCAAGTATTCTTCCAACCGGGTTAGGCGCGCACCGTGGAACCCATGCCTTCCGCGGGTTCCAGACGATAACCCATTTCCAGGGCCATCTTTTCCAGCGGCGTCACATTGCCGGTAGTCTTCATGATGTGCATGAGTGTCTCGGCACCGAGCTTCGCGCCGGTGTCATAGGGATTCACTTCACGCAGAAGGGTCGAATAGGGCTTCCCGACAGCCTGCGCGATAGCCTTAGCACCGATAGGGCTTTCGAGAACGAGATCATGAACGGTGGTGATAAGATCGTTCGACATGGTTTTCTCCTGCATAAAGCATACGTTTGAAAGTTGGTGGCAAGTTGCTTTACGGACAGTGACCGTTTTCAACCGGAGCACCTCCGGCAACCCCCTTCTGGCAAAAAACTCCCTTTTCCGTAAGGAGTATCATAGGAGTACTTATATCAAAAAACCTTACATGAGAGGGAGTAGTCTCATGCAAAAGCAATGCGAAACGCCTGTACTCCCCCCCTGTTACGCCCTCGGATACCCCCCTATCCTTCTTAGAGTACTCCGCGGGAAATTTTCAAAAATCATCTTATTTTATTATAGGTTATACTCAACATTCTCAGTCACGGGCGAGAGCAGACCTCCCTTTCTGCATCTCTCTAGGGGGAGTACTCCCCCATATACTCCCCCCCTTTTTCCATTAGAGGAGATCTTCATGACGACTTTCTTCCGCCACTACAAAAACCGTTATTATCAGATCGTAGGGGAGGCCCTCGATACCAGGGACGATACCCTCGTTGTCGTTTACCGCACGCTGTACCCCTCCGAGTACTCCCTCTTTACCCGCCCCAAAGAAGAATTTTTCGGTTCCGTACGGTGCCCCGACGGCTCCGAATGCCCCCGCTTCACCCCCGTCGAGTATGCCGAGCTCCCCGAAGACGCCCGGTCCCGTGTTGTCCATGAAGTGGAAATCTGGAGGTAAAGGAACTGTGGGGAGGCGGGAACATTCCGGAGAAGCCCCTCACGCATCTTCCCCCTTTCCTTTCAAAGCTATTCGTAAACGGGACGGAATGGCGGCCATGGCGGCGCTACGGGCGGAACCTTGCCGTCCCCTTCCCGGCACTGCAAAAGAAAGGAACCGCCGGGAACGCACCTGAGGAAACAGCCTGACGAAGGTGGGACGGCGGCGGGGAAGCGGCAAGGGCGGATCTTCGAATACTCCGACGCGGACGGGCCGAAAGGAGGAGGTATGGGGAATACGACAAGGCAAGGGATGAAATTTGGCCTTATCCTTTTATTACTGCTCGCAGGAGTCGTTTTAGGGATCCGCATGTTGCTTTCCCGCGAAGGCGGGAGGCCCCGCTATACGGACATGCCGCAACTCCTCGCCCTGTGCGATTCCAAGAACGCCCCCGCCGTGAAAGAGGCTTTGCTGCATTCGGACGAGGGGGCGCTCCGCAACGAAGAGACGACGCTCCTGCATGTCCTGCTGGAGCGCGATGCGGACCCGGCCGTCCTGCGCGAAGCGCTGAGCCCGCCGTCCCCCCTGCTCCGCATGGTGCAGCTTACGGACGCCCAAGGGCGGACCCCCCTGCACATCGCCGCAGCCCGCGCCAACCCCGCCGCCCTGCTCCTGCTGCACTGCATGGGCGCGCGGGACACGACGCCGGACAGAGAAGGCAGGCTCGCGCTGGACATCATTCAGGAACTGGGCGCCGACGAGATGGCCGCGCGCCTGCCTTTCTGGGAAAACCGGGGGAAACAGGAAGGCAGGATGGTCGTGAACCTCCAGCAAAGCAAAACCGTGCAAATCCGGGGGAGGAAATACCGTCTGGAGGCGAAGGGGTTCCTTTCCTACGCCTCTCTTGCCACGAACGAGGGCGAGCTCGCCTATGTCGCCGCCGTTCAGGGCGCCGCGGCCTCCCTGCCCGAAGATGAGCGGTACAATATCCAAAACAACGATACCGATCTGCCGTACATTCCGGACCATATCGGCCTTTCCCCGTTGCCCGGGGATTCCGGGCGCGTTTCCCCCTGGTACTGGCGGAACGGCGGGTTCCGGGACGCGGAGTCGGGACGCCGGGCCGCGCTGCTCAAATGCCTGTGGCCGAAGGCTTCCCCGCTCATGCTGAGGGTCCTGACCGATCCGGGCTTCCGGGCCGATCCCGACAAGCTTGCGGGGGTACTCCTCGCCGAATGGTCGGCATGGGATATCCCGGGCGACGTTCTGGGCCCGGCACTGCTGGAAGGCAACGAAAACCTGCGGAAACGGCCGCCGGGCACCACCATCTGGTTCAGCCCCTCGGGGCTTTCCTCCTACCCGTGGTATCACCGCAACAGCACGCCCATGTTTTCCGTCTGGCTGCTGCTCGCCGCCCTGCGGAACGACGTCGCCTTGCCTCGGGAAGTCAGGGAAGCCGCGCCCGCTCTGGCCGATCTGTGCGACATCCGGGCCGCGCTGGGCCGCGAGCGCTGGAGAAAGGCGGGGCGGCATCTGTGCGCCGCGGCATGGCTGGAGGAACAAACGCCCACGGACAAACTGCTCGAAAAGGCCGTGGACGACTGGAACAGCCCCACGGACATGAAACTCATCATTCAAGCCTGGAGCGGAGGCGGCCGCATCGTGCCCAAGGGCCTCTGGCGGAAACCGGACGCCATCCGTTGCTGGGCGGCCCGACGGACCGAGGCGGGCCCGGACGCGGGCGAACCGTTCGTCTGCGTCGCCTCGGTGCTCGGCCATGTGGACGAAGCAACCGGAAAACGCATGATCCGCATGACGCTGGCGTCCGGGGCGAAGCCGGACGTCCCGGACGAAAACGGCATGTTCCCGGAAGAGGCCGCCCGGCGTTCCGGCGCGTCCGCGGAACTGCTGAGGCTGCTCGCCGCACCACCTGCCGAATGGACGCAGGGCACGGACGGTGCGCCCCAACGGGACAAACAGGCACCCCCGTCGCCCTGATCCCCGGCCTCGGCGTCTCCACAGCCGCGCAACGGGGCAAACCTGATGACACAAAAACGAAACGGTTCCGTGTCCGGCAAAAACCGGATACGGAACCGTTTCGTTTTGAGCGGATTAAGAGAGAATACGGCCCAAAGGGCGGCGAAACCGTGAGCGCGGAACGAGCAGCGCACGCGGAGATTCGCCAGCCGCCGCGAACGCCCTTCTACAGCTTGATGCCGCGCACGGCGTCAAGCGTCTTGGCAAAGTCCTCTTCGGTATGGGCGAAGGAAACCATCGCCACTTCAAAGGCGGACGGAGCCACGAAGATGTTCCGCTCGCGCATGGCGCGGAAGAAACGGGAGTACATCTCCGTATCCGAATTCTTCACATCCTCAAAGTTGCGGAGCGGCCCGTCGGAGAAGAACACCGTATACATGGAGGCAAGGCGGTTGACCGTCACGGGCACGCCCTTGCCGCGCAGGATGGATTCCAGCTCGGCGGCGAAGGCTTCCACGCGGGCCTCAAGCGCGGCGTAATCGCTGGCCTTGAGCACGGAGAGCGTGGCGATGCCCGCGGCCATGGCGAGCGGATTCCCGGAAAGCGTCCCGGCCTGATACACGTCCCCGGCGGGAGCCACACGGCTCATGTACTCGCGTTTGCCGCCGAACGCCCCAACGGGCAGGCCGCCGCCGATGATCTTGCCGAGGGTGGTCAGATCGGGCGTGATGCCGAAACGGGTCTGCGCCCCGCCGTACTCGGCGCGGAAGCCGGTGATCACCTCATCCATGATGAGCAGCGCGCCGTGCGTGTCGCACAGGGCCCGCAGCGCCTTGAGGAAGCCTTCCTCCGGCAGCACGAGGCCCATGTTTCCGGCAATGGGCTCCACGATGATCGCCGCGATGTCCTTGCCGTACAGGTGGAAAATGTCCTCGACGGCCCGCACGTCATTGTAGGGGGCTAACAGGGTGTCGCGGACCGTGCTTTCCGGCACGCCCGGCGTGCCGGGGATGGAAAGGGTCGCCACGCCGGAACCCGCGCTGGCAAGGAAGGGATCGGCATGGCCATGATAACAGCCGATGAACTTCAACACCTTGGTGCGTCCGGTCACCCCACGGGCCAGACGCAGGGCGGACATGGTCGCCTCCGTGCCCGAGTTCACCATGCGCACCATATCCATGCCGGGGAACGCGTCCACGACCATGCGGGCAAGCTCGACCTCGGCGGGACAGGGAGCGCCGTAGCTGGTGCCCTTTCCGGCGGCTTCGACGACCGCCTTGGTCACCTCGGGATGGGAATGCCCGAGCAGCATCGGCCCCCACGATTCCACGAAATCGATCATCTCCTGGCCGTCCACGGTGGTCACGTGGCTCCCCTTGGCGAAAATATTAATGATTCAACTTCAGATTACTTCGAGGCAGGCGCGCACAGGGCTGTTGACGCCGCCGGGGATCAGTTCACAGGCTTCCTTAAACAATTTTTCCGAACGAGTCGTCTTCATAATCTCCTCAGAGCGTTGGGTTGAACGGCAAGCGCCGCTGTCTTCACATCAAAAAAGAGGCCGCCGCCCTTGCCGGGCCAACCGGCTTAAAAATACGTCATGGACGTTTTCTTCAATTCTTCAAGGCTGTCAAGCACGGCATACTCGTCAAGCGCCGTCTCGCGCCGCAATTCCTCAATGACCTGAAGGCATTCGTCCTCGCTGCGCCCGTGGACCATCGTATACAGCGTATAAGGCCAGTCAGGGGCCGAAGTCGGGCGGAAATACACGTGGGAAATGCGCTGGTTCTTGGCCGCCACCTCGCCTATGGCGTCGCTGTCGGCCTCGTCGACGATCCACGCGACCATCGCGTTGTGCGTCCAGCCGGTCTTCTGGTGTTTGATGCTGGCCCCGAAACGGCGGATGGAGCCGTCTTCCTTCATGCGGCGCAGAAGGTTCAGCACCGTCTCCTCATCGGTCCCCACTTCGCGGGCGATGTCCGCATACGGGGTCAGGGTGTCGGGGAGCTGGAACTGGACAATGCGCAGGATGGCGCGCTCGGTGTCGGTAAAAGCTGTGCTCATGGTCGTCCTTAATGATAGTTGTCGCCGGTGGTGATGAACAGCGGCTTGATCTCGTCGATGCGCCGGATGCCCGCGTGGGTCAGCACGATACGGAACCGCTCCAGATCGGAGCCGCAGCGATGGGTGATCTTGCGCACCATGTCCACATGGTAGACCTTGTCGCCCCCCACCACATCGTCCATACCGCCCTGAGGTTCGTCAAGAACTTCATCGGCATGCCGCAGAAAGTCCGAAATGTCAAAGCGCGAAATGTCCAGCAGCAGATTCTTGCCCTCATGGAAGGGATCAGGCAGTTCCTTGATGTCGATCCGCTTTGAATAATACAAAATGTCTTCATTGTGGAACGCGTTCAGGATGTCCACGAAATGCGTCCTGTTCCGCAGGACGCGCACTTCCTTGGGGAGCTTGTCCCAATCCGCGAACCGGAACTGCTCGGCGCAATGCCCCAGACGCCTGCCGTAGCCGTCGCAGACGCGCAGCACCCGATCGGGGATCCATTTGCCGAATACCTTGAACAGCTTATGCTTGAGCACATCCTTGATGCGCTCGCGGCAGATGTAAGCGAAAACGGCGATCACGAAAATCGGCGCGCTGAGGGATCCGGCCCCTTCCCACAGGAGCGTCACGGTCAGCGCGAGGCTCATGGCCACCGCCGCGATGAGGCTGTACAGCACGTGCTCCAGCAGCGAGTTTCCGGAATGGCGCTGCACGTTCAGGAACAGCGGCATGTCCACGTACTTCTTGAGCACGCTCCAGCGGAACACGGGCAGCTCGTTGTCCCCGGTCTTCGAGGGCATACTTTCGGGATAGCAGGATCGGCGATAGGCGCGCTGCGCTCCGAAACAAGCAAGGATATACGTGGAGCACTTGTGCACGGGCGAGAGGCGGCGCACGATCTCGCCAAGCGTCCTCGTCGTGATGATGGACAGGTACTCGTCGCAATACAGGAACGCCGGGGCCCGCAAAAGGTTGCGCGCCGCCTTTGCCCGCTTGCCGAGCAGTTTGCGGTACCGCTTCAGGCACGCCACAGCCAGACGGGTCAGATCATAGGCGGCCCGGGTCCGCTCGCTGCCGTCCTCAATGGCCAGCACCGCGTTTTTCCGCGCCAGCAGGGAAACCCGGAACGCGATGCAAAACAGTTTGAGGCTGTCCTCGTAACGTTCGCGGGTTTCCGGCGTATTTTGCCACAACAGATCATCAAGCCGCCTGGAACAGTCCTCGAGAATATCCGGAAACTGTTCCGGCAGCGTCAGCTCGATGATCTCCTCACCGCCGCCCTCCTCGGCCTCCAGTTTCCGCAGAGGCGGAGGCAGTTCGCCGCCAAGCAGCGACTCCAGCGGCCTGATGGGCACGCCAAGCCGGATATAGTTCTTGAGGCTTTGCTGATAATCGGTCGCCGTATAGCTCCAGCGGTTGATCTGGAGGCTCTGCGGAAAGAAAAACCACGTTTCCACGAGGTAGTGCAGCTTCCTGTCCTCCAGCGGGCAGGATACCTGCTGGCGGATTTCGAAGCGGCGCTTGCCGATGGTTCTGACCGCTTCGGCAAGCAGGGAGGCGTTGGGGCGGCGACGGCGACGGACAATGGAATAGGACATGATAGGGCTCTGGTAGGTTCACCTGACCATAGCCAAGGGCACAAACAAGATCAAGCGCACTCGATTTTGCCTCACTCAGGCGGAAATCAAGCCTTTATCGAACACCGGAAACAGGCTACAACAGGCGGGCCGCCGATCGTGATGCCCGCACCGGCGCCCCCGGATGCCCCGTCCGGCCCCAACCGCTTTGCCCCGGAGAAACCCATGCCCACGCCAACGCTGCATGATCCCGAACTCTGCCAAGCCCTGCTCCGCCGCCTCGAAGACCTCCTCGACCGCCCCATGCGGTTTATGGAAGTCTGCGGAACCCATACCGTATCCATCTTCAGAGGCGGCCTGCGCACGCTCCTTCCCGAGCAGGTCACCCACCTCACGGGACCGGGCTGCCCGGTCTGCGTGACCCACGACCGCGAAGTCGCCGCCTTCCTCAAGCTCGCCGAACAGCCGAACGTCATCATCGCCACCTTCGGCGACCTGATGCGCGTTCCCGGCCCGGACGGGCGTTCCCTCAAGCACGCGCAGGCCGACGGAGCCCGCGTATCCGTCATTTACTCCCCGCTCGACGCCCTGACCCTCGCCGCCGACAACCCCGATGCCACGGTCGTTTTCCTCGGCGTCGGCTTCGAGACCACCGCCCCGGCGGTCGCGGCGACCGTCCTCGCCGCCGAACAGCGCAAGCTGGACAACTTCGCCGTTTTCTCCTGCCACAAGCTCGTGCCTCCGGCGCTTGCCGCCCTGCTCGGCGATCCCGACAACGGCATCGACGCTTTCCTGTTGCCGGGGCATGTGTCCACGGTCCTCGGCCTTTCGCCGTTCCGCTTCGTGGCCGAAGACTGGAAGCGCCCCGCCATCGTCGCCGGGTTCGAGCCCGCCGACATCCTCGACGCGCTCTGCCGCATGGCCCGCCAGTACCGCGAGGGCGAATTCAAGGTCGAGAACGCCTACCCCCGCGCCGTCAACGACGACGGCAACCCCAAGGCACGGGCCATCCTGTCGCAGGTGTTCCGCACCGCCGACGCCCTCTGGCGCGGCCTCGGCGTCATCCCCGGCAGCGGCCTCGCGCTGGCTCCGGCCTACCAGCGTTTCGACGCCCTCGCCCGTCTCGGCCTCTCCCTGCCTGAAACCAAGCCCTTGCCCGGCTGTCGCTGCGGTGAAGT
>OGGX01000876.1_pt1 | contig 14677 bp, 8 predicted proteins | sample 1571331 | NCBI WGS metagenome assembly OGGX01 (sample SAMEA2582056, study PRJEB24529) | metagenome | biome: Human gut stool | place: China | collected 2011
TCCAGAAATTCTCTGATCCTGTCTATAAATATATCAATGAAACAGTATCACGTGTGCCTATCAGTGACTGGCACCACACCGACAGTGGACGATGGGTAGGCTTTAGAGCACGTTCGGTGATCGGAGGATACTGGATGAAGGTGTTAATGGATAAAGTTCAAAATAATCAATAAAATTACTATGACGTTAACTTAAAAATTGTACATATGAAGTTCTTAAAGAAAATGTTGTTGGTTGGGCTACTTCCTGGCTATTTGATATGCCAGGCACAAAATGTCCAAAACAAAGAAGATGTACCCTTGGATTTAGGATATCGTGTACTCCCTATGGGAGATTATAACGGTTCAGCCTACACAATCTCGGGTAAACAGTTACGCAATCTACCTGTTACAAATCTTTCGGCAGTATTAGCCGGACTGGTACCTGGTTATTTTGCCCGACAAGTGCAAGGTGGTGGATTAGTGAATGAACAGAATTCATTCTGGATAAGAGGACAAAGAAGTAATTCGCCCGATGTATTAGTACTGGTTGATGGACAGGAACGGGATTTTGCTGTTTTGTCATCACACGAAGTAGAATCAATTACCGTATTGAAAGATGCTGCAGCAACAGCCTTATATGGAATGCGTGCAGGCAGTGGAGCTATTCTGGTTACAACTCGTAAGGGAGCAAAGGGAAAACCGCAGGTTGAATTGACAGCTCAAATTATAGCTCAACAACCACTTAAAGAGTTAAAGTCATTAAACGCAGCCGATTATGCAAGACAGCACAACATAGCCCGTCATAATGACAATATGGATCCCCTGTATTCGAACTATGATATAATGAATTATGCTAAGAATGATCCTAATTCCATTTTATATCCCAATGTAGATTGGGCTGATAAATATTTAAAGGATATCCGATGGAGTCAACGCTATAATCTTAATATTCAAGGAGGAACAGAAAAAAGTACATATTTCGTGAATGCAATGTATACTCGTAACAATGGCTACTTCAATACAGATGATTCACATGATTATAATACCAATCACTCTGCTGAACGGTTTAATATCCGTTCCAATATCGATTTTGCCGTAACTCGCACTACCCAACTGGATGTAAATCTGTATGGCTGGTATCAAAGTCAGAATGGCCCTGGCAGCGGAGCCGAAAATATCTATAAAAATCTAGTCACATTACCGCAAGGAATCTTCCCAGAATGGTACAATGACCAAGGATATACAGATCAATACGGCAATGTTATCAATGCAGAAGATGGGAAAATTGTAGCAGGAAATGCATTCCGTGAAAATCCATGGGCAATGCTAAATCGCTCCGGCTACTTCCAGGACAAACAATTGTATGGTTCTTTCCGTACAAAACTCTCACAGGATCTTTCCTTCATAACAGAGGGATTAAAAGCTTCTGTTGCTCTATCCATGGATTCACGTACAATTTCTTCTATCAGACGTACAATAACTTTCGCATATTACGAAAAGGATGCGACGAATGAGAATGTTCTCCGCCGGACCCGTGAAGATGACTCAATGATAAACAAGGTAGATAATACCAGTTCTTTCCGCCGGACCGGTATCGTGGCTCAATTAGATTATAACCGTACCTTTGGAAAACATGGAGTTTCGGCTTTAGCTTTCTATGAACAATATGAAAGCAATGATGAAATGGTATTGCCAACCCGATTCCAAAGCGTAAATGGTTGGTTCGGCTATAATTATGATAAAAAATATGGCATCGATGTTATCGGAGCTTATCAGGGATCTCACAAATTTGGTCCGGGACACAAATTCGGTTTCTTCCCTACAATATCTGCCGGATGGACTGTTTCTAACGAATCTTTCTGGAAAGATGCAAAAAAAATAGTGCCCTACCTGAAGCTAAAAGCATCTTATGGACAAGTCAGCAACTCATCCGGCGTAGATGCCTTTTATTACAGAGGACGTATGTGGCCGCAAAACGAAGTCTATATTACAGGGGTAAACATGGGAACAAAGCTTGGAGGATACATTCAGGATATACTTCCAAATCCCGGATTGACTTGGGAGAAAGCTAGAATTCTGAATATCGGAATAGATACCCGACTATTTTCAGACCGGTTATCTGTTACAGCAGAATTTTTTAAAGACAACCGTCATGATATGTATGTAGTAAATAACAAAATCAGTTCTCTTGTCGGCAATGTAAAGGAATTTAAGCAGAATATAGGCAAAATCAATAGCCATGGAGTAGACTTATCTGCCATGTGGAATTCAAATATTGCAGACTGGAGCTATTTCATAGGTGGTACATTCTCTTATTCTACGAATGAACTGATTGCAAACGGTGAAGTAGATCAGCCATACGAATGGTTGAAGAATCAGGGACGGCCTTTAGGAGAAAATCGAGGATACATTGCAAAAGGCTTTTTCAATTCTTGGGAAGAAATAGCAGCCTCTCCTGTACAAACATTCTCTGATGTCCAACCAGGTGATGTACGTTATGAAGATATAAACAAAGACGGACAGATTGATGTAAACGATATGGTACCTATCGGTTACGGAGACATTCCCAGAATCATGTATGGTATTAACTTAGGAGTCGGCTACAAAGGATTTTCGATCACCGCATTATTTCAGGGAGCCGCAAAAGTCTCTCGTCAATATTCGGACATTGTGATGAATCCTTTCACAGATAACGGAACCATATTTGAGCATCAACTTGATTACTGGACACCAGAACACCAGCATGCAACATTCCCACGTTTAACAACACTGGACAATGCCAGTCTTAATAACAGGCAGATAAGTACATTAAATGTAAAGGATGCTGATTTCTTAAGATTAAAAACACTGGAAGTTGCCTATGACTTTCCTACAAAAATGATACAGAAAATCCATCTTAAGGGATTGAGACTTTTCCTTAGCGGAACGAATCTGATTACCTGGACAAAATATAAATGGGTTGATCCTGAAGCTCCTTCACTGGCAGCTCCTTTGACGAGAAACATGAGTATAGGTTGTTCCTTAAAATTCTGATAGCATGAAAAAATCGATAATTTATTTGGCAATAAGCGCAACACTAACATTTTTCGGTTGTGATTATCTGGATGACATGCCCTATGACTGGGCACAACCTGATGATATTTTTACGAATGAACAGAACTATCTGAAACCGATTAATCAGGTGTATGCATATATTCCCGAAGGCTTCAACCACGTAGGAAATGCCTTTTTAGATGCAGCCACCAATGATGGAATAAGTACAATCATAGACTCGGATATTCATAAGTTGTCTCGTGGGTATGTCACTTCTTCAAATCCGATTGAAGAATGTTGGAATAAGTCATACAATGGAATTCAACAGGCCATTTTTGCCCGCAAATATTTGCGTGAGGCTGACTTGGTGTTACAAAATAAGACAGAAGAAGACATCCAGGCATTTAAAGATACCTATTGTGCGGAAACTGAATGTTTACAAGCCTTATTTGAGTTTAACCTGTTAAGACACTACGGAGGCTTTCCTATTGTCGATCGTATTTACGAAGTCGACGATCCTGAACTGCAGACAAAGGCAAGAGACTCTTTCAAAGACTGCGTCAATCACATCGTACAGTTATGTGAGAGTGCTGCCGCTGTATTAAAAGTTGATCCGGAAGGTGGGAATGGTTCTTATGGCCGTATGACTAAAGGAATGGCACTTGCTATTAAAGCCAAGACATTACTCTATGCCGCAAGCCCACTCTACAACAGAACAGATAATAACGATCCACTACTAGGCTATACTGACGGCTCGGATGTGACGGAACGTTGGAAACTTGCAGCCAAAGCTTGTGCAGATGTAATCAATCTAAATGCAGACGGAACAATATCTCCGAATGGAAGTAAAAAATATAGTCTGATAGCTCTTACTGCTGCTAAAACGTACGACAAGATCTTTATCAATGCCAATCCTAATCCGGAATATATCCTATTCTATACGGCTGCTAAGGACAATGCTCTGGAAAACAGACATTATCCCCCTACAATCTCAAAAGATCAGGGAGGAGGTACAGTACCTTCACAGCAATTGATCGATGCATTTACCATGAAAGATGGAAGCGATTATACCCATTCTTCTGACGGTGCAAGCATGTATACTAACAGAGACCCGCGTTTGGCAGCAATTATCGGATATGACGGTTCGGTTTATGGAAAGAATACCATTTATACGCGAATTAGTGATAACACAACCATAGACGGACTCAACCAAGTGAAGAACCGTTCGACCAATACGGGATATTATTTAGCTAAATTCCTGGACAAAACACTGAACTTCGGACAGGCCAATGTGGGTACCGTTTTCCACTTATTCCCGATGATTCGCTTATCTGACATCCTACTTTCCTACGCAGAAGCCATGCATCACGCTTACGGCATGAGTGTGGATCCAGAAGGCTATGGTTTGACAGCAATAGAAGCCGTACAAAAAATACGTACCAGAGCCGGATTCGAAACAAATGATAAATTTCTTAATGGGGTGACAGATAACAACTTTATGGAAAAAGTGAAGCAAGAACGCCGTATCGAACTCTGTTTTGAAGAACATCGTTACTTCGATTTACGACGTTGGATGGATGGCAATCAACTTAGAGAACCTATTATCGGAATGAAAGTAGAAGAAAATGCTTCCGGGCTTCATTATACACGCATTACAGTAGATGAAGCACGCAATTTTAAAGATTACATGTATTATCATCCTATTCCTCTGAAAGTAATCAAGGAAAGCCCTTCCATCCAACAGAATCCAGGTTGGTAACGGGCATCAAAACTATTTAATAGATAGAAAACATGAAAAAGATAATAATATTATTCATATGCTTAACCAGCTCCATCTGGCATGTCTGTGCACAAACCAAAGTTAGCGGAATTGTTAAAGATGCCCAAGGAATGGAGATGATTGGCGCTACTGTCCTTCAGAAAGGGACTAATAATGGAATAGTGACTGGTTTGGATGGCAAATTTACTCTTACATTGTCCAACAAAGCAGAGCAAACACTTCTTATCTCAATGATCGGCTTTATAGAACAATCTATTGCCATAAAAAAGAATCATCCTTTTATCAATATCACTTTGGAAGAAGACATTGCACAATTAGATGAAGTTGTTGTGGTGGGATATGGAACACAGAAAAAAGTATCTCTGACCGGTTCTATTTCTAATGTCGGGACCGAAGATTTGAAAAGCATGCCTGTATCAAGTGTCACAAACGCTTTAGGTGGCCGCATCCCGGGACTAGTAACCCGACAAGAGAGCGGACGTCCCGGCGGTGATCAGGCTACGATGTTCGTTCGTGGTCGTGCTTCATTGAACGACTCTAGCCCTTTAGTATTGATTGACGGGGTAGAACGACCTATGGCGCAAATCGACCCTGATGATATTGAAACCATTTCTGTATTAAAAGACGCTTCTGCAACTGCCGTATACGGTGTACGAGGAGCAAATGGTGTGATATTGGTAACTACCCGCCGAGGTCGTGAAGGAGAGACTCGAATATCCTTCTCATCTGAATTCGGTGTCACTTCCTTCAATCGTATATCTCAAACCCTAAATGCAGAATCCGTTTCAAGATTCATGCGTGAGGGGGCTATCAATGATGGCTTTGACCCTTCCGATACAGGTAATACTCGCGGTCTTTTCCTGTCAGAATATGACAACTATCTCTATCGTACCCAGAAAAGCCCGTTTACACACCCGGACAATGACTTTGTAGATATGTTTACGAAAAATGGTCTCCAACAGAAATACAATGTAAACCTATCCGGCGGAAATAAAACAGTACGTTACTTCGTTTCCGTTGGATACTTCACTCAAACCGGTATGTTTGAGACAGACGTAGACAAAATTAAAGAACATGAGACAATACAAGCTCTTTTAGCAGCCTCACCCGATGTAGCAAAAGGCTTATACAAAGAAGGTTATAATTCGGAATATAAGTACAGTAGGCTCACCACTCGTTCGAATATCGATATCAACCTAACTGAAGATTTCAAGGTATCCGTGAATCTTGCTTATCGTTTCGGAAGTCAGAACCGCCCCTATGGCTATGATGCTGACGGACAGGAAGCACTGCGCCTGTTCGGCATGTTCTATCGCAATTCTCCTCAAGCATTCCCAATCTTAAACGCGAATGGAACTTATGCCGCCGCCGATGGTATATGGAGACAGAATCCACTCGTGACATTATGCTATTCAGGTTTTTTTCTTAATTTCAATAACAAACTTGAGACAGATTTTGCTTTTAAATATAACCTAAGGAAACTGTTAAAAGGATTAAGTATAGACGGAAAATTCTCTTACGATGCAGGCTGGAGCAATAACCGAAGCATACAGCAGCGTCCCAATATCTATCAATATAATCCTGTAAACGGGACTTATAAACAAGGACTTGAAATGGTGTTGCCAACAAAAGCCACCAATAAAACGGCAGCTACACATCGGAAGTATGCTGAAGCGGCAGTTCGTTATAAGCAATCCTTCTCCGGACATAATATATCTGGATTGGTACTTTATAATATGAGTTACACTTCCACTCCCGGTGGACGCTATTCTTATGTACCTCATATCTATCAGGCTTTAGTAGGACGTGTTAACTATGATTATGAGAATCGCTATCTATTCGAAGTTAACGCAGGCTATAACGGCTCAAACCGTTTCGCGGAAGGACACCGTTATCAGCTCTTTCCTGCAGCATCAGTGGGATGGGTACTGACTAACGAACCTTTCTTTAAAGAAAACCCTATCTTAAGTTTTACTAAACTACGCTTCTCTTATGGTGAAGTTGGTAATGACAAGCTGGGAGGTTTCTCTTACTATTATCGTTCAGGATACGATGAAGGACTAGGCTACACTTTTGGAGAGACACATAATCCTGCGATTAAAGGTCTGATTCAAGGAAAAAGCGCCAATGAAAATATCACATGGGAAGTTGCACGGAAATACAACTTAGGACTTGAGACCAAATGGTTGAAAGACAAAATATCTGCCAGTATCGACTTTTTTAAAGAACGTCGTAGTAATATCCTATGTGAACCGGAAAGATATTCTCAAGCAGCCGGTTCAAACGGATTGGCTCCCATAAACTATGGTGTCGTAACAAATCAGGGATATGATCTGGAAATAGGCTATCAAGATCAAAAAGGAGATTTTGGATATTCCATAAAAGGGATTTATGGATATGCACACAATGAAATTGTAGAGAAAAGTGAATCTGTAAAGCCCTATGCCTATATGTCACAAACGGGAAATCCTATCGGACAGTTTATCGGCTATATTTCCGACGGTTTCTTTAGCTCTTATGAAGATATAGCAAGTTCTCCCGTTCAATTCGGACAAGTAAGCCGACCTGGAGATATTAAATATAAAGACTTGAATCATGATGGAGTGATCGATTCTAACGACCAAGCTCCTATCGGCTATAATCCGGTACCCGAAATGACTTTCTCTCTTGCTGCCGGTTTGAACTGGAAAGGAATTGATTTTAGTATATTGCTTCAGGGAGCTGCCCGTTCATCCATCTATCTGCAACAGGATATTGCATGGGATAATTTCTGGGGTAATTATTACGAAGAGCATATCGGAAGATGGACACCGGAAACAGCAGCAACAGCAACGTACCCACGTTTCACTAAGGCAGCCACTGCCGCGCATCCTAATTATTATAAATCTGACTATTGGTTGAAAGACTCCAAATACTTACGTCTGAAAAACATTCAGTTAGGTTACACTATACCTCGCAAACTATTGAAAAAATTCGGAGTACGTTCACTTAGAGTATATGCGAATGCCTACAATCTCTTTACATGGGATAACGTAAAGAAGGTAGACCCTGAATCATCGAACAATAGTAATGGACAATTCTATCCACAACAAAAAGTAATAAATTTTGGTATCAACCTGAATTTCTAATGTTTGAAATGAATAATTTATGAGAAAACTATTTATATCCTTTGTAACGGCTGTCCTGCTTGCAAGTTGTAGTGCAGATAGCCTGATGAAAGAAACCGAACTGGATCTGACGGATACAGAGAAAGTTTATTCGGACATTACATTGACCCGCAAAGTTGCATACGACTTGTATGCACGTATGCGCATGGGGAGAGACCGCCTTGGCAGTTTTGGTTTTTTGGCAAACATTGGTGGTTCGCCTTGTATGCTTGACAACGCAACAGACGATGGAGCCGGAAATACAACCCGTGCCGGAGGGGCAGTTATTCCCGAACTCGAGAAATTTATCAAAGGGGGAATTGATGCTTCCAAAGGTTTGATTGGCGGTGACCATCCATGGATATTCTACTATAAGGCCATCCGTTCTGCAAACACATTCCTGAACAACGTAGACCGTTCACCATTGGAGGATGCAGAGAAGATTTCCCTGAAAAACCAAGTACGCTTTCTGCGTGCATTGTATCACCACGAACTGTTTCGTTTCTACGGAGCATTAGTAATCGGAGACAAAGAACTCGATCCGTTACTTAATGACGAAATCAAACGTGAATCGTTAGAAACCACAGTCCGTTGGATTGCTAATGAATTCAAAGAACTTGCAGAGCCGGGAGTATTGCCCGACAAATACGATGCAGCAGATTACGGAAGAGCTACCCGGGGAGCAGCCCTAGGCTATCTGGCACGCACATTACTTTATGCAGCAAGTCCCTTACACAATGCGTCCGGAGTAACTTGGAGAGAAGCGGCTGATGCTGCCTACGATATGATTGAATATGCTGACAATGGAGATTTCTATCGTTTATATGAAGATCCGACCACTCCCGAAAAGAGCTACACACGATTATTCAATACCCGTGCCAATGGTGAGGTAATCATGGGATTTCTCCGTGCACCGGCAAATGACCTTTACGGAATGATGCCTGCCTTTGACCCCTGGAATGTAAATAAAGAACTACTGACTTGTCCAAACCAATGGTTGGTAGACTGTTATGATATGCTCGACGGCTCACAGCCCATTCTCGGTTACGAATCAAATACGAAAGCTATTATCAACCCCAGGGCCAGTCTGAAAACTTTATTGCCTATAAAGATATCCTTGGCAAAATCTCCCGTAACCGTATGTACACCATGGCAGCAACGGCGATGTCCACCGTGTCGATGTCCATCGTTGGTGCATACATGACCATGCTGGAACCGAAATACGTCGTTGCAGCGCTGGTACTGAACATGTTCAGCACCTTTATCGTGCTGTCGCTGATCAATCCTTACCGTGTTGATGCCAGTGAAGAAAACATCCAGATGTCCAACCTGCACGAAGGTCAGAGCTTCTTCGAAATGCTGGGTGAATACATTCTGGCAGGTTTCAAAGTTGCCATTATCGTTGCCGCGATGCTGATTGGCTTTATCGCCCTGATCGCCGCGCTGAACGCACTGTTTGCTACCGTGACTGGCTGGTTTGGCTACAGCATCTCCTTCCAGGGCATCCTGGGCTACATCTTCTATCCGATTGCATGGGTGATGGGTGTTCCTTCCAGTGAAGCACTGCAAGTGGGCAGTATCATGGCGACCAAACTGGTTTCCAACGAGTTCGTTGCGATGATGGATCTGCAGAAAATTGCTTCCACGCTCTCTCCGCGTGCTGAAGGCATCATCTCTGTGTTCCTGGTTTCCTTCGCTAACTTCTCTTCAATCGGGATTATCGCAGGTGCAGTTAAAGGCCTGAATGAAGAGCAAGGTAACGTGGTTTCTCGCTTCGGTCTGAAGCTGGTTTACGGCTCTACCCTGGTGAGTGTGCTGTCTGCGTCAATCGCAGCACTGGTGCTGTAAGACCATACATAAAAAAGCCGGGGATCATTCCCCGGCTTTTTTACGCCTGTTAATCAGCTAATGGCTGCGGGCGACCAATCAAATACCCTTGCAGATATTGCACCCCGAGCTTATGCAATAGCGCCTGCTGCTGTTGCGTCTCGACAAACTCCGCGACCACACTCAATGACTTCGCTTTCGCCAGATCGGTAATTGATCTCACAATCATCGCATCCAGCGTGTTCGTGACAATATCTTTCACAAAGACGCCATCAATTTTGATGATATCAGCCTGCAAACGCTTTAACCGTTCGTAGTTGGCATAACCGGTGCCAAAGTCATCAATCGCAATCCGGAAACCAAACTTATGCAGTTGCTCGATGTTGTACATGCTGCTTTCTGCGTTAGAAAACGCCTGCTCCTCGGTGATCTCAAGAATGACCGCCTGCGGGGAGATGTTATAACGCTTAAACAGACGAATAATCCGCCCGGCAATATTCTTTTGCAGCAGCGTGAGCGGCATTAAATTGACTGAAAAGCGCGGTCCTTTTTTGTCGCAAGGGTGTGTTGCCAGCCACTTCAACAGGGATTCCAGCACTTGCAAATCAAAACGCGCGCTAAGGTTAAACTGAGCAATAAGGGGCAGAAACTTATCCGGGGTCATAATGCCACCGTCATATTTCAGTCGCGCGAGGATCTCATCATAACCTTCACCCTCTTTGTTGCGAATTGGCTGGGCGTAGAGCAGCAAATCACCCTGATCTAACGCCGTGCGAATGGTATTCAGCAATAGCACCTGTTTAGTGGTCTGCCCGGAAACCATCTCCTCTCTGCTATCCAGCGCCAGCACATGATGATGTGCGCAGGATTGCTCCGCCAGCCAGCTTAACTGCCCCAACAAGGGTTGCAGGGTTTCCTGATTTCCATCAAAACGCCCCCAGGCAGCACCATAGCCCATATCCAGCCCGGTATTGTTCCAGTGAATTTGCCGACTATTCAGGATGTTAACCATATGCTGGAGTCGCCCTTCCGTTTCCGGCCCGCTCAGCACTAACAGCAGTTCACTACCCGGCAATTGATACAACTTTTCGTTTTCCTGCATCAACGGCAGCAGCGTACGGCAAATTGAGCGGATACAGTGAACGCGCATCATTAAGCCGTAATGACGACTCATAAACTCAAGATTATCAATGCGCAGGCAGCAAAAACTCTTGCCCGCCTCTTGCTCCGGCGCTTGTTCTAACGCACGAAAGTTGGGTAGGAGCGTTAACGGATCGGTCAGCGCCTGCAAATGCCAGCGGCGATTAAGCCATTCACTGCGATGATAAATGCGCACCATATAGAGCAGGCAAACGCTAAAGGAAATCAGCACCGCAAGAATAAATGCCAGCGAATATTCGGTTTCCACCCCTTGCAAAAAGTTCTGGTTGTAATTCAGAAGGCAAAGCGTTGAAACAGCCCAGGTGAGATTTAAAAACGGATAGCGAAGCTTACCGACCCCGAGGGTAAAGATAATGAAGAAAACGGGCACCAGGTAACCGGCAATAAAGTCGTTTTCATAAGGTGTGCACAACAGAAGTAGCAGCACGCTTAACGCTGCCAGCCAGCTTAAGGTAAATGCGCGTTTCTCTTTGCCCAACGACGGAGCGATATCCCTGCGCCACAATATCTGCGCAAAGTGGGGACTTACAATCATGCGAGTGAGATAGTAGAAAAGCATGTTGTAAATCAGCACAGCGGTGAAAAGGCTTAGCAAATCAACGACCGTGAAAATGGCATCCGCATCGCCGAAAAAGGTGGATATCTTTAGCGGGAAATCAAAGAAGCTCCCCACAAGATACATGCTGCATTTGATGCCGATCGGCGTCACCAAACCAAGCCAGAACAGACGTTGCCAGACATATCGGCTGGTCAATCCATAACGCCAACGCGTCCCCAGCTGCCAGCGTAATATTGCGCAGGCACACAACACGACAAACGTCTGGCTGCCGAGCATGACCGCAGTCTGTAAAAAAGAGAGATGAAAGTTCCACAGATTGGTGCAAAACATCCCGCATAAAACGGGAACGACACCGCGCCAGCCAAAGATAAACAAGATTGACAGCATTACGCACAGTGGCATCCACGCCAGAAAGATATAACTGGAATGGATAATGGCAAGTGGCGAAATAAAACGGGATAGCTGAATAAGTACCACGGTGAGCGTAAACGCTAGTGTGAATATCTTGATATTTTTTATCAGGTTATGCTCCACAAACATGAGTACACTACTCTCACTGATCGGGGTTTTCAGGCACACAAATAATAAGTTTATTCGCATCGCGAAGCAAACAGGGGCCAGCCTGTTGCCGATTTTTCATCCAATGATGCTTTCACCAGGCGGCACTAACCCGGACGTAGACTGTATTACAAAAGCGGCAAAAAGCAGAGACAAAAAACCCCCGCTTTGCAGCGAGGGTTGGAAATTTGGTGGAGCTAAGCGGGATCGAACCGCTGACCTCTTGCATGCCATGCAAGCGCTCTCCCAGCTGAGCTATAGCCCCGTCACGTAAAGCTTGTCGAGTTGACGGGCGGCATCATATGAATTCCGCCCGAATGTGTCAACGGCAAAATGCAGCGTGTAGTTTCAATCGCTGAAAAATCAGGCAAATGAACAATTTTGGAAAACCGCTCGCATTCAGTAGTTATTCATGTCACGGTTTCCTGTAAAGTGGTGTTATAAAATGAACTACTAATAGACCCACATACATTCAGGGAATTGTTATGTTCAAGGAGAGGATGACACCAGATGAACTTGCCAGACTGACCGGCTATAGCCGCCAGACCATTAATAAATGGGTACGCAAGGAAGGCTGGACGACGTCACCAAAACCAGGCGTCCAGGGTGGCAAAGCCCGACTGGTTCACGTCAATGAACAGGTTCGTGAATATATTCGTAATGCTGAACGTCCAGAAGGTCAGGGAGAAGCGCCTGCCCTGTCTGGTGATGCGCCGCTTGAAGTGTTGCTGGTGACACTGGCGAAAGAGATGACGCCAGTTGAACAAAAACAGTTTACATCCTTGCTTCTGCGGGAAGGGATTATCGGATTGTTACAACGCTTAGGGATTCGCGATAGCAAATAATATGAAAAGATTACGCAATAAAATGACCACCGAAGAACTGGCTGAATGCCTCGGTGTGGCTAAACAAACTGTTAACCGTTGGATCAGAGAAAAAGGCTGGAAAACGGAAAAATTTCCCGGCGTGAAAGGCGGTCGTGCCAGACTTATTCTGGTCGATACGCAAGTTTGCGAGTTTATTCAGAACACGCCAGCCTTCCATAACACGCCGATGCTTCTGGAAGCCGAAGAACCCCTTGCCGAATACGCACCGGGTATTCGCACCCCTGCTTATCGGCAAATCATCAGCGCAATAGACAACATGACTCATAGCGAGCAGGAAAAAGTTGCGCAATTTTTGTCACGCGAAGGAATTCGTCATTTCCTTGCTCGTCTCGACATAGATGAATCAGCATAAATTAAAAACGGCAGGGGTATCTCTCCTGCCGTTTATCTTTTTACACGCTAATTACTGCTGGTTTTCGCGTTCAGCAATAAAAGCCAGCGCTTTGTTGATACGCTCGATACTGCGGGTCTTACCGATTGCGTGAACAGTAACATCCAGCGCCGGAGACTGCCCCGCACCGGTTACGGCGACACGCAGCGGCATACCAACTTTACCCATACCCACTTCCAGCTCATCCGCCGTCGCCTGAATAGCGTGATGAACGTTTTCAGCGGTCCAGTCAGTAATCGCGGCCAGTTTGTCACGAACTACTTCCAGCGGCTGACGCGCTACCGGACGCAGATGTTTTTTCGCGGCGTCGGCATCGAACTCAGCAAAATCTTCGTAGAAATAACGGCAGCTCTGTGCCATCTCTTTCAGCGTCTTGCAGCGTTCGCCCAGCAGTTTCACCAGATCAGCCAGCTGCGGGCCGTTACGGGTATCGATATTTTCCTGCTCAATGTGCCACTGTAAGTGAGTAGCAACATACTCCGGCGGCAGCGCGTTAATGTAGTGATGGTTCAGCCACAGCAGCTTGTCGGTGTTGAACGCACTGGCAGATTTGCTGACGGCATTCAGAGTGAAGTATTTGATCATCTCTTCACGAGTGAAGATTTCCTGATCGCCGTGGGACCAGCCCAGACGCACCAGATAGTTCAGCAGTGCTTCTGGCAGATAACCGTCATCACGATACTGCATTACGCTGACTGCCCCGTGACGTTTGGACAGTTTTTTACCGTCATCGCCATTGATCATAGAAACGTGCGCGTAAACCGGCACCGGCGCTTTCAGGGCCTTGAGAATGTTGATCTGGCGCGGTGTGTTGTTGATATGGTCTTCGCCACGGATAACGTGGGTGATTTCCATATCCCAGTCATCGACAACCACACAGAAGTTATAGGTTGGGGAACCATCGGTACGGCGAATGATCAGATCATCCAGTTCCTGGTTGCTGAACTCGATCGGACCACGGATCTGATCGTCAAAAACAACAGAACCTTCCTGCGGGTTAGCAAAACGTACAACGCACGGTTCATCATCAGCATGATGATCATGGCTGTGGCGGCAGCGACCGTCATAACGCGGCTTCTCACCTTTCGCCATTTGCTCTTCGCGCAGCGCTTCCAGGCGCTCTTTAGAACAATAGCATTTATAAGCTGTGCCCTCTTCCAGCATCTGATCGATCACCGCGTTGTAGCGATCAAAACGTTTGGTCTGGTAGTACGGACCTTCATCCCACTCCAGGCTCAGCCAGTTCATGCCATCCATAATGGCTTCGATAGCTTCCGGCGTGGAACGCTCAAGATCGGTGTCTTCAATACGCAGCACGAACTCACCGCCGTGGTTACGTGCAAAAAGCCAGGAG
>OGGX01000883.1_pt1 | contig 14570 bp, 12 predicted proteins | sample 1571331 | NCBI WGS metagenome assembly OGGX01 (sample SAMEA2582056, study PRJEB24529) | metagenome | biome: Human gut stool | place: China | collected 2011
CTCTCTCAAAATCCAAAGCAGGAGGCTTCGGTTGCACTCCCCGACGAATGCGCCGTCGCGCCAGTTCTCCGTTTTCTAAGACCGAGTACAGGGCTTTTTCCTGACTGGCCCAGCCCTGTGCATGCTCAATGAGTGCCAAGATTTTATGTGCTTCTTGAATGTCCAGACCGTTGAACGGCAGTACCACCTTTTCAGTTTCCGGGTTCATCCGGTTGACCGCGATATGCAGGTGATAATTGTCCGTATCGTAGTGCAGACCATAGACGGTTTGATGCTCAGTAAGCCCCATTTTTTTGAGGAATATGTCCACAACTTCTTCCACCTGTTCCCTGCTGGGCTGTTCGCCTTCCTGCCAAGAAAATATCCAATGCTGCACCGGCATTCTGCTGCGGACGGATTCCCTTGCCAGAGCGATCATTTCCGTTTTCTGACCGACATGGGTGGAGGAAAGAAAATTCCTGCCGCCAGCATATTCAATTTTTTCCTGCGGATTCTTGTTGTGGGGAAAGCGGATGTAGTCCACCAAATCGCCAATCTGCCATGCTTTTGGTTTCGTATCCTTCTGGTTCTTTATTTTCTTAACGATCATGGGCGGACACGCCTATTCTATCAATGGCGGACACGAGTTTCCTCAGCGCCTCCTCCTGCTGCACAAGCACCGTTACGGAGGCTCCGGCCAACCGGAGTGTTTCAAAATGATGTTTGAGCAGACCGCCGATGCGCCGCAATTCCCTGACCATGAGCGCATCCGTGTGTGCGACGAGCGGCCTGCCACCGAAAAAGCGTAGCCGCATATATTCCGACAGGGATAGCCCTGCCATTTCCGCCTGTTCCGTGAGTCGCGTTTTTTCTTCCGAGGTGACGCGGATCGTCACCCATTGCCGCGCGGCGCTTCGTCCGCCGACTTCCGTTTTCACGTCTTTCATGCTTCCGCCTTTGGAATGCAAGAAGCGCAGTGCCGAGCATTCCGAGAGTCCAGAGGGCGTAGCCCTTTGGCAGGATGGGGTTTGTGTGTAGCACAACCCCCATCCTGCCACGAAGAACCCCTGTCGTGCAGTGACACTATTTTATAAAACAATAAAATTTTGCTATGTTGGCTTAACTGTACATAAAAGGAGACAGAAGCAATGACACGCACTGCAACGATACGACCTGAACAGATAGCAAAGGCCAAAAAACTGCTTCATGAATTACCGGAACGGGACAACAGAAAAACTCGCACGGAGGCGGCGGCACTTCTGGAGAAAGACTTCAAGAAGGCATTGAAAAAAGGATACGGCCCCAGTGAATTGAGCCAAATACTCAAGAACGAAGGCATCATCATTCCCGCGTATCTCATAAAACGATTTTTTGCGGAAAATGGGAATGCCTCTATCCCTCAAAAAAAGGGGGAAACGTCGGCATAAAAAAGCACCCAGAAAAGGCGTTTCTATTATCACTACTTCAACAGAGAAATTAGGATGTCACAGGCACATTTTTATAGAGCAGATTAAGGCATTAGCCCGCATTGCGAGTCCGGCTGACCGGCAAGAACTTCGGCAATGAGTTTTGCCCGACTTTTTACACCGTATTTTGAAAAAATATTGTAGACATGAGTCTTGGTTGTGCTTTCGCTGATGCATAGCGATTCCGCAATTTCCCTATTGGATTTTCCAGAAATGACAAGTTCAAGCACTTCTTTCTCACGAGAGGTCAGGGAATCTGGTATGGGAGGCGCGATCCTGTCTCGTATGTCCATCGGAAGATGTGTCTGCTGGGGCAGATACACATGACTTTTCAATAAAACGGCAAGCTGCCGATTGAGCGGGGGGAGGAGGATAAGCGTAATACAGTTTACTGTCAGTGCGATAACGGCGATCTCCGCCAGAGAAAAGGCGTGTGCCGACAGTCCGAGAACATCACCAAGCAGCACCCCACAGACGTTGGCAGAAAGTCCCATGCCGAACACGCTGACCGGATTTTCGGCATGATCCAGCATGGTCCCGAGAATGCTCCACCAGAACAGATCAAAAATGCCGCAGGCTCCCAGCATCAGTGTATTGATGATCAGGTAGTCGCCGCCGCTTCTTCCCAGCAGCATGAATCCGAGAAAAGCGCCCATGATCATGGCGACGCCGAGAAAAAGAATCGTGGCACGCTGAAAACGCGAGGACAGGTTACGCATGAAGATGAGGGCAACAATGTACGGCACTGCCCAGTACCAACTGACAAGTCCGGTCAGGTGCTCGAAGGCGGGTTTGATGACCTGATACATCAGCCCTGAATTGATGGTGATGATGATAACGAACAAAACCAGAAGCGCCAAAGAATGTTTCAGCGCCCCGGACTCATGGCGAATGGACCGCCACGTTCCGCATTCCACAGGCAGCCGCCATGTCAGCAGCATCCCAACACACAGACAGGCGGTGGCAAGCGTCAGTCCCGCAAAAGGGGACAGATATATGGCGACGACATTGATGCCTATCATGAGGATATTGGAACCAATCAGACCGTCGGCACAGCTTTTGATGCGATCTTTTTCCGGCGTGAAGTTCTTGAGAAAAACTCCCCAGCAGGAAACGGCACAGCCCGCGCCGATGGCACCACAGATCGTTCCCGCCAACCACAGGGGAGAGGGGGCGGCATAAAAAGATAAGGAGGAAAGGAAACAGACCAGCAGCCCGCCCAGACTGACATTGCGTGCCGCACGGGGCGAGTGAACGAAAAAGCCGCAGCAAAAAAGACCGAAAAAATGAGCCAGAATGGCGGCAAGAATATACGCATCGGGGCGTGCATGAAAATGCCCCGCCAGCCCGTACAACACCTGCCCTTCAAACAGAAAGGAAAGCAGCCAGGCAAATTCCAAGGAAAATGCCGCAACAGCAAGAGCGCGTGGAGAAGATTTTGACAGCATGGAAGAAAAGGGACTGGGCATTCTTCACACCTCTTGCGGGGAATATCGTGAGTATGGACGCATCGTCTCAGGCAGGAAAGAGAATGGCTATATCTATCGTAAAAACAGACATCTAGCAAGAAAGTATGAGCTGGATTGCTCGTAATTTGGTACTTAAGTTGGATGGCATTTGCGACAGCTACAGGTACATGATCCTCAGAAATGACTCTGATGGAGGTGTGCTATGGCTGTTGCTTCTTTTGTTTCCCCGCGGCAAGTACCGCGTCTGCTGTCTATCGCCTGCGGTCTTTTGTGCGCTGCGCTATTATGCTTACCGTTCGCCGTGCCGAGTCTGGCGGCAGACTCCGGCGGAAAAGACGGTACGCCTGACGACAACGCTGCAAATGCCTATACTGGAACGGATAGCAGCAACAACTATGCCTCATCCAGCGCCAATGTCACTATCGACACAGGAGGAACCGGGAAAGACATCTATGGCGGTTATGCCGCCAGCGGCGATGCCACAGGCAATACCGTCACCATGACAGGGGGCGTGGCAAGGCGTTTGTATGGAGGCTGGGTAGTTACAGAGGGTGGAAAAGCGAGCGGTAATACGATTTCCATCAGTGGTGGCACGATTCAGCAATATGTGATAGGTGGATGGGGCGGTAATGCAACTACCTCGACCTCGGCAACAGGCAATACCATCCGCATCTCCGGCAGCCCTGTCCTTACGAACGCTGTTCTCTATGGCGGCTGGCACTACTCCTCAAGTCCGATTGACGAGATAACCGGCAACACACTGGAAATCCGCTCCGTGGGTCTGAGTGCGAAGAATGTGGCGAACTTTGAGAACTACCACTTCATCCTGCCCGGCACGGTGAAGGCAGGCGACACGGTGCTGACGCTGACGGACCCAAACGGCACGGACATCAGCAACAGCAAGGTGGGCGTGGCTGTGGCAGCCGGAACCAGCCCGCTCCAAAAGGGTGATACCGTCACGCTGCTGAAGAACGAAAACGGTCTGACCACCACCGGGTACACCAAAAAGAGCCTCACAGGCACACAGGGCATATCGCTGGAATATGATTTCACCCTGAACGCCACGTTAACCACTCTGGACGCCACCGTAGACACAACTCCTGATCCGACCCTGTGCGCGTGAACCCGCAGACCAAATCCCTGTCTGAAGGCCAGCTTGCAGGGCTGTCACTGCTCACTATGGGCGGCGATCTGGCAAGCGGTCAGGGTATGGCCAGCCTGTGCACGCTTTCTCCCCTTTCCGGTTGGGCGGCCTTCGGCGCCATGTCTGGCAGTGCCTCGCGCTATAATACCGGCTCACATATAAACGTCAACGGTATAAACGGATTGTTTGGCATTGGTCGGCGCTTCGTCGGCGCACCGGGATTTTTCCAGACCGGTGTCTTTTTTGAAACCGGCTACGGGGACTACTCCACCCACAACAGTTTTGCGAATCGCGCCTCGGTGCGTGGCGATGGCGACAGCCATTACTACGGCGGAGGTCTGCTGGCACGATTCGATCTGACCACCTCCTTCCTGTCTGGTCTGTATACTGAAGGTTCTTTCCGCCTTGGTCACATGGAAAACCAATGGAAGAGCCATGATCTCATGGATGCCGCCGGACGCCGAGCGTCTTATGACACGTCCGCAAGCTACTATGGTGCCCACTTCGGACTGGGCTACATCCTGCCCTTGGGGGAAAGCACTTCTCTTGACCTGTATGGCAAGTATTCTTGGACACGTCAGGACGGCGATACGGCCAGCGTTGTGGGCGATCCCTTTTCCTTTGACGAAATTACTTCACAGCGCCTTCGCCTTGGCGGAAAGGTGAATCACACGTTTTCAGAGCGCGTTGTCTCGTATGTTGGCGCGGCATGGGAACATGAATTCGACGGCAAGGCCCGCGCTACGACATATGGCTATGACGTGCCTGCACCTTCGCTCAAGGGGGATACCGGCATCTTTGAATTGGGCATGAGCTTCAAGCCCGCGGCGGACTCCGGTCTTTCCTTTGACCTTGCTGCACAAGGGTACACCGGCATACGCAGCGGTATCGGTGGCAGTTTGCAGGTGAAGTACACATTCTAACATTCTACCAGAAAAGGAGAAGGCTATGTACAGGACTGTTTTTTTTCTGACATTTTTGACACTTCTGTTGGGGCTGTCACCCTTCCATGCGAAAGCATACGAAAAAAACGCATTGCATACCACCAATGGTAATGCCCAGCATATCCTTCTTGCGTCAACGCAGGATTTCAGTCGAGTGAGCGACCCCAACCAGACGGACAAGAGGGGGCGTCCGATTGTGTTCGACGCAATATACAAAGGGGGCAAATTGCTTCCAGTGGAAGGCTTGCACATATTGCTCAAGGCTGGAGCTGATCCGAACAAGCCCGATACTAAGGGGCAAACACCGCTTCATTTCGCCGCAGAGCATAAAGCTGCCGATGCCATCAAGGCTTTGCTTGCAGCCGGGGCCAAGGTCAACGCACAGAATAAAAATGGCGAAACGCCGCTTTTCTGTGCAGTAGAGGAAGGCGCAGGGCTGGACATCGTTAAGATACTGCTTGCGGCCGGGGCCGACCCCAACATCGCCGCCGCCAAACGCAATAATTCCACACCGCTGATCGAAGCGGTGCGTGAAAATCAGCCGGAGGTGCTTGACGTGCTTCTGTCTGCCGGAGCCAAGGTGAATATGGCCGTGGCCAACGGTCGTACCGCCCTGATCTTTGCCATCCGCGACGAGGCGCTGCCACTCATACGAAAGCTGCTGGCCGCCGGAGCTAATCCCAATCTGGCGGACAAGAGCGGCTCTACGCCGATTATGTATGCCGCCAGCGAAGGTATGGAAATGCTGACCGCGCTCGTTGAAGCCAAAGCCGATGCGCTGACGGTGGACCAAAACGGCACGAACCTGTTCATGGTCTGCTGCTCCCGCGCAAGCTACACTCCCGAACAGTTGAAAACCATACTCGGCTGGGGATTCAACATCAATGCCACTGACAAGAAGGGCCGCACGGCGCTCATGTACGCCGCCAAAGCAAAAAATTCCGCCGCGCTGACTTTTTTGCTTGCGTCTGGGGCCAAGGTCAATGCCAAAGATGAAGAAGGCAATACCGCTCTGCTGCTTTGCGACATGAAAAAAGAAACGGTCAAGCTGCTGCTTGACGCGGGAGCCGATGTCAAGGCTGTAAATATGGACGGGGTGAGCGTCATGCACAATGCTGCCAGCGACACAGACCTTGCCGTGATACGCGCCCTTATCGCCAAGGGAGCGCCTATGAACATCGCGAAGGCCAAGGATGGCTATACGCCTCTGATGTTCGCGGTGCGCATGCGGGGCAAACTGGAACTGATCCGACTTCTGGTTGACAGCGGCGCAGATGTGCGTGCCACAGGTAAAGACGGTGCTACGGTTATGAGCCTGGCTGAAAAATGGGGAGACGCGGATGTCAGGGCCTATCTCAAGGGGAAGTCCGGTTCTTAGAGCATGAAAAATCAGGGCGAATGGCGGCTAAACCCAACCCATCGCCCTGAAACTGAGGAGGCATCACGATGCAAACTATTTCCGCAATGCCGAAACATCCTTATCGCGTCGCCTTGAAAACACTGCTGTTCATCATTGTGGCGTCCGTTATGGCGTCTTTCACGCCTGAATCCGTTTTTGCCGGTACCTATTACGACTTTGAAAACGCAAATACACCGCAAGCGCGTATTGTCAATATTCATGAGGATCGCCTATTGTTGGTGCGCTATCCGTCCACCTATCTGCGTGAACACCTCGCGTCATTTGCAACAGGTTCAGAACCAGACAGGGGAGCTCTGGAGGCGGGCTACGGCTTTATCTCCGAACTAACAAATCATGCTGGAGCGGTACAAACATTCTTCACACTGGCTGACGAAACCTATGGCCGGATTGATCCGAAACTTTACGAGTTAATGATAAAACGGGGCGGTCGCGAGTTCATGCCTAAAGTCTCCGACGCTCTTGGCAACTACTGCAAATGGTTTGGTGTGGCCTCTATGGTTATTGACACCATCAGCATCGGGACGGGCAACAAGGAGTTTACTGAAGCCGCAGTGTACGACTATCTCAAAAACGGTGCTTACAACGTGGTGGGCTTTCTAGGCAAGCAGGCACTACAGCTGGGTTTTGTGGGGGTATACATTTTTGACTATACCCTGAACAAATTCAACACCGCAGCTATGGAAGCCCATAAGGATCAGATTCGTCAAGTTTACCATGCCTATGTTACGGAAAAATTTCCTCGCCAATACTGGATGAAACGCCTGCGTGACGTGCAGGCCAAATGTCTGGCCAACGAAAAAACCGACAAGTTTGGCGTCATTCTGGAAGGCGTTCTGCATGAAGCGGCTCAGGAATTTTGGAGAATGCCTCCTGACGAGCGGGCTTTGACCGCACTGAGATTGGATAAATGGCCCAATGAGGTGGAACAGGCTGACTTGACCGAAGAAATGGTCATCTTTTTGAAAAAACGCCTAGTTCAAATGGGCGTTTTTACCGAACTGCAAAAAGATGTTGCCGCCCATATGCAGAAAGAACTCGTCCGCAATATCCGAAATGTGGCTGCATTATACAATAGTCAGTGCGAACTCATTGTGGGCGAAACACGCCGTTCCGACGGCAAGCCGTATTATTATGCCGGATACAAGGCCGTGCTGGGGCCGGTAAAGGAAAATCCCAAGGATTGGTCCGCCACGCTGAACGCAAAAGGCGCGGCCAGCATCAACTTCACCATGCTTGGACACAGCCAATGCGGCAAGCCACACACCGTGTATCTGTACACTCCGAATGCGGACATCACCAAAGACAAGCCCGTAGCCAGCAAAAGATTTAAGTTGAAAATAGGGCGCAATATTGTCGTATTCAGCCCACCCCTTACAGATTTTTCTGGAAAATATCGTTTAAGTGGTGAGAGCATTGAGTACAACAAGAAGTATGGAGAAGAAACAAGAGAGTCTTTTGTCATGAATGTCACATTCATTCAAAATGGGTCTAATGCGACTTTGGAATACATGGATGATGGCGAAATTGTCCGCCAGCGCGGCTCTTTCAACTCTGAAACAGGCGTTTTCAGTTATGAGGAAAAAGATGGAAATCACAAGTCAGTTTGCCAAATAGCCTTTTCTTTTGATGAAAAAAATGAAGTCATTGTAAAAGGGAGTATTAAAGATATTTACAAAAAAATTACCTCAAATGGAAAGACTATTGGAGAGCAAATGACGGCTCATACGATTGAGCGTATGATTCCAGATTATGTCGATACCACATTCACTGGAAAAAGGACGGCCCTGCTGCAAAAATAGATTTACACTAGGCTTGATTGAAATAGTTTCTAAGTTATATTCAATTATGAATACATAAATACCCATCTTTCTCAAAAAGTAATGGAAAAATAGATTGTTATTAAAAAATATATAAAAGCATACATCAGTGTGCATACAAGCCTCCCCACCCATACAAGGGCTGAGGAGGCTTTTTGTTTGTTCTATGCCAATATTAACTGAGGAAGCCATTCTTTTTGAAATGAGACAATTTTTCACATGACAACTTCAGAGGGAGACCCGCAGTCTTATTTTCCATTCTTTAATAATTTTTATGATAAATTTTTGAAAACTATAAAAAAATGCCACTGCCTATAAATATTGAAAAATGCTAACCATAACACCACATACCTAAACATACTGGAGAGAATGCAATGCAAAATCATAAGTTAAGTAAACGACAAAATGAAATTATACAACTATTACAAGAGGGATACTCGCTTAAAAAAAATAGCCTCCATATTATCAATTAAACAGGGTACACTCTATCAACATCTCGCACAAATTAGAAGAATATTTGATAGTCACAACGTCATCGGATTGGTGTATGCAATATATAGCACAACAGATAAAGAAATAAAAACAAACATTATTCGTTTAACACCTCGTGGAAGTCATGTATTTAAGTGTATTCTTGAAGGAATGACTGACAAAAAAATAGGAGAACAACTCGGCATGAGCTTGAGCGGCGTAAGGCGTCATCGAGAAAAAATGCTACTTCAAAATGACTGTACTTCTATAACTGAACTTGTTTCAAAATATTACGAACATCAATCACATATTGGCACGAATCCATCATATAAAGGAGAGTAGTATGGAAGTTGAAGGCCGAACTGTTATTATTTCAACTCCAGATGAGCTTCTTTTGCTTATCACTGAAGCAATTCGTTCAATAAAAACAGAAAAAATAGATGCTAAATATGATGTCGGATCACTTAATAAGAAACTCCTCACTCCAAAGGACATCGAGAAAGAATTTGGCATACACAGAAAAATGCTTGCCTACTGGCGAATGGAAGGCATCGGGCCGACCTATATCACGTTTGGTAGGCGCATTTTTTATGATCGCACGGAGTTTGAAGACTTTGTCGCTTCCGGCAAAATCAAAACGACTGGCTATGTCGATCGATAGTCCGTCAAGCCAGAAGATCATCTATAATGGAAAGTTTTTCAGAGGGCTGATCTGGAAATAAGTGTGCGTAGCGCATCGTCATGTCGATGTCTTCGTGGCGCATGAGTTCTTGGAGTTCTTTTAGGGAAACCTTGCCGGATTGCGCCAACCACGAGGCAAAAGTATGTCTGAATGTATGAAATGTAACTGCATACAAGGTATCCCCATCATCGGGGGCCAAGCCGAGCTTCTGCACTGCCGTTCGGAAGCAGGCGGGTGTCTTGGTGAATGCCGTTTTCTTTTGGGGAGCCTGAAAGATGGGTTCACTCGGCTTGCGGCCATAGGCTTTCAGCATCGCGATCATGTCAGCCGGAACACGGACAAAGACGCGCTTTCCTCCCTTCTGGATAATGGGGAGGCCGCAGGCGTTGTCGTCCACATCCTGTCCGCGCAGCTTGAAAATTTCCGTGGCGCGGAGGCCGGTCTTGAGCGAGAGCAAGCCCATGTCGTGCAGTTGATGATGCCGAAATTCCAGATCAGCCAGCAAAGCCTTTGCCTCATCACGGGTAAAAAAACGCAAGCGCTTGTTGTTGACCTTTGCCATCTTCCAGACGCTGCCTCTCGTGGAGAGCGGATTGCTGCCGCTCCAGAGCTTGGTTGCAATGGCGTGATTGACGGCGGAACGCATGAAGCTGAAAATGTTGTTAACGGTCTGGGGAGCCAACAGCTTGCGTATTTTTGTGTCGGCCTTTTTGGCGTTGCCCTTCACGGATTTTTTTTGCTTTGTGTTCCCGGCGGGCGTGTTCAACAAATTTGCCTTGAGGCCGGAGAGCAGGTTGGGATTCAGCTCTGCTATGGGCAAGGTGTGGATTTTGCTCTTCAGATGGGCGCGGTATTGGCTGTAATGCTGATCGACGTACTTCCCCTCACTTCTTCCCCACTGAACATAGCCATCTACAGCTTGACCGATGGTCACTTTTCCCTGTTCGATGGGATTGATACCCGTAGCTCCGAAGGTTGCCAAAAATTTTGCCCTTTCATCTCTTGCCACCTTGGGGGAACATTGCGTACTCTGTCTACCGACGGTCTTCCAATGGCCTTTTCCCTCGGCGTCAGAGTACCAGAAGGCATAGATACGATCTGCTTCTCCGGTACGGGGATTACGTTTGGCCGAGTAGCGGAAGAACACGCCCTCAAACTTTGTTTTTATGTATTTTCTGCTAGTTACGTCGCTCATGAAGAGACTGTAGCGAGCAATAGCAAGGAAAGCAATATGCTTATCCAAAACTTATCCAAAACAAAGATTCAAAAGAATATTTATCAAACCAACATTTTGATATTATTCTATTTCTTGTGTGTCACAGTAGAGGCATGTGACCGAGAGAGAGAGAGAGTTTCTGTAGCGCCTTTATGCCCTTTCAAGGCTCATCTACCGGGCGACGATGCTCTTGCCCATCCAGCGCCGGCTCTGCCAGCGGCGCCAGAAGAGGACGGCGCGGATGCTTTCATCCATCGTGAAGGCGATCCACATCCCGACGAGCCCGAAGCCGAGCGTAACGCCGAGCACGTAACCGCCGACGGTCGCCACGCCCCACATGAAGATAAGCCCGATGATGAACGGGTACACGGCGTCGCCGGTAGCGCGGAGGAAGTTCACGCACAGGATGTTGACGGCGCGCCCAAGTTCGAGGACGACGTCGATGCAGAGGATCAGGGCGGTCAGGGATACGACTTCGGGGTTGTCGCTGAGCAGCCCCATGACGCTCTTTCCGAGGAGTGCGGAAAGCAGGGCCACCGAAAAGGAAATCATCAGCGTGATGCGGATACAGTACCGCCCGAGGAGCAATGCGGCGTTCTTGTGCCCCTTGCCGATGAGGTGCCCTATGCAGATGCCGCCGCCCTGCCCCACGGACATGGCGAATACGTAGGAAAGCTGTTCGCCCCCGGAAGGCAGGCCGATGGACAGCATCTTGCGGAGCACCCCGAAAGGGAAGGGCCAGAGAAAGGAGGGGGGAAACGTCAGTTTTTTGCGGAACAGGATGAAGAGCAGCAGGCACATGGCTACGCCGCGGCTGAACGACGTGGAGATGGCCGCGCCTTCGACCCCAAGGGCGGGGAAGCCGAAATGCCCGAAAATGAGCGTATAATTCCCGATGATGTTGATGATGTTGATGAGAAAGGTCACCTGCATGGGATAATAGGCCATGCCAGCGCTCCGCAGGATGGACGAAAGGGTCAGCGAGATGGCCTGAAAGAACGCGAACCCGCCCACGATGCGCATATACGTCACGCCGTCGCCCATGAGTTCGGGCCGCAGTTCCATAAGGCGCAGGATGCGTTCGGCCCCGAAAAAGAGGGCGGCGCTGACGATGACGCCCATCATCATATTGAAGGCCAGCGATACGCCGATGGCGCGGAATACGTTGTCCATCTGGCGCGCCCCGAGGAACTGCGAACAGAGCACGGACGTCCCGGCTGTCGTGGCCTCGAAGACGAGGAAGATCATGTTCAGAAGCTGCACGACCACGCCCACGGCGGCCACGGTGTTGTCCGAGCACTGGCTGAGCATGACCGTATCCACAATGCCGAGCAGGATGATCAGCACCATCTCGATGAAGATGGGGCCCGTAAGCCGCACCAGCCAGCGGCGGATGTTTTGCTGCTCCTGCGGCAACGCCTCTCCCCCCTACAGCAGACCGTAGTATTGGAACGCCACGATGAGCAGAGGGATGCTCACCGCCGATAAGGCTGTATCTACCACGATGCCGAGCGAAGAGTCTTCTGTAGCCACCTGATATTTTTCAGCAATGATATAAGCCGCCACAGCCGTGGGCATGGCCGCCACGATGGTCGCCGAGGCAAGCGCGATGCCGCGCACACCGAGCAGGTAGAGGACGCCGAAAATGAAAAGCGGCTCCACCACCAGTTTCAGCACGTGCAAAGGAAACTGGCGCCTGGCCCATCCCTTTACGAAGCCCTGCGAGGAAGTCATCTGCTTGGAGAGGATCATGCCCATGCAGAACAGCGCGCAGGGGGCGGACGTGGAGCCGAGCATGGCCGACATCGACAGTATCGGCTTCGGGACGGCGATATGGAGCAGGCTCACTGCTGCGCCGAGCGCCGAATAGATGAGCAGGGGATTGTGGAACAGCGAACGGAGCAGGGACAGGAATACTTGCTTGCGGCCCTCGCCCTTATGTTTCCCGGCTTCCAGCCTGCCGTCCGTGAAAAGCAGGTTCGCGGAGGTCATCACAGCGCAAAGGCTGGCGACGATGGCGGCCTCGGAACTGTCCGGCAGCAGGAGCACCACGATCGGCAAGCCCATGAACGCCGCGTTCGGGAAACTCGACAGCAGGGCGAACACCGAGCTTTCCTCCCAACGCCTCCGCAGCAGGCTCGAGAAGACCACGTATGCGAACAGGTAGGTGATCCCGTAGCCGAGCAGGATGCCCCCAACCATGGCTCCCGACATCTGCCCCGCTTCCATACGGGCAAGCTGGTTGAACAGCATCATGGGCAGGCCGATCCAGTAGACGAACTGGTTGAGGCAGCCCGATGTTTCTATGGGCAAAAAACCCATCCGTTCAACGACGATGCCAAACAGGATGATGCCAAATACGGGAACCAGCGTGGAAAGGATGGACAGCATAGGAGCCTCGGAAGAATACTGTTTGTTCAATCAATCAGAAGCCGCAAGCTATATACCGTGCGCCGCCGGTATGCAATGGGAAAAACGGCGCCCTCACCGTGCCTTGGATATCCCGGAATGTCCATGCCGCCTTTCTCACCCTTTCACGGTTATCCTTCCTTGTTTTTTCTTTTTCCCGTTGGTACTCTTGATGAAAATCACGCAACCGCTCAAAAAACCTTCCCCCACTACGGCATGGATACCTCACAACAGCCAAGAGACGACAACAAAATTACTCATAAAAACAGCCTGTTCCTTTCATGGTGCATTCTGCTGGCGTTGTGTTTCGCGTTCGTATCCGCCGCCCCCGCCGCTGCCGGCCCCAACCCGGCAAAATACGATAAAGCCATCCGGGATATGGGGCAGCTTCAAAAATCCAAAAAACGACTCCAGCGTGAGCCGTGGGAAAAGCTTGCCGAAACCTTCCTGACCGTCTACCGGGTCGAAAAAAAATGGAAAGAGCGCTCAGCGGCCTTGTTCCGCTCCGCCGAAGCGCTGGATCATTTGGCCCGCTGCGCCTCCAATGCCAAGGACGCCCGGCGCTCGGTGGACCGGTATCTCCAGCTCGTCCGCCTCTATCCCAAAAGCTCGCTGGCCGACGACAGCCTGTACCGGGCGGCACGGCTGCGGAGCCAGATCCTCCGCGACAAGGCCGGAGCGCAAGAACTGCTCCAACAGATCCTCAAAAAATACCCTTCTTCCAATACGGCCAAGGACGCCTCCAGTTACCTTGCAACGCTCTCGCCCAAAGAAAAACGACAATCGCCTTCCGCCGCCAGCAAGGCAAGCAAGCAAAAACAGCCTAGAGGCAAACCGTTCCGCCTCGGCGTAAAAACGGTGCTCATCGATCCGGGGCACGGCGGCAAAGACCCCGGCACGCACCACAACGGCATCAGGGAAAAGGATCTTACACTGGACATCTCCAAGCGCGTGGGGGCGATCCTGTCCTCGCGCGGCCTCAACGTCCGGTACACGCGCCGCTCCGACACATGGATCACGCTGGAGCAGAGGGCCGACAAAGTCCGCACCAACAAGGCCGACCTGTTCATTTCCATCCACGTCAACGCCAACCCGTCCGAAGGCGTGCAGGGGTTTGAGACGTACTATCTCGACGTTTCCCGCACCTCGGCCTCAACCCGCCTCGCCGCCGTCGAAAACGCCCTCCGCGACCGCAGCCGCGCCACGCGGGAAAAGCTGCCGCCCCATCGCCTTTTCACCATCCAGAAACAGGAATCCCGCCGCCTTGCGCGGAACGTCCACGAGACGACGCTCAAGTATCTCAGGAAAAAGAATTACCGGACCCACGACGGCGGCATCAAGACCGCCCCCTTCCATGTCCTGCGCCGTTCCGGGGTGCCCGGCGTGCTGATCGAAGTGGGCTACTGCACCAACAAGACCGAAGCCGAACGTCTGGCCGTCGACGCATACCGCGCCTCCATTGCGCGCGGCATTGCCAACGGCATTCTGATCTAAACGGGAAAGATGTGAAATGTGGGGGAAGGGAGGAGAGGGCTTTCTGGAGAAAGCCCTCT
>OGGX01000895.1_pt1 | contig 14445 bp, 10 predicted proteins | sample 1571331 | NCBI WGS metagenome assembly OGGX01 (sample SAMEA2582056, study PRJEB24529) | metagenome | biome: Human gut stool | place: China | collected 2011
ATCTCAGAGACTTCGGCTACTCCAAAGACAAAAAATTTAATGAAGTCCAAGTGGTGATGGCTTTAGCTACTGACAAAGACGGGCTGCCCCTGGACTATGGCTTATATAAGGGCAATCAGGCAGAGGGCGCGACAATGGTACCCTTTGTTGATGAGTTAAAGAAAAAATTTAACATCAAAAGCTTTACTGTCGTTGCCGACCGAGGTCTCAACAGTAAAGGAAACATCGATTCTCTTGTGAAGTTGGGCGACAACTATGTTTTATCTTCCAAGATCCGAGATGCGAGTGATGACATTAAGGCCCAGGTACTTTCTGAGGAAGGAAGAATCCCGATGGAGAAAGCCACGGAGGACGGTGAAATCATAGACTACGGTTGGTACAAAGAAATCCATACTGACGGCCCGATTAAATATGACACTCCGCAATACGCCTTTGAAGAAGCCGATGAGGGGAAGACAAGAGATCTGGAGGCCAAGTTAAAGCACAAAAAAACAGCTTCCGGCAAGACAGTAAAGAGCAAACTAAAGCGTCGATACATCATTACCTGGACCGCATCTCGTGCCAGGAAGGATAAGAAAGACAGAGAAAGACTAATCAGGAAAGCTCGTGGTTTGGTCTCCAAACCAGCCGACATCAAGGCCGGCATCAAAAGGGGCGGAAGAAGCTATGTCCTCGTAGACATGGACACTGAATCAGCCAGAATAGACGACGCTCTGATTGCGGAACAATCTAGGTTCGACGGCATTCACGTTGTTGAAACCTCATTAGAGGCTCCGGCGTTAGAAGTTGTGAAAATCTACAAAAATCTTTGGAAGATCGAGGACAGCTTCAGGTATCTGAAGAGCAACTTTAGAGCGCGTCCGGTCTATGTCCGACTGGAAGATCACATCCGGGGGAACTTCTTAATTTGTTTCTTGGCATTGTGTTTGCATCGATTCTTGGAGTACAAGCTTAAAAAGGAAAATAAGAAAGCCAACACCGATCAGATTATCGACGGTCTGAACAATGCACTCATCGCTTTGATCAATCCGGCCAAAGGAATAGAGTTTTACGGTACGTGTGGTTTTAATGCCGTGGTCAAAGACATTATGAATGTTGTAGGTCAACTGCCTCCTCTTACTTATGAAGAGGCAGGATCGTTGAGGAAGAAGTTGAGACTCTACTGTGCCGTCCGAGACTTGTTCGGCTCTACTACGACAAGTTAGGAAATCAAAAAATCGTAGACACTAGAACTGGCGGGGACTCAAAGCCTCCGCCTTGTTGTCTAGGTGTTGAAGACGGGAAAAACGATGCCGACTTGATGCGACTGAGAATGCACTCTTGCCATAATCAACAGGCGCGTCTATTTATACAGTTCATTGCTGAAATTCTGAGGTGTTACTTGCTTAACGAACTTCAGCCCAAAGATGAAATGCCCAAATATGTCAAAACCGTTACCGGGTTGTTGGATGAGGTTGCATCCGTTAGAAGAGTTTCTATCGGGAACTACCGTAAATTTTTTAAACGTCAGATGAAACACCTGCTGCAAATCATGCAAGCTCTAGGAGTATGACTAACCCCTAATCAATGGCCATCGCTTTCTGGCTTGTAAGATGTCCGAATTTAGAATTTACGATTAAATTGATGACGTATTTAAGAGTTGAACTCCTAGAGTTACATGGGTTGTTGAGCCACTGACGAAAAAGGCTTAAGCCTCCCATGACGTTTAGGTCAATATAGAACTATGTCACGGGAGTTACGGTTAGATGGCTATTTAGCCTGTATCGAATGGCATAGGCCCTTTTGTTCAAAAGGGATTACTTGCCTTCAGCCGTGGCAGTTTCAGCGTCTTTCGGGTTTTGTCCGCGAGAGACAATAACCTCTGTCGGGTGCAGAGCAGCATTGCGTCCGGCGATACGGCCGAATGTCACGATGTCAGCCATCGCGTTGCCACCCAAGCGGTTCGCTCCGTGCACACCGCCGGTGACTTCTCCTGCCGCGAAGAGGCCTGGGATCACATTGCCCTCCTTGTTGAGAACTTGAGCCTCAGAGTTGATTCTCAGACCGCCCATGGTATGGTGAACAGCGGGAGTGACCTGAACAGCGTACCAAGGACCCTGCGTCAGAGGACGCGGCATATCGGCGCGGCCGAATGCATCGTCTTTCTTAGCTGCCTGGAACTTAGCATACTGATCGATTGTAGCTTTCAGGTTATCAGCATTGATGTTGAGCTTCTTAGCCAGTTCGTCAAGAGTGGCGCCCTCTGTAACGAGCTTCTTCTTGATGTAGGTTTCGATCGCCTTTAAACTCCTACGGACGGAGTTGTCGAATACAAGATAACCGACTCTGCCGGTCTGCTGAAGTTCGGCAGCGGAAACTACGTCGCGAGTCTGAAGTTCGTTGATGAAGCGTTTGCCTTCCTGGTTGATGAGGATAGCGCCGTTGCCACGAACGGCTTCCGTGATCATTTCGCCGTTGTTCGGAACGACGGTCGGGTGTGTCTGGATCTGTTCCAGGTCAACGGTAGAAGCACCGGCATTTTCGCCGAGCTTAATACCGTCACCAGTTGCGCCCGGATGGTTGGTGGTACCGAAACCCTTGAGCTTCGGATTGATCTTGACAAGCATGGCCTGGTTGGCGCCGAAACCGCCGGTTGCAATCACGACAGCCTTAGCGTTGACGGTGCGAAGTTTACCAGCTTTATCTTTGTACTGAACGCCGGTAACTTTGCCGTCTTTTATGAGGAGCTTCTGAACGTTGGCGCTGGTGCGAACGTCAATGTCTTTGTCCTTCGAGGCTTTAGCAAGTGTAGCAACCACGTTAGCACCGACGAAGCCACCGCCTGTCGGACGGTGAGTGCGTTTGTTGGTGGCACCGGCCATCATACCGACGTCAGTGAGGTCTCCGCCTAAGTCGTTGATGAAGTCAACGGAATACTTAGCGTTGTCAGTCAGCTTGTGAACAAGATCCGGGTTGTTCAAATACTTGCCGCCCTTCATGGTGTCATTGAAGTGAGTTTCGATACTATCTTTAATGCCGTTCTTTTCCTGATGTTTGGTTTCAGCAGCGTTGAGGCCGCCGGCAGCACGGTTGGTGTTGCCGCCAAGCATCGTCATTTTTTCAAGAACGATGACTTTCTTACCGAGGTTGTGAGCCGTCACAGCTGCAGACAAACCGGCGCCGCCGGCACCGACTACGACGACATCGGCTTGGTCAGCCGCAAAAGCAGGGACAGCAAAGGTGGCAGAAACTACGGAAGCCAAAAGTAGTTTTTTCATTAAGTTCTCCTTGTAAATTAACGGAATTTACTAATTAATAAATACGAACATCAGGCTCAATGTAAAGAGAGATAAAGGGATCAGCAGCAATATGGTTTATTTCTTGCCGTCCCCTCTTGGAAGAATTTTTTGGAAGTCTCCGTCAAGTCTTTGCAATGCATTGGATATGGCAGCGGCGTTATCTTTTGCCCACTCAATCTGGGAACTAATGGATTTTTCCATATTTGCAAGACTTTTATCAAGTTCGGTAAGCTGCGGACCGCCAGTAGTTTTACGATTTTGAATAATTTTGACAGGATTCAAGGTATCCTTAAATTGGGTTTCTGACATTGGGCAAACAGGACTTCCTTGCGGATATTCCTTCTTAATGACTTCCTCATAGATTCGTTTCACCTCAGAGTAAGGGAAATTGCATGGCTTTATACCGTTAGCTTTGGCGTAACTAACGATTTCGCTCGCGATATGATGCCCAACCCTAAAGGGTAACTTATAATCGCGCATAAAAACATCCGCCACTTCCTGACTGGCCGTCCAGTCTAAATTCAGCTCCTCCAGCGCTCGTTCAGGATTGATCTTTAAAGCCGCGATTACCTGCCTGAATTGACCTAACATCGTCATCGTTTCTTTCACACGGCGAGAGGAATCTTGAACATTGCGAGCATCACTCATGCCTGGAATAATGTTATGAGCAAGCCAAACCGCCTGCTGCGCATCCGAAATAACTCGGCTAGCATTAGTGCGAGTACGGATCATCAATCCTGGATTGCGTTTCTGCGGCATAGCCGAAGAAACGTAAGTATTTTCTCCTCCTTCTTGTAGCAGTATCCACGGCCGAGGCTGCGCGTACTGCACGCTTAGATCCTGGATAAAGGTTCCAACGTGAAGTGAAATGCTCGTTAAAATTGAGGCAAACTCAACGGCATCATCGTTGGATTTGAACTGACCTGCGTCATAAGCGTTCTCAACGGGAGCTTTAAATCCTAGATAATGAGCCATTTTTCCACGATTAAGAGGCCAACTGGTGCCGTTGAGTACGGTGGTACCCATAGCGCAGTAGTTTAAACGACTATAGAAATTCTCAATTTTTTCAGCGTCTCGTCTAAAAGCAGAAAGAAAACCAAGAAGATAATGTGCGTAACTGTTAGGTTGAGCTGCTACGCCATTGGTGTAATTTGGAACAATCGTGGTCTTATTTCTCTCCGCAAGACTGAGAAGAGCTTGCATCGTATCGCTCAAAGAAACCATAAGTTCAAGAGCTTCATCTCTTAAAATTGCAGCACGGTATGTAGCATGCATATCTTGGCTCGACCTGCCAATATGAAGCATCGTGACCTCTATCCCTGCTGCTTTGATAAGAAGCGGCTCAAAGGCTATGACTTTCTTCGGTCGCTTCGCCCCGGGTTTGTTCCCATTTAATATGACATCTTCAATCCCTTTGGCAATTTTCGGTGTGACAGCTTTATCCAGTAAGCCCTCTCCACTGTTGATTACAGCAGTAGCTTTATTCATTTCGCCTAGCCAGAAAAACTCATCTCGCTCTGTTGCGTTTGCTGCAAAAGTAATTAATGCACATAAAACTATTGAGAAAGATTGACTGAGTTTCATAATTCCTCCTATAACTAACAGGTTGAATGTATCTCTCTCTCAGCCGGCTCGCGCTCCAATTTCCAAATTTCAAAATTAAAAGTGAATAATATAAAAAATAATAAAATAAATTGTCTTTTTTTAAATTTGGAGGGGAACTCCTGTGAAGTCTTTCAATGATATTGAGACTTGGCAAGCTCTTCTGGCTATGTCTGAGGGACGACAGCTCAATCAGATCGCCGACGAGAACAAAGTCAGTCTTGCAGCCCTCATTCGAAGGATACGTAACGTTGAAAATGCTTGGGGACTAACTTTACTTTCGACGAATAAGCCCATTCGTCTTACTTCAGTAGCAGTTAAACTCCTTCCAGATATCCAAATACTATGCGAGAGTCATCGCAAACTCCAAAAAAGTTTCGAGAAAGCAAAAAACAGTCAACCCTTCTTCTCTGGACATATCCATTTTGCTGTAGCAGCAGGATCTTTAGGCAGCCAGACGACCAATCGTCTGTTAATAGAATTTTCCACACTGCATGAAGGAATCGAGTTTCGGACGGAGATAGGACCAAAAATCGAAGAAGTCCTAAATGGGACCTGTGACGTTTCGACTTACACTGGTAACTTAGATTTAAGTGGACTGGAAGCGATTCCGAGAGGGCGTGCAAAATATTTTGCGCTTGCTTCTCCCGCTTATATAAAAAAATTTGGTTATCCACGCGAGCCATCAGACCTCGCACAACATTTCTGTGCTGTTTTCTGCGGGGCTTCCAGAGCGCGCACGAAATATCTGCAAAAGGGAGCAGAAAAAAGAGCAGTGATCTACGGAAAAACAATTACTTCGACGGATATTTTATTTCTTAAACACATCGTACTTCAAGGTGAGGCCTTAATCATTGACTTACCGCTTGGACACAGCGCGTTAGAAATCAAACAGGGTAAATTGATCCCAATTTTGGACGGGTGGCACAGGAATTTCGAACCGTTATGGGTCGTAACATCAGAAAATAAATGGAAAGATCCCAAAATACGAGTTTTTATGAAATGGTATGCTGAAGCGTGGTCTGAAGAGCTTAAAAAAGCCGAAGATTCTCTGAGGACCTGTCTAAACGAAATATTTATAAAAGAAATTCTTAATTAATCGTCTCTACGTCTCGGACAAATGACCTTCTTTCAGGATTCCTAACTTAACGTTGCCGTTGTGAGTGGTCAAGGTGTACACGTTCGGTTCCTTATGCGAACGAGTTTCGCGGCTGCCCGGTCGAAAAGCGGATGATTCCCTTAAGGGAATTCAAGCTCAAAAAATCTAATACCTGCGGATGAGAGGTTCTTCAAAAGAGCCTCGCTTCGATTTTCCGTTGGCTTCTAGCGCCCTGGTAATCAGCGAGGAAGGAATCCCGATTGACTTTTATGTCTACGCAGGAAACGCCTCCGAATTCAAAACCATGGCCACCTCGATTGACTCCCTGAAACAGAAATACGACGTTAAAGAGGACATCGTCGCAGACGACCGATGTCTTAATTCTGCAGCCAACTTAAGGATGCTTCAGAGCAACGGCATCGAATTCCTGATGGCACAGAAAGTAAGCAATCTGGATCAAAAGACAACAAAAGCGATGTTCGATCCTGAGGGCTATGTTCCGATCATCTGGCAAGGAGAGGAGGTCGCTCGTTTCAAGGTCGTAAGAAACCCCAAACTTCCGCGAAATAGTTCGGTATTGACTTTTAGTCTTTCAGATTTCGCGGGAATTTGTCGTTAATGTCAAGAAGCTCGAGGACATCTCGTGCTTTTATTGCCGGATTGAGCTGCAATCTCCGATCTAGTGAACTTTCGATTTTCTTCTCTTCTTTACTGCTTTGTTGAAAAGGCACGGGAACATTATCGTTCATTTGTTTGTTGTGAATTGGCAATAAATTAATCCTAATTAGAACCGCTTGTTTTTACGGAGATGGGTGTCAAAAAGTCACAAGATCAGTTTCGAAGGAGGAGATATGAAAAGAGCTCGGCGGTACCGAGCTCTTTTAGTGAGAGGAGATAGTTTTCTACTTCATTGGTTTTCCGTTAGCGCGCATGATTTGATGCGGTCTAACTAGGTAGAAAACTGACAAGTAGCCGCTCCAAATGTGGACGAGTCTTGTAAAGGGGACGATCAGGAAAATGATCAGCCCGACAAAGATGTGCCACTTCTGCCAATCGGGAACGAGAAGGATCTTCTGCCATGCTTCATAGTCGAAGGTGAAGAGGCCCCTGACCCATTCTCCGAAAAGAATGATGGTCGCACCGGAGCGGTCAGTAAAGTAAGAATTTACAACGCAGCAAATTCCGAGAATGATGACCGCCAGCAGGAGGAACAAGACCCAAAAATCGCTCGGGCGGGATGCCGTCCTTACGCGTTCGTTGGATAGGCGGCGCCATGTCAGAAGCAGAAGACCGGCAATAGCAAGTGCGGCGGAGGCTCCTCCGGCGATGATTTCCATCCATTGGTGGAGTCTGGGCGTTAGACCGACTGCATTTAGCCACGCTGTCGGTGTAAACAACCCGAAACAATGACCGCAGAATAGAAAGATCACACCGATGTGGAAAAGATTTGCACCCCAAAAAAGATCTTTCTTATCTAAAATCTCACTGCTTTGACTCTTCCAGCTGTAAGGCGCCAAAATAAACCGTAGCAAGCTGCCTACCACTAAGACCGCAATGACGACGTAAGGAAGCACTCCGAAAATTAAAAAGTGCCATACCAAAGTAAAGTTACTCATTATTTGCCCTCCTGAGTGGAGTCCGGCGCACGCTGATATTCTTCAAAAAGCGGAATAATCTTACGATTCATAGGACCGCCGAAGATAGTATCAGCGCGGCGGCGCATGTCTTCTCCGCCGCCGAGGTTGTAGCCCTGAGTACCTTGCAGCAGCATAGATGCGGTATTGTTGCGGTTGGCTGAGGGCACAACGAAACGATCTTTAAAATCAGCAATGGCTAAAAGGCGATGCATATCGCAGACATCCTGAACCGTTAAGCCTAAGGCTTTAAGTTCATTTATCTCTTCAATCCCTTCAAGCTGTTCGGGCAGAATTTCACACGTTAGAAATTGACTGATCCCCGCGGCATCGGAATATTTGCGCAGAATCGTCCTCTCGGCGAGAAGTCTGCTTAAAGCATCTACGACAGGTTTAACGTTTCCGGCAGCAAGCAGATTCGCAAGATATTGCATCGGAATACGCAGGCTTTCTACATCAGGGATGAATCCTTTAACGGAAAGTTTACCGACATCAACAGCCTGAGCGATCGGAGAGAGCGGCGGAACGTACCAAACCATAGGAAGAGTTCTGAATTCCGGATGAAGAGGAAGTGCGATTTTCCACTTGGAAATCATCTTGTAGATCGGAGAAGCTTTGGCCGCTTCGATCCAATCATGAGAGATGCCCGCTTTCAGAGCTGCAGCCTGAATGTCGGGGTCATTCGGATCGAGGAAGATTTGGCGCTGAGCTTCATACAGGTCTCCTTCATTCGGAGTCGAGGCAAGATCTTTAATCTTGTCTGCATCGTAAAGCATCACACCCATGTAGCGGATTCGGCCGACACAAGTTTCGGAACATACCGTCGGCATGCCGGACTCGACGCGCGGATAGCAGAAAACGCACTTTTCTGCTTTTCCGGTTGACCAGTTGTAATAGACCTTTTTGTAAGGACAGCCGCTCATACACATACGCCAGCCCTTGCATTTATTTTGGTCTACTAAAACAATACCGTCTTCTTCCCGCTTATAGATTGAGCCGGAGGGACAGCTTGCAACACAAGCCGGATTCAGGCAGTGTTCGCACAAACGAGGAAGATAAAACAGGAACGTATTCTTGTATTGGGCGTAAATATCGCGCTCAACATCTTTCAGGTTGACGTCATTGACGGTCTTAATATCCACACCGCCTAGATTGTCGTCCCACGCAGCGGAGTTGTTGATTTTTTTCATCTTCTTGCCGGTCAGGTAGGAGATCGGCTGAGCTGTCACGCAGGTTTTCATGCGCGGGGCTTTTTGAAGATTTTGATAATCAAACGTAAAGGGCTCGTAGTAGTCGTCAATCTGCGGCAATTTAGAGTTGGCGAAGATGCCGGAGAGAAGTCCTAATTTAGAGCCGCGCCGCAGACGGAGTTTACCGTTATGAAGTTCCCAGCCCCCTGTCCACTTCTGCTGATCTTCCCAGCTCTTCGGATAACCGACGCCGGGTTTTGATTCAACGTTGTTAAACCAAATGTACTCAGTACCCGGACGGTTCGTCCAAACGTTTTTACAAGTGACGGAGCAGGTGTGACAGCCGATGCATTTGTCCAGATTCAGGACCATGCCGATTTGAGCACGAATCTTCATACTGCACCTCCTTTCTTATCCGCTTCTTCATCCATCCAATCAACCTTATTCATCTTTCTGACCCAAGCGAAGTCGTCGCGGTTGGGAGCAATCGTTCCGTAGTAGTTAAAGGCGTATGAAAGATGGCCGTAGCCGCCGATCATATGCGTCGGATTTACAATGACACGCGTCGGAGAGTTATGGTCGCCTCCGCGAAGACCGGTGACTTCGGATCCCGGGGTGTTAACCGTCTTTTCGGTCGCATGCTGCATAACGCACAGCCCTTGCGGCATGCGGGAGGAGACGATGGCGCGTCCGACTACAGCACCGTTAGCGTTCCAGCACTCAATCCAATCATTATCCGCAATGCCTGCGTTGGCGGCATCAATGTCACTCATCCACACAACGGGACCGCCTCGGGAGAGGGTCAGCATTCTTTCGTTGTCATAATAGCTGGAGTGGATACCCCACTTCTGGTGAGCCGTCATAAAGTTAAGAATGATGGCTTTGTTTCCGTTGTCCGCGATATCTTTGTAGCCGGTTAACGCTCTCTGGTTTGCCGGAGCACGGTATTGTGCGAACTGCTGGCCGAAAGCCCTCATCCAAGAGTGATCCTGATAGAACTGCTGACGTCCCGTGATCGTTCTCCACGGTAAAAGCAAATTCTTGTTTTGCCAGAAAGCAACATACGGGATCTCATCGTTCTCGGTGCCTGACCAATCCGGCGCACTGAACGTCTTAGCGGGCCGATGAGCCAAGTCATCAAAGGTGATTTTGTCGGCAATGTGACCTTCGGAAAGGAAGCGGGCATCTACACCGCACTGTTCTTTAACAAAGTCCCAACTGCGATAGGACAAAGCTCCGTTGGTTTCCGGAGAGACCCGGAGGATAAAGTTTGCTGCATTGATATCTGTCTCCATCTTAGGACGCCCTTTTGCGACGCCTTCCTGAACTGTACCGTTTAACTGGCAAAGTTCAGTAATTTCAGGATCCAGATCCCATTTGATTCCGCGATTTCCGCCGCCGTTCTTAGAGAGGAGCGGGCCGATGGAGGTGTACTTGTCGTAAATCGTCCGATAATCGCGTTCAACGACATGAATCAGCGGGGCGGTCTTGCCGGGAATCAGATCGCATTCCCCTTTATACCAATTCTTAACATCCAGGGCTTGGCCGAGTTCATGCGGAGAATCGTGGCCGAGAGGCGTCAGCACCATATCTGTGACGCTCCCGAAATCTTCTGGATATTCGCCGGCGATTTCTGATAATTTCTTTGCGATGTCCTTAAAGGTTTGCCAATCGCTTCGCCCCTCCCAGGAGCATTGAACGGCTTTGACGAATGGATGAATAAAACTATGCATATCCGTCGTATTGATGTCGTTCTTCTCATAGAAGGTGGCCGCCGGCAACACGATGTCCGAATAAATCGAAGTCGTGCTCATGCGGAAGTCCATATTGACTAACAAATCGAGTTTGCCTTCGGGCGCTGGACGCCATTTCTCCATGAGCGGCATGAGCTCTTTGTTGGAGCCGTCAAGCTCTCCGCCGAGGATGCCGTTTTCAGTTCCAAGCAGGTGACGCAGGAAGTATTCCTGTCCCTTGCCGGAAGAACCGAGTACATTGGAGCGCCAAATGAACAGGTTGCGCGGCCAGTTTTCCTCGGCATCCAAATCTAAACAGCTAAAGGATATTTTCTTATCCTTTAGTTGGTTTATCAGGAATTGTTCCGGCTGGACGCCAGCAGCTTTTGCCGCGGCAGCAATTTTTGTCGGGTTGACGTTGAGCTGAGGTGCCGACGGAAGCCAGCCCATTAGTTCGCTCTGGATGTTGTAATCCACGTAAGTGCCGTCAAATACCTTGGTATCAGCCAAGGGAGAGAGCATGTCCGAAAGAGGAATCCGCTCGTAGCGCCACTGGTCCGTATGTTCGTAGAAGTAGCTCGTCGAGTTCATATGGCGGCTTGCCGGTTCCCAATCTTTTGCGAAGGAATATTCGCTCCATCCTGCTTCCGGACGAATCTTTTCTTGTCCTACATAATGGCACCATCCGCCGCCCGGGACGCCGCAAGTACCGCACATCAGCAGGATATTGATGATGGAACGATAAGTATTGTCCGTTTGGAACCATTGGTTAACGCCGGCACCCATCAGCACGCAGGCGCGGCCCTGGGTCTTAGAGGCGGCGGTCGCAAACTCTCTGGCCAATGTAATGGCGTATTGAGCCTCTACGCCGGTAATTTTTTCCTGCCAAGCCGGTGTGAAGGGAATATTGTCCGCGTAGCTTTTTGCACATTCCCCGCCTAGGCCGCGGTCGACACCAAGATAGCTTCCGAAGAGATCAAAGACGGTTGCAACGTATACATCCTGTCCGTTGAGCTGTACTCTCTTAGCCGGAACCCTCCGAACCATAACATCCGAAGCCATTGCGTTATTCGGGAAGCCGTCTCGTTCACGGCCACCGAAATACGGATATTCAACATCAATCACAGCATCGGAATCATTAAGAAAAGTCAGCTGTGGTTTGATCGCTTTACCGGTTTCACCGTCAACTTCATGGAGGTTCCACTTGCCTAAATCCTGGCCCTCCTTTTGTCCCCAACGGTATCCCATGGAACCTTGAGCCACCGCAGGAGCCTTGGAGAGTTCATCCCAAACAACGGTTTTCCATTCGGGGTTGTTGCATTCCGGTTCCTTATAGCCCAAGTCGCAGGCGCGAACTGTGCGCCCCGCGGTATACCGGCCATCCGCCCGCGGTTCCATAGTCACAAGAATTGGGAAGTCCGTCAGTTTCCGGCAGTATTCTGTGAAATACGGATCCGGATGTTCGTAATGGAATTCTTTAAAGATGACGTGGCTGACAGCCATAGCCAGTGCCGCATCGGTAGCCTGTTTGGGATGTATCCACCAATCCGCGTCTTTCGTGACTTCGCAATAATCCGGACAGACATTCACGACTTTCGTTCCGTTGTAGCGAGCTTCGGTTAAGAAGTGCGCGTCCGGGGAACGAGTCATCGAGATGTTGGTACCCCAAACGATGATGTAACTCGAGTAATACCAGGCCTCAGACTCAGGAACGTCAGTCTGTTCACCCCAGGTTTGAGGAGAAGAAGGTGGCAGGTCGCAATACCAATCGTAGAAGGAAAGGAGTGCACCGCCGATCAGGCTGAGGTAGCGGGTACCTGCTCCGTAAGAAACCATGGAGTAGCCCGGAATCGGTGAGAAGCCGGAAATACGGTCAGGTCCGTACTTTTTGATGGTGTAAAGGTTGGCAGAAGCAATGATCTCTAAAGCTTCATCCCAAGTGGTACGCACCATACCGCCCAAACCGCGCGCCGCAGTGTAGGACTTGCGGAGCTGTGGGTTTTCGACGATGGAAGCCCAAGCTTCGATCGGTTTCATTGTCTTACGGGCGTCTTCCCATGCAGCCTTGAGTTCAGCACGAATGAGAGGATGTTTTACTCGGGATGCAGAGTAGAGGTACCAGGAATAGCTGGCGCCTCTGGGGCAACCGCGGGGCTCGTGATTCGGCACACCTGCGGGAGTGGGGGGATAATCCGTCTCCTGAGTTTCCCAAACGACGATTCCGTCTTTAACGTAAACCTGCCAGCTGCAAGAGCCCGTGCAGTTTACGCCGTGCGTAGAACGAACGATTTTATCGTGAGCCCATCGATCCCGGTAGGATTGTTCCCAAGTCCTGTCTTCACCAGTCACTTCTCCCCATCCGTCTGAATAGGAGCCAACTTTTTTGGTAAAGAATAGGGAGGACTTCATGATTCCGGACATTTTGTTCTCCAATTAAAGCAATATTTTTGAGGTGAAAAAGGACGATCAGCAAAGATCCGGTGCGTTCTTTCTATCGTAGTAGTAGATGTTGATTGCGAGGATGGCAACGAAGATCAGAGTAGAAACTCCGAACATCACGCCGGCTCCGCATTCGGCAAGCAGCATTCCGATCGTGAAAGGACCGTAAGCACCGATAGCAGAAGTCCAGCCGACAACGGCTCCGCCCTGAAGCGGCGGGAAGAGAACTGCCATTTGTTCAGTAGTAGATGCATTGCCGACGCCAGTCCAGAAGAAAATCCAGAACATAATGATCAGCCAAATCCAGCAGCCTGCGACACTCGTCGGTTTGTACCACCAAAGCGCAAGTAAACCGATAATGTTGCAGATGGCCATAATCGTAGTAACTCTGCCTCCGCGGATCTTATCGGAAACCTGACCCGCTCCGACTCTGGATAGGGCTCCGATGACCGGTCCCAACCAAGCGAGAGCGACAGCGCTAGGCGCTCCTTCAATGCCGGCAAAGGTATGGTTGCCTAACAGAGCCAGCTGAGCGCCGAGACCAGCGAAGGTAGCGAAAGTCCCGTAATAGAAAAGGGTCATGAACCAGGTGTGCTTGTTCCCAAAAATGGCCCATTGCTGCTTGATATTTGCGGTGACAGGAACAGAGCGCAGGAAGAGCCAAGAGAGGATAGTGACGAGAGCAACGAGCGGAATCCACACCCAGGCGGCGTTTTGCAGCCAGTAAGTAATCGTTTTACCGTCGGGAAGATGCGCAACCTGACCGGATCCTAAGCAGGCTAAAGCAGAAAAGCCGATAACCAGCGGTGTGACGAATTGGACCAGACCGGTACCAAAATCAGAGAGTCCGCCTTGTACACCGAGGGCGAAACCTCTTTCATGTTTCGGGAAAAAGTAGTTAGTAGAGGCCATCAAGCCGGAAAAGGTTCCGCCGCCGATGCCACTTAACAAAGCAAAACCGAGAAGGACCCAATAAGGGGTATCGACGTGCTGAACGGCGTACACCCAGCAGAAGAGCGGGATAAGCAAGAGGCCGGTTGAAAACGTCACGAGTACTCGGGTTCCTAATATCGGCGGTAAGAAGGTCCACAGAATGCGCAGTGTACCTGCAGACAGACCAACCATAGCCACCAGCCAGTAAAGCTGACTGTGTGTTAAAGAAAAGCCGATTTCATTTAACCGAGGGGCAAGAGAAGGGACCAAGAACCAAGCGCAGAAGCCAAAGGTCAGGCTGAAGGTACTAAGCCATACAGTCGTCCATGCCAGCGTCTTATTCCATTGGGCCGGACTTTCAGGATTCCAAACCTTAATATCTGGACGCATATTATTTCCTTATTCAATGCTAAATTTGACTCGAACTAATATTCGGGTTTTTTCTTATTCTATGGGCTCCCTTGAATTTGTAACCCTTTGTTTGTTCGAATTGAGCAGAGGTTAAGGAGCAAAAATGCGTAGTTCACTAACATAGAG
>OGGX01000902.1_pt1 | contig 14358 bp, 20 predicted proteins | sample 1571331 | NCBI WGS metagenome assembly OGGX01 (sample SAMEA2582056, study PRJEB24529) | metagenome | biome: Human gut stool | place: China | collected 2011
AACCTCATCTGGTACTTTCAGAACCAGCTTAACATTATCTTCTCCGTAGTCCTCAATAAGTTGTGAAAGGACCTCTTCGTCTGCCCTCAATACCTGTTTTTGCATTCCATTAGTATCTATAAGATAAATCACGACTTCATAGTCCCCTTCTGTCCTTAATCGCTCCCTTATATCATTACAAGCTTGTCCAAAATCCTCCTTGCTTTTAAAACGAACCCAGACCGTCCCCTCATACCTCTGCTCTTTATCAAAACATCCCTTAGCTATATCTGGTAGACTGGCGTGTTTCAATACGCATTTACTTTCATCAAACGACAGGAAACAATTCCTGCATTCTGTTGCATTACACATCTCCGCCAGCTTATATATCGTCTTTTTTAATTTCTTCTGATTCACTTAAAGCCTCCTTCCCGGGCGGAGGATGGTCAGAAAGCTCCTCCCTGTGAGTCCAACACCTCATGCATTCATACCGTGACATATTATAAGCATGTGTTGGGTTTGAATTAACCAATTGCTATATGTAAAGGCTTGCGCCATTACATCATTTTATTGAATTCCCAAAATCGCATCACCAATCTTGATTATATGTCCACTTTTCATTCAGACAGGGGTTGTCACACTTTTTCATCTAGTCCATATATTATTATTATCTCGATAGAGAGATAAGAAAGGAGATAATAATAATGACCGATGATAGAAATATTCTTTGCCCAACAACATGTCCAAGGAGCTGTCCATGCCCGATTCTTTTGGAGATTGCTACCTCCATTGCTAACGAAGAGCAGGCTCTTGCCTGCATCTTGAATGCGGAATGTGATAAAATAAGCAAGGTCGTTGCTGCTTATAGTGATTACGAAACCTTAGTGGCCATTGATTCATCCGTTCAGTCTACACTGGACCGGATTATAAGCCTCGAAGGCGTATTAAAGGCAAAACTGGATTCAATCATTCCATTACTCAACGATTGCATGTAACAAGTTTGTAATAATCAAGTGGTCTCTCTTCATGAATTAATATGTAATAACCTCTCCATATTCCGGAGGATCTAGATCCTCCGGAATATTTTTGTCTCTTTCTGTTTTTTACCCTCTCAATCAGTCCCTCTTGTTCTGCATGGATTCAATCTTGTCACCTTTACTCATTCTTACGGCTTGTCACACGTTCATCTCTTTTTGCATATGCTATATTACACTAAAAGAAAGGAGCAAACAAAAATGAATGAAGCAAATACTTTCAACATGCAACATGTACACGAAATCTTGGGAAGCACCCTCATAGCCGAACGTTGTGATGACCCTCATAATCACCGTTTTGCAACTGTATCCGGTGAGGCAATCCCCTATATGGGAAGCCATGTTCATAGGGTAACATTTCTTACTGATTCTTACGACGGACATATTCACGAATTTAGCGGGACATCTTCTCCTGCTATACCTGTAGGAGATGGTAGGCATATTCACTTTGCGAAAGCCCAAACGACTTTTCAGGATGGACATACTCACGAATTCAGAGTATCCTCTTTGATTAACAATCCTATTGATAGATGCTAAAGGAGGTAATCCTATGCGTGATAATTTTGAACAATTTATTCAATGCCACCGCCGTAGACCTGGTTGTCCACCTTGTCCTCCCTGTCCTCCGTGCCGCCGTGACCACGACAGGCGCGATGACTACAGGGACAGACGTAACCGCAACACATTTTGGCCCTGGAGATAATGTGTATGGAGCTGCTTCGGCAGCTCCGTCACAGTCTTGCTGCTTTCCTTGACTTTACCTGCAGGTTTCCGCAATTTGGGCAATACATAACTCTTCCAGCCATTTCATACCTTCCAGAGCTAGGGTTAAAATCATCCAGGACAACCAATCGTTCACCATATCCATCCGAATTGTATGTAACAGCCCTCATGTTGGTTCCACAGATATTACATTTCATTCCGTCCCCTCCGCCTTTGTCCCAACTTGCGACGTCACAAGTTCCGGCGCCGGTCCTTTTACGAACACCACCGGCGCCCAGTGGTCCGTCTTGTACGATATGTTCCGCTGCACCTTCGTCATGGTAAGCCCGGCCCCATCCATTAAATATCGCAGGGGATGCGCCGGCTCCCGGTGGACCACTCCCTCATGCAACAGCTCCGTCATCAGGTCAAAGGCTTCCGCATTCCAGCCACTCCAGAACACTACATGTTCGCAGACATCCGAACAGGACAGCAGTTTTCCTTTGTAGTCATAGCCCTTCTTCTCAAACAGCCACTGCAGTTCCGCATAGCTGGCCGATTCATTCTTGTTTATGTAGTCCACCACAATTTTCTTTATCTCTTCTTTATTCATGTTGTTCTCCCTTCTGTTGCGATATCGCAACTTTCGCTCTTATTTTATCCAGCAGCTCCATGTGTTTCTCCCGCCTTCGTTCCTCTATCTCCATGGACTCAGCCATACTGAGTGCTGCCCTTTCGGTACTGCTGGTCCACGTCCTGTTAAAGCTATCAATGCCGCCTTCATAGATTCCCACTCCCGGAAGAAATGGGCGCAGCTGCTTGGCGGCTCTGGGCTTCCGTAATTCCCGCAATGCTTTTGCATGTGTCTGCCTTACTGCCTCTGCAGTGACTCCATATGTTTTTCCGATTTCAGCCAGGGTCATGTCCTGCTGATACCGTTTCCGTATCACCTCCGGCTGCCGGTCCGGGAGAGCATCCACACATCCCCACAATGTATCCTTAAGCTGCCCGTCCTGGATCTGTTCTACAACCTCTCCCTCTACATCCGTATCATCCCCAGTCAATTCTCCCACGGTGGCATCCTCACCGCCTTCTATCCCCATAACTGGAGCATCCAGGCTGCCCAGGTGAATCGCCCGGGCATTCTCCTTGATTTCCCATACCTGCTCCAAAATAAGGTCCATCCCTGCTGCAATCTCAGTATCCGTGGGTTTCCTGCCATGCTCCATCTTAAACGATTGGCAAAACCGATTGTATCTCTGTATCTTCTCCTGGCAATGGACCGGCAGACGCAGGCAACTCCCATTCACCTGCAGGTAACGCTGCATCCCCTGCCGGATGTAATACGCTGCATAAGTCAGGAATTTGAACCCCTGGCCAGGGTCATACTTTTCAATGGCTACATGGAGGGCCAGGTACCCTTCCTGCTCCAGGTCCTCCACCTCTCCGCTGTTACGGTACTTCATGGCCACAGAATGAATGTAGTCCCTTACCTGCAGATAAAGCTGCTCCAAGTTCTTCTGTACATCCTCTCCAGCCTTAATCTGTGCCACAAGCTGCTCGTTTGTCATGGCAGTCACCCACCCTTCCATTTTTAGCAACCAATATGTTTATGTAGATTCGCTGCAGGAACTTAAGGTCATCAACATCCTTTAATGCGCTCATGATGCTTTTCCTGCATTCCCGGGCAACTCCTCTTTTATCTTCTGCTGCCCTATGGCCGGATTGTACCGGTGCAACTTCGTCCACGTCGCCCGGGGTCATCTGCAGCATCTCTCTAAGCTCCTGTAACTCCTCTATGGCTTTGTCGTAGCTTTCAAGCATCCGGTTGTGCTGATCCACTGATATACATATCATTCTCTGCATGCTGCTATCTCCTTCCTGCCTTCTGCAAGGCCTGCATAATATGCCCGGTTGGCCAAACTTACAATCGCCTCTGCCATCTCACGGTCTGTATCATCATGTTCCCCTATGGTCTTAAGCCACCTATCAACGAACTCTCCTTTATTAATTGGAAAAGTCATAACGTCACCTCTCCCCTTCTTCTCTTACGTTCATCCCTGATACCTTGAATACGCCCCAGATTGTAAACCAACGAACAAATGAAAGGGATATTCTTGCATCCGTACTCTTGAATCCAATGTTGAAATATCCTTGCCTCGTCCGTTCCAGCCCACCCTACTACGGGCTGATATTGAGAGATTTTCAATTCCTCTTGTATGTTCATGCCGTTGCCCCCATCCTTTCCTGCTTCACCTGAATCACTACATCAATAATATGGATACAATGGTCACGTATCTCTTTCGGTATCCCCTGTAATTCCAGTCCCGTTGCTTCATCTTCCTTAAATTCCAATAACTCAGCCACATCCATCTTATACAGTTCTGTTACCAATTCTCGGACTAAATCTTCATGCAGCATCATCAATCCTCTTTCCTTTCTGGCTCAGAGGTGCTATACTATAGTTGGTTGAACTTTGGTATAGCGCCTCCAGGCCTATGCTTGTCCTTAACTAATTGGCGTTAGTTAGGGACTTTTTTATTGTGCGTCTCACACCGGCGCCGCGGCTCACCAGTCTCAGCTCCGTCTTTGTTTCTTCCAACACCAGCCAGTTGTTTACCGCCAGGCCTGCCTTACTCATCAGCGCCTTCTGGTTCCGGGTCGGCTTCATTGCCCTGCTCCTGCCCATCCGATCACACCGCCTTCTGTAATCTTTCATCAAACTCATCTTGAGGACCAGGTTCATTACAATAAACATGCAAATCCCCCAGGACGTTCTGCCATTGAAGTAATAGTTCCGTCAGGTCCCAGTTCTGATAGTCCCACAGAAGAACGGCAACGTCCTGAGCATCCCCTATGGGCTTGTCTGCCGGCAGGCGCCTCAATCGTTCCATGGTATAGTAGTAATCCTTTGTCCCCCACTTCTCTCCGTCATATTCCTTCTTGACCGGGAACATCCTCAGCAACTCCAAAGGTGTCAGCCTGCCGATGGTATCCATGACCTGCTTTAGCTTCTGGTACCTGTTCTCTATCTCCAGGCAGGACTTATAGGCTTTTGTATGGTTAAACTCTGCAGGATTCTCTTTTCCATAGGCTTTGACCGCCAGGAATATGTATCGTGCCAGGTCAACTCCCTGTAGTCTTTCTATGCGGCGGGTACCGCCATGAATATCCGTAAAACATCTCAGGGCCTTAGTATATTTCCCGTTGCTCTCTACATGCGGCACAATTCCCGCTGTATTCCAGCTCTTCCAGGATTCCTTGATGAAAGGTACCAGTATCTGAAGCGGACCGGGGAACATCCTTAACATCTGGATTACAAAGGCAGTCCTCCTTGTCAGCTTACGCATCCTGCCCCAGAGCTTCCGGTTCTCTAACTCCGCTTTAAACAGCTCCGTGACGCCCTGCTCGTCGTCCTCTCCTACCTTATATACAAAGTTGTCCATAAGGTCAGCCTTAAGGTCTTTACTGCTAATCTTCCGTAAGGAATAGAGCATGTTGTTGACAGATATGGTCCAGTCACGACATCCCTTGATGATTTCATACATTTCATTCAGATATTCAGGCTGCAGGTACGCCTCCAATATCCCGCGGCAGGCCTCCATGCCATCGGCATCCACCTGTAATTTCCATGGGGATGGCTGAATCCGCAGGACATGTACTTTGTCCACCAGGCCTGCTGCCTCAATCCGGTCACAGCATGGCTTTGCATATAGCTCCATCCCGGCCTTGGCCATCAGTTTCTGTATGTCAAACAGCATGTCCGGAACATAGGTCCCATCCTTAATATGGCTCAATACCACTTCTTTGGTTTCTTTCTCCATTGTCCTCACCTCTCCTATATCATTCTTACCAGCTGGTCCACCTGCCAGCATTTGCACATATATGCCACCGTCATCAGTAGTAGCACGATGATCAGCGCCCAGTCCATCCGGCCGGGTTCCCTGTTTCTGTTCATTCCTGTTTCTCCCCTTCCTCTGGACGCTCCAGTTTCTCTCCGATTATCTTTTCTATTTTTGCCGGGTATATCCGAAACTCCCACATGGTCTTACCAGTTTTCTCTGGCGGGATTGCCAGCCCCAGGTCCAGGATGCCCCTGCGCATGTAATTCCGAATCTTTGCCGGTTTCATTCCCAGGACAGGGGCCGCTTCCTCAGGACTTAGCCATAGTCTTGTCACAGTATCACTCTCCTTCCATTACTTTATATTCCGATACACTCCTTCACAGCGGATTCACGTTCTTACCGCTTACAGCTGGACGGCTGCTGTGGATGGATGTAGTTGTCAACGTACTGCTTTTTAGATGAGCCATGATTTACATATCTCGATATACAACCGTGCACATCGTCTGCTTTCCTTTTGAATCTGTATAGGGAATCTTGGTGGGATAATAGTTTTCCTCCAGCCACTCCCTAACCTTTACAAGAACCGATGGCTTGTACTGGATGGTTACTCCATCATGACCATTCCTGCTGTAAGGTGTTGTCACAATCTCGCTCTCAGAAATCGTCAGTTTCTGTAATATCGCACTTATTGCCTTAGTATGTGGATTACCTTTTTCCGAATAGGCCCCAACCGCTTCCGCAAGGCTTGTGCAGTCATACAGCTTTGACATTGTTTCCTTATCAGTAAGGAGTGGTATCCTGATATCGTACCCGGCCTCTGCGTATATGCGCTTTGCCTCCACGGCTATGAACAATGGGTCAACACCTGCCCTGCTAAAAATGGTGTCGATTGTCTTAACCGTCATATTGACGGAGGCCCGGGATTCTTTCTTGAGCTTGTCCTTCTTTTCTTCCTTTGGCATCTCATAGGAACCATTCTTCCTCAGAGAGGGTAATACTTCCATGGCAAGCCACTGCTGATATTTCAGCGCCCGGTCATTTCCAGCTTTAAAACCCAGCATGTAAAACAGGGACTCCGGGACATAATCGTCTTTCCCAACTTCTTGGGAAAATCCCAGTTCCTTGCAATATCCGTTTAATGTCTCCCAGCGGATATACAATTTTCCCTTCTTTTCCTGCGTCCATCCGTATCCAACGGCCGTGTCCTCTGCATTTACAGAAATGCTGCCGTCAGGATTAAGGATGGTCCTCGCCTTAAACCCTAGTTCTTTCTTTTCAGAAATCTTAATTTCATTCATATTACGTTTCCTCCTTTTCTGACTCCTCCAACAACTTTTCAATTGGTACGCCCATTTCTTTCGCTACTTTTTGAATAGAATCAATCCTGGGATTAGAAGTTTTCCATCCTCTTATTGTAGCGTTACCAAGTCCACACCTTTTTTCAAAAGAGTAAAGTGGTATGTGGTTTTCTTTGCAGAACTGCACTATCTTATCGTACAGCAATTCAGCACCTCCTTTTCTATTAAAATATAAGGGATTTTTAGAGAAAAGCATTGACAAACATTAGAGAATAATCTAAAATATGAATTGTCAGAAACATATTTTGAGAGTATACTATATTTTATTTTATGGGTTTTCTCTAAATCCTGAATTCATTATATAGGCTATTCTCTAATTTGTCAATAATAATTTTATGGGTTTTCTCTAAAATCATAGGAGGCATTACGTGGATAGCGTTGAAAGAGTAAGACAAATATGCAAAAGCAAAAAAATTCCCATCTCAAAATTAGAAAAGGATTTAGGATATTCCAATGGTTATATTAGTCAGTTAAGAAAAGGTGTCTTCCCTTCAGATAGACTTATTAGTATTGCAAAATACCTTGGTGTATCAACTAATTATCTCATGACGGGAAAAGATGATTCGCAAGGCGATGGGAATCCTTATAGCGAACTGAAAGGTATATATCTCTCATATGCCAAGGAGGCCCAAGAGAGCGGTATTGACCCAGATGATATACGACTGGCTTTAGAAACTATCAGAAAATTGCGGGGGGATAAATAATAAGATATGGGTTTGTATTACAGTAAAGACGGGCTTTATAGGGAAGTAGAAAATCTCAAAGACTTCCTGGGAGTAGGTAGAATGTGTTATGGATTTGACCTTGTTCAAACGCTATTGCGTAGAGGTTTTCTACTTCAATCAGTTCCCTTTCAAACAAAAGGATTACGTGGAATGGCCATAATAGGAGATGCTAAACAGGATGATGTTATTTTATTGAACTGCAAAAGATCCCAAGAAGAACAAAATTTTGATTGTGGCCATGAGATGATACATCTTGCTTTACACAGATGTTTAAATCAAAAAACCTTTAATTGTTTCGATAAATTGCAAGCCAACCAAAATCCTTTTATAGAATGGCAAGCTAATGAGGGAGCAGCTGAATTTTTTGTTCCGTACCAAGTATTCCTACCGATGATTAAACGTTGCTTCGCTTATTTAAATACTTATAGAAATATCGAAAAATTCAAAAAAGAAATGGCCGATACGTTTCATGTGCCAGAAGCCGTTATCAACTATCGCATTGAAAACTTAAAGTATGAAACCGAACAGTATTTATCAGGAGTTCCTCTTGATAAATTAGAAATATTGTCTGCGAAAAAGCAATGTGAGCGAAATATACAAGTTCAGTCTTTAAACGATATATCAAACTCAGACTTATCAAGGCAATTTGAGACGTGGAAATTATCTTTTACAGGATAGTAAGTAGAAAGATATAAATATATAATGAATGTTATAAACAAGAATAAATATTTAGGAACATCTGATTAATTAGCCAATGGCTTTTTAATAAAAAATACATATGATTAGGGGGACTATAATTATGGGATTCTTTGATACCTTTAAGGGAAACCAGTACAAGGCTGAATTGGAACAGTTGAAACATGAACATGAAAGCTTGAAAGCATTAATGACTCCAGAAATGCAGGATGCTTTTATGTTAAAGCAGGAAATAGACAGGTTACAGTCAGAACAAATTAGCCATCAAAAACAAATTGATGATTTGAATTTGACTATTGCATCCAAAAATTCAGATATCAATGCTTTAGACAATGAGATTCAGCGAAAGAAAAAAGAAATAGTATGGATGGACGATGAAATCCTTGTCCAAGAGTTTGGACTGTATAAACCACAATTTGAGTTTGCTTCTTCGCTCGATTATAAAGAAAAGCTATCAGAAGTACGGGCCACTCAAAAGGAATTGATTAAAAATAAGCAGGCTGTTACAGGTAATACACAATGGGAAGTAAATGGCAGTGCAGCCAAAGGTAGAAAAATGGTATCTGATACTCAAAAACTTCTCCTTCGTGCATTTAATAGCGAATGCGATGAGTTGGTTTCAAAAGTCAAATATACAAATTTTGATGCATCGCTTGATAAAATTTATAAATCATCAGAGGCTATATCTAAATTAGGCGCCATTATGAATATTTCAATTACGCAGAACTATCTTAATTCTAAAGTGAAGGAATTACGGCTTGCTTTTGAATTTCAAACAAAAAAGCAACAAGAAAAAGAAGAATTAAAGGCTGCAAGAGCAGAACAAAGGGAACAAGCAAAAATTCAGAAAGAATTAGAAGAACAGCGTCGTAAAATCGAGAAAGAGCAAACTCATTACCAAACGGCTTTTGAAAAACTTCAAATGCAACTTGAGCTCAATCCGGATAATCCGGATTTATTATTAAAAAAGGCCGAATTGGAAAGCCAACTTTCCGAAATTGATAAAGCTCTCAATGACGTAGATTATAGACAAGCTAATATGAGGGCCGGATATGTCTACATAATTTCCAATATTGGAGCGTTTGGTGAAAATGTGTATAAGATTGGAATGACGCGTCGTTTAGAGCCGCAAGAGAGAATTGATGAATTAGGTGACGCTTCTGTTCCATTTAATTTCGATGTGCATGCAATGATATTTTCTGACGATGCCCCTGCTCTGGAGGCAGCATTGCACAGGGCTTTTGAAAATAGGAAACTAAATATGGTCAATCAAAGGCGAGAATTTTTTAATGTAACATTAGATGAGATAAAAGAAGTGGTAAAGAAAAATTTTGACAAAACTGTAGAGTTTATTGATGTGCCAGATGCCGAGCAATACCGTATAAGTATGAGAATGAAAGAAATATCATAAATGGCTATTGACAGTAAAAAGCCCCAGGAGCCACAAACTCCCAGAGCTTTTCACATAGATTTTCTCTTACCGGACACCCCGGAAGATATAATCAACATAGACACTTGGATTATATCATTCCTGGAGCGTCCTAGCAAGGGGCGTATTTTTTATACCAAAAAATCAGTTGCGATATCGCAACGGAAAGGACTGATACCATGCCAACACGAAGCAAACACCCTAGACTCCCCAACGGTTATGGTTCTATCCGTTACCTGGGAAAGAAACGTAAAAACCCTTACGCCGTCCATCCCCCAGCAGACATCGACGGAAATCGGCCCCAGGCCTTATGCTATGTTGATACCTGGATGAAGGGATTCATCGTATTGACTGCTTACAAAGCCGGCACCTACGCCCCAGGTATGGAAGCCACTCTGCTGCTCCCGGATGAAACCAAACAGCTCGATGATCTAACACGGAAACTCCTGGCTGATTACAACCGCGTCAAGGGAATTGAACCGGACGAGCCGGAAAAGACCTTCTCAGAGGTCTACGAGACCTTCTACATGGATAAATTCTCCGAAGGCAATAAATACTCTAATGCAACCAAATATTCAATTAAGGCCGCATATAAAAACTGTGCGTCCCTCTACGATAAATTATTTAGCTCCCTCCGCACAAAAGACCTGCAGGATAACCTGGATGCGTGTAATCTAAAATATGCCAGTCTGGAACTTATCAGGAACCTGTACAGGCAAATGTATAAGTACGCTGACAGTCAAGGATGGTGTTCCAATATTTATAGCCAGTATGTTAAAATCAAACGGGATGACGATGATGATCATGGTGTGCCATTTTCAGATGCAGACCTGAAAATCCTGTGGGATAACAAAACAAATGAAACCGCTGAGATGCTTCTCATCATGTGCTATTCCGGATGGCGTATATCAGAATACATTGGCCTAGAAGTAAATTTGCAGAAAAAGTATTTTATGGGTGGAATAAAAACGGAAGCCGGTAAAGGACGTATCGTACCAATTCATTCCGGTATTCTCCCTTTGGTTGAACGCCGGATAAGCAAGTATGGGAAGCTCCTTCCGTGCAACGACAAAGATTTCAGAAAGCAAATGGATGAGCTACTAAACCAACTTGGAATTCCAGGTAACCCCAAACATACACCACATGACTGCCGGCATACATTTTCCATGTTGTGTGAAAAGTATGAGGTAAAAGAAAACGACCGTAAACGGATGATGGGACACTCATTCAAGGCCGATATTACCAACAAGGTTTACGGCCACCGTGACATAGAGGATCTGCGAAAAGAACTAGAAAAGATAACCATTGATTTGTGACTTTATTGTGACCAATAAACCCTAATAACATGGTAGAAAGCGGTAGGAACCAGAAGTTACAAAAACGGCGCAAACCCGCATAAAACCTACCATTTTAGTCCCATTTCTTATGCAAATCATACCATTCTAAATACAGCCTGATATTAAAGTATCGTTAATATTCCTCCCATCCCGTTGACATTGTCCCTTTATCCTCATATAATTCCAGCAGGACAGGATATTTCCATATACAAAACATCAGAAGGGAAATGACATACATATGGACGCCACCGTCAACGACGATGACCAAATTTTCACCCAAAAACCACGCTTCATATGTTTAAAAGAAAAGGCATGACCCGCATTCATACACATGGATGCGGGCAATGCCTTTTTCTTTTGAAATAATACTGCCAAACAGATAAAAGAGGAGGAATCATTGTGAGTATTCATTCGTTTTTCAGTCTATTAGGAGGACTGGCATTATTTTTGTACGGTATGCAGATGATGAGCACCAATCTGGAAGCCGCAGCCGGAAGCCGCATGAAGCAGATTCTGGAGCGGCTGACTGCCAACCGGTTGTTAGGCGTGTTCGTGGGAGCCGGAATCACTGCTATCATCCAGTCCTCATCCGCCACAACCGTCATGGTGGTAGGCTTCGTCAACTCCCAGCTCATGACGCTCAAACAGGCTGTCTGGATCATCATGGGCGCCAATATCGGAACCACCGTGACCGGCCAGCTCATAGCCCTGGACATCGGGGCCATCGCGCCGTTGATTGCATTTGCAGGTGTTGCCCTGATTCTTTTTGTCAAACAGAAAAAGGTCCAGTTTGCCGGTGGTATTATTGCAGGTCTGGGTATCCTCTTTCTCGGCATGGGAATGATGAGCGCGGCAATGATACCGCTGCGCGATTCCCAGCATTTTGTCAATTTGATGACAAAGTTTTCCAATCCCTTTCTGGGTATTCTGGCCGGAGCAGCTTTTACTGCTATCATACAGTCCTCTTCTGCATCTGTTGGTATCCTTCAGGCTTTGGCTGTAAGCGGATTAATCGGACTGGACAGCGCGGTCTTTGTCCTGTTCGGCCAGAATATCGGCACCTGCATCACGGCAGTCCTGGCCTCTATCGGGGCAAACCGCGACGCGAAACGGACCACCCTGATTCACCTGATATTCAATGTCATTGGCACAACTGTGTTTACCCTGATCAGCCTGGTGTCCCCCTTTACACAGTGGATGGCCTCGTTCACACCGGACAATCCCGCGGCGCAGATTGCCAATGTACATACACTGTTTAACATTGTCACAACCCTGCTTCTGTTGCCTTTCGGCACACAGCTTGCGCGGATATCCGAAAAGCTTCTGCCTGATAAGCCGCAGAAAACAACGGATGAGGAGCGCTGGTTTGAGGATTTGCTGGCCTCCGAACATGTACTTGGCGTATCAGTCATAGCAAGGAAGCAGCTGAATGAGGACATCAGCCGGATGCTTGCTCTGGCGGCCTCCAATGTTGAAACCAGTTTTCTGGCTTTTGAGCACAGGGATGAATACGAATTGGAGCAGATTCAAAAACGTGAGGAAGAGATTGATCTTTACAATGCCCAGTTATCCAGAAGGATTTCCAGGGTCCTTGCAGTGGAAAATTCCCCGTCTGAAGTAAATGCGCTTAACCGCATGTTCTCCATCATCGGAAATGTGGAGCGCATCGGCGACCATGCAACAAATATTGCCGGCTATGCCCGGACCATGATGGAGCGCAGGCTGGAGCTTTCTTCCCAGGCATCGGTTGAACTGGCCGATATGAGGACCTCCTGCATGCGCGCCGTAAACCTGATTTGCAGCGCCTGCTGCGTTGATTTCACTTTTGCTCCAGAGCAGGAATCTCCAGATAAACGCGGCTCTCTGACGGAACATGACGCTCCGGCAGAACATATATCCTTACCGCAGCACGCCTCCCTTCTGGAACAGGCCCTGCTGCTGGAACAAGACATTGACAGCCGGACCGCCCGGTACCGCTCCAACCAGATTGAACGCATGCGAAAGGGGAAATGCCATGTGGAGACTTCCATCCTGTATTCGGAAATCCTGACCGATTATGAGCGCATTGGCGACCATGCGTTCAACATTGCCCAGGCACTTGACAAGCTGGATGAAAATTAACATGCAGATTCGTTTCCCGCAGCAGTCACTAAGCTTCCGGCGGCAATGCCTGCTTCTTCCGGCGTTTTTTATGTTCCTGAAGATAAAATGATTGAACGTAGGTCAACGAACAAAGTCATTGAAAGAAAACGTATTGCTATGCTATAATCAATGTATCCGTATAGGGCGGGGGCAGTTCATACCATCAGGTATAAAAGTCAATCAGAATATAACTGGTTAGAACTGGAATAGTAAGCCTATACACACTTAAAATGTGTGCATGGGCTTTTATATTTTGCAGAAAGGCGTTCCAAACAATGAGCAGCATAGTAACTACATCTATTGTTTCATTTATCAGTACCAACATAGATAATATTTTTGTCATGATGGTGCTCTATGCCAAGGTTGACGAAACTTTTAAAAAGAAATATGTTGTCATTGGGCAATATCTTGCTATTGGCATACTGACAGCAATAAGCCTGTCAGCCGCTTTCGGCCTCAACTTTGTTCCGCAAAAATACGTCGGTCTGCTCGGTTTTATACCGATTGCTTTAGGCGTCAAAGAATGGATATCATACAAAAGACTTGCCCAAAACAAATCCAATCGTAAAGAATTTCCGTTGGAAACAGAAAAAACCGAAGCTGCCCACCCCAACAAGCTGCAGAATATATTGCGGAATGTAACATCTATGGCCAGTAAAATCGTAAAGCCTGAAATTTTAAGCGTTGCTCTCGTAGGCGTGGCAAATGGAGCTGATAATATTGGCGTTTATATTCCATTGTTTACTGGCTATTCATCAATACAGGTCATTATAACTATCATAGTGTTTGTTTTAATGATGGCGGTTTGGTGCTTCCTGGGAGAAAAGATAACCGATTTCCCCAAGATAAAAGCAATCATTCAAACGTATAAGTATTTTGCCGTACCGGCTGTCTTTGTTGGACTTGGTATATACATCATTATCAAAAGCGGGTTAATAACGTGATATAAACAGCTTTATACCTGATTGTAAAAGTCATGCCATTTATAATATCCTGGACTCAGCAGATCTGCAGATATAAAATTAAAAATACCAAGAGGAAGCATTATGTTATATCATAAAGATGTAGACGGCAACCGCGAATATATCCATATTTTCCATGAGGATAAATT
>OGGX01000912.1_pt1 | contig 14254 bp, 6 predicted proteins | sample 1571331 | NCBI WGS metagenome assembly OGGX01 (sample SAMEA2582056, study PRJEB24529) | metagenome | biome: Human gut stool | place: China | collected 2011
CCACCCTAATAATCCAATCCAAAGGATGATTTGAGGATCTTTATTTTAAATTCCATTTGATAAAATAGTCTCCATTCATTATTTTGGAACGAATGTCTTCAGCATTGCCAGTAGTTTCGTACTTTTCCGAAATATACTTCGCCATGAAACTATTATCATTATAACGTTTTGCCATACGAATCATAGCCGGATAAACTTTTCCTTCGCATGCCATTTCCAGCATCATTTCTTTCAATATTTCTTCGTCATTGTTTTGTACATTAGATGTGAAAGTACGTGCTCCTAAGTTACTATAGCTTACTTCTACTCCACGAATCCCTCTGTCACCATATTTACGACTACCAATACCAGTTGTCCCGTTTGAATAATAATATACAGTACTATTATTCGTCCAATGAGGAGTAATACCATACCAATTGCCGGAATAAGTACCTTCCTCATCAATATCAAACTCACTAGAGTAGGCATTGACTCCTACATTAATTAGTGCGTCAACTACAGATCTTCTACCTAATTGATTGAATGCTTCTGCCAACATAAAATAAAGGTCTGCACCGCGGTAGGTATATACGAATACATCATCGCGATAAGCGGTACGTACAGGTTTAGAAGTTGGACGGAATTTGCTGATAACCCATTTACCATTGTATTCAGATACTGTGTAACCCATTCTGAAATCTTTATCTTTACTACCCAGCGGACCGAAGTCATTATCTCTGAAACGTTCTACAGCGACCTCTGCCGGTGCCAGCCAATATTTATTCGGATAATCAGAGTCGAAATGCTTCAGCAGACTGTTTGTCTGCCTGTTTTGATAGTCATACATAATTGCTGACGCCGATTCATAATCATACGGAGTCTCGTTATTAAAGAAATTGGTATAATGACTGAACAACATATCATTACGTAAGAAAGCGATAGATTGATTGGTAGTACTTTGGTAGATACTGTTCATCTTATTAAGTATCAAGTTGACACATTGTTGGTATCTACCTAACCACAAACAAATCTCTGCATATAGAGCATAGTAAGGAGGAGTCATCATATCCCAGCGGCGATATTCACTATTTGCCAGCTCCGTATCCGGGTCTACCCAGTCTTTCCATGCTGTTTCGTAAGTTCCGTCAATATTGTCATAACCAATATCTAGCAGATTCTTGCAAGCTACCATCGTTTCGTCAAGATTCAATATGTCAAACTGTGACAAATCTCTCAACGAAGTCATTGGTTTATCCACCCATGCTACTTCTCCGTAGATTTTAGCGATCGTCATAAACATCCATGCCTTGACACGCAGCGTGCTGCTGACCAATGCTTTATAGTGGCTTTCATTAATAGAGTTCTTTTCTTCGTATGTTTTCAATTTCCGAAGATAATCGTTACAGGCATTTATTACTTCGTAGAATCCAGAAGGATCTGCATATGAATTACCACTTAAATCATCATCGTAATTGTACAAGTTGTAGAGTTCAGTGGGTGCCGTTGCAGTCGGCACCACCATTTCTCCCCGAAGTTCATTCAGATAAATCACTTTGTCTCCAATGGCTTGCATTTTAGTCATGATACCAATGTAACCGGAGTACATCTCACTTTCTTCTGATATATAATCCTCATTATCCAGGGTAACATCTGTATCAGGATTGAAGAAGTCATCGCATCCTCCCAATAAAGTAACCGCCAGTATGAAAGCGGCATTTAATAATATCTTTTTCATCTTCATCATTAGAATTTCAAGTTAATACCCAGTTTGACAGATTTCGGTTGCATCACTTTCGCATAATCAAATCCTTGTGTAGCATTGCTGCCAGATGAATAAGCGAATTCCGGATCCATACCCAAATATTTGGTAGCGGTCAACAGGTTTTCTCCTGTCACATAAATTGTTCCTGAACGGAAAAAATTCCAAACTGGTTTGTCGAAATTATAGCTTAACGTAATACTCTTCATGCGTAGGAAAGAAGCATCTTCAATCCAACGGGAAGAGAAGTTGTTATTGCCGATAGCATCTCCATAGCTAGCGCGTGGAATATTGGTAACCTGTCCTTCTACATTCCAACGGTTGGTCACTGCTACACTTTGGTTAGAGAAAGAAGAAACTGATTCCAGTGTCCTTCTTACCGCATTGTATGCCTCATTCCCTTTTGAATAAGAAAATTCGGCCGCCAGTGCGAAATGCTTATAACGGATATTGGTATAGAATCCTCCAAAGTAATCAGGAGTGGCACTACCCAATGATACATAATCTTTAGAATCGATGCGTCCGTCATTATTCTGGTCTACATAACGTACATCACCAGCACTATATGCTTGATTACTGCTGTTGGTCAATGCGGCTTCACTCGCTTCCGCTTGGGTAGAGTAGACGCCATTTGCTTGCAATCCGTAAAATTCGTATGGATTTCCACCTACACGACTTACTATCATCGAACCATCACTTCCTACAATCCACTCAAAGTTACGCATACGGATGAGAGAAGCCTGCAATGAAAGTTCTACTCCGTTGTTATCGATTTTTCCGACGTTTGCATAGTAGGCAGATGTTCCGTAGATAGCAGATTTTCCAATGTTCATGATTACATCTTTGCTTCTGCCACGATAATAATCTACTCCCAAACTGATACGGTTTCTCAAGAAAGAGGCATCTAAACTTAAATTCATCTGCGAGGTTATCTCCGGTTTCAAATGTGTGTTCGGTATTTGGGTACGAATAATACCCGATACAGCCATATACGGTAAACTACTATAATAAGATTTTCCATAATTGGAAGAGAAGCGACTGTTTCCTGTCAGGCTGTATTCTGCACGCAAATCCAGACGGGTGATCCAATCCTTGTCTATAAGGAAAGACATATTCTTCGCCATCCATGTGATTCCGCCTGATGGATAAACCCGAAAATGGTTGGTGTATCTTCCGTTTGCGGAAGAACCGTCGATAGACATATTCAATGCAGCATTCAATACATGATTATAAGTATAGTCAACGTGACCATAAATATTAGCCCAGTTCCATTTATTCTGATAACCGGCGAAATAACGGCCTATAGCATCAGCCGAACCCAGTACTTGATAGAAGTCATTGGTTGTGTTGCGCGCATAGGCCCCATCGTATTCCTGCAAAGTAGTCAAAATTTGCACTCCTGCCATAGCATTCAAAGCATGGCGGCTACTGAATTGTTTATTGTAGCGCGCATTTAGGTTATAAAAATAATTAGTCGTTTCGTTTACGCCTTCCCGGATTGTATTTTCTTCAGTACCGAATGCGTCTGTAGTAGGAACGATAGTAAAATCGGTTCTGCCTGGAACAAAAATATGCTCCTTATTATAGTTGTAGTAAAGACCGAAGGCACCACTGAGAGAAAAACCTGGAAATATTTTATAATTGAAACCAGCTTTAACATTTACGTCATATTGGCGACTGTTCGCATCCAGATTATTGACAATAGCTAATGGGTTACTTACAGCAAAGTCCATATTTTTGCTGATTCCATAATAGTATTCAGAGTAAATCGGAGTAAATTCTCCGTTATCTACTTTCTGGTAGGGAGCAAGCAGTGGAGATTGTGCATAAGCAGCAAGCAAAGGGTTGGTACGAACATTCATCCCTTGTTCTTGATAATTACCGTTGATATATGCCAATCCGACGGTAGCATAGACTTCAAAATTCTTGCTGACCAAGAAGTTTCCGTTCAACTGTGTATGATAGCGGTTCTGTTGAGTACTTTTCAATATTCCATCCTCTTTAGAGTAGCCCAGAGACAAGTCGTATTTGGCGATAGCATCACCACCTTCTACTCGAAACAGATTTTCTGTCACAAATCCGCTCCGGTAGATTTTATCTTGCCAGTTCGTATTGTTATTGTAGTAGTTGGCATATCTGCTGTTGGTAGGGTCACTCATGAAAGGGAATTCGGTAAAGAACTCATCCATGTTCCCGAAATAACTCATTCCCATGTCTGATAGGAAAGAGCGGTAATCTATACCATTCAGCAAGGGCATACGTTTGTTGTTCCAGTTAATACCAAACTGACCGTAATAACTGATTTCAGTGTTCATGTTCTCCGATGTGGCACCATCCGTTTCAATCAGAATGACACCATTAGCACCCATAGAGCCATATAAAGCCGCTTCCGCACCTTTCAATACGGTGATATTTTGAATATCATTGAGGTTGTAAGCCTGAAAGATGTTACGGCTCAATCCATTAATCAATGGTGAATCATTTACGTCCGGTATATAAGGAACACCATTGATAACTACCAACGGTGCATTGTTACCCACGAAAGAACGTGTTCCACGAAGATTAATGAAACTTCCCTCTCCTGGCATACCGCTGCCGCGAGTCACTTGCAAACCTGCAATCTGTCCAGCCAACGCACGGTCTATCTTCATACCCGCAGGTACGAAATCCTTTTTAGTGATATTCTCCGCAGATGTAGTCACTTCGTTCGTTTCAATACGGAAAGGCAATACTGTTGTTTCATTATATTTGTATTCCGATTCAGGAATCATAATGATCGTCATCTCCTTACGATTATCCACTGCTTGAAGCACTGTATAATATCCGGCAGCCCAAACTGAAATATTGGCTTTCCGCAAACTCTTGCATTCTATTTGAAATACTCCGTTCTTGTCCGTAGTGACATCTTCGCTTCCGGTGACAGACACCACCGCACCCTCAACCGGAATATTAAGGGTGGATAATACTTTTCCGCTTATTTTACCTTGTTCCTGCGCATACAGATCGACAGCAAATAGGCAAACTAACAGGGTGAAAAACAAAATTTGTATCTTTTTCATGTTGTCTTTATTTCATAAGATTAATAACAATCCTTGTTTGGTCGCAGACACCAATGATATAATGCTGCTTCAGATAAATTGGAACCTGATCCACTAAGACGTATTATAATTTCACTGGCTTCGTCGCCCGGAATAGTAACTGTACCTACAGCACCTCCATCACGATCATATTTTGATTTATTTTTAAATCCCTGCGCAACAGCTTCATCTATTCCTTCCGGATATCCACCTCCTGCACGATCATAGTGGTAAGCAGATGCATTATTAAGCACCGATTGTGAAAGAGTGGTTACAGGAATTTCTTCTCCATTCTTGATAATTGAAACGGCAATCGCTCCTAAAGTTTTCTTTTGTCTGAACCCCATGGTGAGTGTATATGTTCCAGGAGGAATCTTATAAGGAGTAGCTACGTAACGGGTTCCCACTGTTTCACCTCTAAACGGAGTATAATCAAGTGTATATGTTTGATTATCAGCATCTGTCAAGTTAAAATAGAGAACTCTGTAATATATAGTGGGGAATCCTAATGCTGCCCATCCTGCGCAGTTCGCTTCATCCGTCTCACTAATCTTGTTAAATGAAAGATTGGTAGTCTTGAAATACGTATCTTTATCATCGGCACTCAGATATTCGTAATTTCTGAAAAGTTCTTTAAGGCGATAAATCAATACGTTAGTAGGTATCTTCATTTCAGTGACATGGTAGGCTATTCCGTTACTCATAGATATCGGGTTGTCAAGATCTACTTTCTGTACAGTCGTGCGCCATTGTTTACTGAATACAGAAGTCAAATCCTCATTGCTTTCAAAATCGGCTTTGTCATAGATCTTATTAAAGAAAGCCGATTGAAATATCCAGTTTTCCAGAATACTATCTGCACGTGTCATATTCCAGCTTTCCAGATTCTTCCGTGCTACGCTTAATGCGTTATTGACTACGTCATTGGACGGTATTAACATGGTAGCACTGAGATTTTCGGACATGATGTCAAACTTTACCTTTTCAAAATAAGGAGCTCTTACGGTAAATACCGAGTCATATACGGTATTGCCAGTATTGTCTACTCCTACCACTTTACTTGCGTCTCTGTCAAATGTCAAAACATTACGTGACAAGATCATCTCACGGAAAATAGAATAATCTTCACCTAGATTTTCAATGATCTCATACATGCTTCTCGGAGCATTGATAGCCTGATCTAACAAATACAGATACCCATTAGTCAACTTAATTACCCGGGTTACAGTTGCATTGTTGAAACGAATACCGGTAGCCGCTCTTGTTTCGGGAGAAGCAACAGAAATATTCAGATACTTACCGCTCCACATCAAAAGACGTTGTCCGTCTTCCAGGTTGGAAGGTGAGATAGAGGCATCAGAGATATAGGTCTGGGCAGTGTATATAGGATCATCCCCTACTGCAATGCTTGACTCCACTGCTAGAATGGTGTACATCTGTTCTTTCGCCAATAATTGGTCCACCATGCCCGTTTCGTTAAACAGCTGGTACATATTGCTTAAAGAGGATTCTTGAGCCAAATAATCTGTAAGGGATTCATTGACTATGGAAATCTCCGTATTATTAACCGTGCTGGCGTTTTGGGCATAATGCTCATCCCATGTGTTAGTACAACCGCTCCCTATCAATCCGATAAGGGCAACGCCGAGTATATATTTTCTTGCTTTCATGGTTTATTCGTCAAATATGGGTTCAAATTCTAAATAATCTAAGTATATACGATAGTCGGATTTATCACTAGCTGCAGGATCAGTCAATATCAGTCTGAATGTGTGAGTAGAGTTTTCTGTAAATTCTATCTCATCATAAATCACATCTTCATAACATCCCAACTTATTGCTTTTAAGAGTAGTGGTTGAACTGGTATACGGTGCACGTGTAACTGAATGTTCTCCGTCAAAGCTAAAAATCATTTGTCCTCCGTTACTTCCGCTGCTTTTTGTTCTAATAAAATCCATAGATGTAGCATAACCAAAGTGTAATGTTACTTTGTATTTTCCCTTGATAATAGACGGCGTTTCCATTGAGATCCAACCTGTATTACCAATGTTCAACATCAGAAAGTCATAATTGCGGGCAGTTTTCCAGTCATTATTCGTCCGAGTAGTAAAATAGGTAATATTATAATATTTATCAAAAGCTCCTGATGGATTCTTTAGTTCATATTCATAACAATTGAGTTCTGAGATGTCACATTTCTTCTCTGCCGTTCCAAATGATTCCTGAAATTTAATCCCCTCCTCTCCATGACCGTCTGCAATCCAGTCTTTGATAGCAGAGAAATTACATACATCAAACAATACTGTTTCCGGTTTTACATCCGCAATCGGCAGGTAAGTGGAAACCTGATGAATATAGCCGTTCTTAGCTTGCAAATTACAAGCGTCTTCCACAAAGACAGCTTTATTTGCTTCGTCCTGATAGTTCAAATAGAATTTTCGATCTTCCTCTTGACTTATTCTTACCACATTTCCTTTGCACGATGTATTCCATATCTTAGAAGTCGCATTTTCACTGTCGAAACTCTGCAAGTTGTTCAAGTCATAACTTCCGGTCAGAATATGATAGGCTACATATTTATACAATGCATTCTCCGGATTAGTATAGTCGCTACTTGCTCCCAACAGTTGTGTTAAATCAGCCAGATTATTGACACCTGCATCATGGAAGACATCGTCCGTTACAGCCAACAGTGTATAATTACGTTTCTGCTTGATAGTTTGTCCCTGATCATTTTTCAGTTCATCATAGATAATGTTCAACTCGGTTCCCCACCCCGTCGCATCTAAAGCGGACTTTAAGAGGGTATAAGGACGTCCGCTTTCGGATATCCGGGCATATACGCTTTCAGTAAGCGGAGTTAGCGTATTTCCCAATACATATACGTAACCGTTGGATACCGGATTTGCAAATTCAAGCACATGAGCTTCACTGTTCAGATAAACAGACCGCATACCACCACCGCCATTTTCCGCACTTCCGAATGATACCATCAAAACATCGTCAGAAACGGTTCTTTTAGCTAATGCACCTTCCTTCTCAATAAAAGTTGCTTGATTGATGGTATCTTGTATAATATGATAAGATACCAAATTACGCGCATATTCTGTTCCCAACTCTTCAATGGAAGAAACCCCTCTTCGGGTGTAAAACTCCTGTACGGCCGTATTGTTGGGGACGAAAAGAGTGAAGCGTTGGGTAGCCTGATTCACCGCATTGTATAAGTCCGCATATTTCATGATGTGAATCCATTCGGAAAAGTCTTCCGATCTGCTGGATAAATAAGTTGCGGCAGGCTGTGTGTCGAAGACCACGAAAGTGTCTCCATCATACGGATCATTACAAGCTGCACATAAAACGATGAGCAGCATCCAGTATATTTTTTTTAATTTTTTCATCGTATATCGTTATTTAATTATTCATAATAAGGATTTTGTGTCAATAACGAGTTGTTGAATATATCTTCAGCAGGAATTGGCAAATACCAAGCATTATCATTATCCAGAACAGAACTCAGCCATTTATTTTCCGCTGTAAGGTTGTTCTCCATAATGATTGCTTTAAAGCGAGCTTTATACTTGAAGTTTTGTTGCTTGCCGTAGCGCAATAGGTCATACCAACGTTTGCCTTCTGCAGCAAACTCCATGTCGCGTTCATCCAATAGCATCTCCAATAACATTTCTTCAGTAGCTTCGTTGATATTGTCCGCACTGACTTCACTTCGTGGGTTTAGCTCTGAACGTTCGCGTATTTGATTAATGATAGACAATGCCTCTGTCCAGTTGGCGGAACCGCCGATACGAATCAGTGCCTCCGCTTTCATCAACATTACGTCTGCCATACGATAGATAATATAATTGGCATCCTGAATGGTACGTACGGCTTCCCGGTCAGCAACTCCCATTCCTGAATATTTCCAGATAATGCCGTTGTCCGGATAGCTAGCATAAGCAGTACCGGCAAATGAACCATAATAAGTGCGGCTTATTTCATCTCCTCTATGTTGTGTGTATTCTTCTATTAAGCGAAGAGTCATCGGCTCAGAATACATATATGAGTCTATTGTAACATCAGTGCCATAAGGGAAAACCTTGGATGGGCTTCCGCTTCCTTGTGCATAATTGGTTTCGTCATATTGTATTTCAAAGATAGATTCGTTACTGTTACCGGGATAGAACATATTGAACCATTGTCCGGGTGTCGACATAAATACTGGTCGCATAGCGGCTGTAGCATTGATTAGGTAATCAGCATACGTGACACATTCTTCGTATTCTTCTGCCCAAAGGCAAGTTTCCGCCATCAGTGCGTACAATGCCCATTTAGTGGCACGCCCTTTGGTAGCCCATGTTCCATCAAATGTTTCTTTGGCAGCATTAGTTGCTAACGCTGCACGTACGTCGCTTTTTATCAATTCCAAAATCTCCGTTTCGGATGACTTGGCTACGTCATTAGGCATGGCATCGTCTACGTAGGGTTCGGTAATCAAGGGCACCTCCCGGAAGTTACGTACCAGATACAGGTATGACAGTCCGCGTAGGAAATAAGCTTCCGTCAGATGTGAGTTCATTCTCGATTCATAATAACTTGCATCTTTGTCCATCACGGTCGGTGCATATTTTAACACAGCATTCGCCATACCGATCACTTGGTAGAAGGTACCCCACTGAACAGTTGATGTACTGGGCAACACCTGAAAGTTCTGAATCAGACCGGTTTTTGTTCCTCTACCGGGAACAATGACGGAACTCCCTCTCAATTCTCCCCAGTTGATGATATAGGGGACACAAGTACGCAAACGACTGTATCCCTGTGCGAGAATGGCTTCCACATCTTCAGAAGACTCCCAGTACATATCGGTAGATTGCTTATCTTTGGGCAGAATATCAAGCCAATCGCTGCATCCGCTCATCAACAAACTTCCGGATAGTAACAATATAGTAAATATCTTTTTCATGTTCGTAGATCTTTTAAAAACTTAAATTAAAGCCGGCAACAAGCTGAATAGAAGCCGGTGTAGTAGCACTATCTCTGGCATATGTGTTTTCGGTCTTCACTTCCGGATCCTGACCGGTGTATTTAGTCCAAGTAAAGAGGTTGTATCCGGTGACATATACATCAATATTACTAAATCCCCAACGCTGAATTATTTTCTTCGGCAAACGATAATTGAACGACAAAGATTTCAAACGCAGGTAAGAAGCATCTTCCACAAAGCGGTCAGAGCCCAGTGTGTTGTATCCTTCTCCATAGAGTGCACGCGGAATATCTGTCTGATCACCTTCGTTGCGCCAACGTCTAAGGACAGCCGTACTTTGATTGTCAATTCCGCGCATGGACTCATTGTTTAAACGGGTAGAGTTGACTACATCCTGTCCATAACGTCCGTAAAAAATAGCAGACAGCTTAAATTGCTTATAGCTGACATTAACACCAGCACCTCCGGTGAATCTCGGATTAGAGTTACCTAAATAGACAATATCATATTGGTTGATGACACCATCATGATTTATATCCTCGTAGAGAGCATCTCCGGGAGCTATGGTAGCTGTTCCATTCCGCATAACAATCGCATTGCCGGAAATATCTTTCATCACGTTGCCATCGGCATCACGTGCATACGTGGCATCTTTATTTTGACAAACGCCTTTGTAACGATAACCATAGAAAGAACCCATCGGACGTCCTTCTTCTCTACGGTATGCATATTCACCATTGTTGAAGGTATAGTTTTCTTCGGTATAGTTATCCGGCATTTCCGTAATCTTGTTCTCGTTGTGGGCGATGTTGAAGTAGAATCCAACACGCCAGTCTCTGTTTTCAAAAGGGACTGCATCAACACGGAATTCCCACCCTTTATTCGTCATCTTTCCAGAATTCATGTAGCTGACTTCATAACCATTTCCATAACCGATACTAGTTGGCATTTTAACTTTCTTTTGCAACAGATCTTTGATATATTTCTGATAGACATCGACCGTAAAGCGGAGTTTCCCTTTTAAGAAAGAAGCGTCCAGACCTGTATTATATTCAGTGGTTGTTTCCCATTTCAAGCGATTGAGCTGCATGGTGCTCGGGGTAATGGCACTCATATCCATGTAATTGTCACCGGAGGCGTATGAACCCAGATAGAGCGAAGCACCGGAGGCAGCATTTCCCGTCTGTCCCAAACTGAAGCGAAGTTTAAACTCATCCATCCAGTCGTTCGAGAAGTCCATGAATTTCTCATCTGCCAGATGCCAAGCGACACCGACAGTAGGGAACAGACCTAAACGTTCCGATTTACCCATAGTTGAGTTGCTCTCCAAGCCCAAAGAAGCATTGACGATATAGCGGTTCAGCAAAGTATAGTTCATTAAAGCTACCCCATTGATGCTACGTGTCTTAGAATCTCCGGAACTAATTTTACGTACGGCACTTCCGATAGTAGGGTCGGCAAGACCGGAAGAAGCATTACCGGAAGTTTCACTTCCATAGCTGGATTTTGTCGTTTCCACAGTACGGAACACGCCGGTTGCAATGATGCTATGCTTATCATTCCAATTTTTGCGGTAGATCAACTTGTTCTCCGTATTGATGGTCAATTGATCAGAAGAAGTATCCGTACTGCGGTTTGCATTGCTATCAGTCCAAGCAAGTCCGGTAGCTACTTGCGGCAAGAACATACGTCCTTTCGTATTACGGATATTCATGTTGACATTACCCCAGTAAGTTAGTCCATTCAATATGTTATATTCAATGTTGAAGTTCATCTTACTTTCCCGCTGGATGGTTTTGTTGACACTCTCATTCGCCATAGCGATAGGATTGTAGTATCGACTTTTCTTGCTGTCAAAAGCCGGGTCTAATGTGGAATTTTCGTTATGATTGAAATACTGTGAAGTATAATTTCCAGTTTCATCGTCAATATAATAAGGAGATTTGTTCGGTGCTTTGCGGAAAGCCTCTGTACGTACATTGTAATAGTTATTGTTTCTCGTAGATTGAACAAAAGAAAATTGCGTTGTGAAAATTAGCTTGTCAGAAAACTTGTAACGCACGTTCAACGAGGAGTTCAAACGGCTGAAGTCAGTTCCAACAGTCGTGCCGCCTTCGTCCAGATAGCCTAAAGAGAAACGATAAGTCGCTCTTTCACCTCCACCACTCATAGAAAAAGTATTTTCCCATGATTGCGTATTTCGACGTACTTCAGACAGCCAATCTGTGTTCTGGTTGTATTCATCAAAATAAGTCCAGTCCGGCTGATAACCGATCTCCGGAGAATTGTAAAGCATCTGCAGATAACTGGTAGAATTGGCAAGACCAATGTAATTGGCACTATTCCACAGAGCATCGGAAATTAAGGCTGAATATTGATTACCATCCAGCATCGGAATACTTTCCGGTTCAAACTTAGCGGAGAACTTGGAAGAGAAGCTGAAACGCGTTTTTCCCTGCACTCCCTGTTTTGTTTTGATGACCAACACACCATTAGCACCTTTGGTACCCCAAACAGCGGTAGCCGCCGCATCTTTTAAAACCTCAATAGATTCAATATCTTGCGGTGAAATATTCAGCAAGGCGCCCAAATCATCATTATTGATGGTCGAGAAATCTGTATTATCATCAATTTCAGCCGGATAAGGAACACCATCGACCACGATCAACGGCTCGGAATTGGCGTTCAGTGTACTTCCACCACGAATCTGGATAGAAGCACGTGCACCGGGGTCACCACCGCCTAATACAATGTCGACACCACCCAACTGTCCCTGCAGGGCATCTTCGATAGAAGTGACCGGAGCAATTGCTACCAAATCTTCCATGTTAACTTTCTGCGTGGCAGAAGATTGCTCTCTGGAACTGATACCCATATCGTTTCGTTCAATTCGTTTTCCCGAGATTACCACCTCATTGATTGACTGTGTATCGTCCTTCATGGTAATATTCAATTTAGTCTGACCGTTGTACTTGATTCGTTGAGTTTTCATTCCAATATAAGAAAACACGATGGTCAGATTATTTTCATTTGGTACTTTCAAGTTGTAGATACCGTCCATATTTGTGATAGTACCGCCTAATGAACGGTTTTGGGAATTAAGGATGTTAACGTTCACTCCCACCATAGGTTCTGCTGTCGCACCGAACATCTCGGTCACTTTACCGGACAGGACTTTAACTTGCCCAAAAGCTTCGCCGGCAGTTGCCGCGAATACGATAGCAATCAGTATGTATTTTAATAATTTCATAATCTCTATTTTTCTGTTAATCAAAAGACGTCATCAATCAGGTGGAAACAACCTTCTTCGTATGCAAACGGGAAATAGTTGTAGTCCGGAATCACATGACATTCTTTGTATCCTTCCAACTGGATACTCAGTGAAGTCCCATTATCTGTATAAATCAGTTGTGGCACAGTCGCTCCTTCTGTTTCTGCCGTACGTTCACTCCAATAACGCCCACTTTTAAAATCGGATCCTATATACGGATAAGATGGAATAACGTTTTGAGCAGCAGTAATAAAATAGGAATTCAAATAATTTGCCAATTCTTTTGCATCAAATGTACCACTTAACTTACCTTCAGCATCAAATGAAGCATCAATCGCTCCTGGAATTTTATTTGATGCCAATGCCCGCTTTATAGCATCGTTAGTCGGGATAAATGCAACGAACCGTCCTTTACCAAATAAATTCATCATAATCTGATTGGATATAAGATTTGCCTCACGCAATAACTGAGCAAAACAGTAATAGGGATAATTGTGATCCGCACAGATAGCAATGTTATAAGCCAAATCCCCGCTCTCTGCTGCAAACAATTGTTCAGCATCAAAGCTATATGTACTTCCGTTACTTCCATTTTTAAGTTTAGTAAATGGTGTAAAAACTGTACCATTGAACTGAGGATTCAACTGTTGATTGAAAGTTGAGCTACAAGTGATGTTTCCATCTTTAACGAACCAGTAGTTCCAGGTAGACTCCGTAGGAATCACACGCGTTCCTCTTTCTGGTAATTCACTTGATTGTTCACTCGAGATACTAGCTGAATGCAAATACACGATATTTTGCTTGGCAGTATTGCTGATTTCCGCCCATCCATCATCTCCTTCTGCTTCCAACCCCTGTGTACTGTAAACCGTCCGAATGCCAGAGGCTTCAAATTGTTCGGCTGTAGGAACCAAGACAATATATTTACTCAAGTCAGACACATAAGAAGAGAACAGTGAACTCCCTAACAATGCGTAGAGAAAAGAACGTGCACTTTTATATTGAAACAAAGGTCCGATAACGGAAGCAAATGTGCTAGGTTCCTTAATTTCATCCATACCATAGAGAGCACCATTAACACACATCGTTTTTTCATTCAATGCAGCAGGATTAATATTAAGAGATGAGCCCGCCAAATTCTTCAATTCATCGTCTCCTAACTCTTCAGGGAATAACATACTACCTCCATA